>Ga0209828_1001385_pt1 | contig 22045 bp, 18 predicted proteins | sample MaitaG_FD_187429 | JGI IMG/M metagenome (GOLD analysis project Ga0209828, IMG submission 187429) | Marine algal microbial communities from Maine, USA - Maine_Asex2 metaG (SPAdes) (version 2) | ecosystem: Host-associated > Algae > Red algae > Unclassified | place: Maine, USA | collected 2015-01-05
TTCAAGACCACGTAACGCGTACTCGACTTCAAAATAGTCACGCTCAGTACACAAAATAATACCAATGGATGGGTTTTCTCCTGGCTCCCGAACAAAGTCATCGAGCAGGTTAAGATAGAAGTTCATCTTTCCCGCATATTCAGGTTTAAACCGACCAATCTTCAACTCCACTGCAACCAACGAATTCAGGCGTCGGTTACTAAACAGCAGATCAACAAAGTACTCTTTCTCGTTGGCGATGATGCGATATTGATTACCAATAAAAGCAAAGCCGTAGCCAAGCTCCAGCATTACATCCTGAATTTTGGCGACCATCTTTTGTTCTAGCTCTCGTTCCAACACGGGTTTAGCAATGCCCAGCATATCGAGCATATACAAATCTTTCATCGCTTCATACGCCTGTTAAGCAAGATGAGCAGGTAGCGCTTTATCGAAGTTGTGCTGCTTATTGGCTAGCTGGTGGCGTTGGTAAGCATCTGATTTGATCTGGTGTAGCAAGACGTTGCGACTCCAGCCCATTTCTGCTGTTGATTTTAGGTAATATTCCCTTTCCTCAGGTTCTTTTATCTTGGACATAATCGTCAGATTTTGGCCCCAAGGAATTTCTGCAACAAGCTGTTGCAGTTTTTCACCTGCTTGATAATAATGACAAAACTGTCGCATATACCATAAGTTACGTGCAGAAAAACCACTCTGTCCTTTGAAAAATTTATTGTAAGTCCCGAGTCAGCTAGCCTTACCCCATCCCTCGCTGCCTGTTGAGTTGACCCAAGTGCAATTCTCCATATTGGTAGGCTTGTATTGTCAGTTTCTTTTATGAAATGGTGGTTATTTACATGTAATTTCATAACCAGTATGATTCAGTATGAATAATTCATAAGGAGCTACCCATGATTAGACATACTATCTCTGTTCCTGAACCAATGAGTCAGTACATCGAAAGCCAAATTAGTTCTGGTCAATACGGAAATGTTAGCGAGTACTTCCGCGACCTGATTCGTCGCGACCAAGAGCGACGTCAGTTGGCAATCCATGAACTCCGAAAAATGGTTGATGCTGCCGAAGCTAGTGGAATTAGTACGTTATCAATGAGCGATATAAAAGCTGAAGCAAGACGTGAAATGGGCTTATGACAGTTAGGATATCTGAGGATGCTAAAACCGACATCAAAGGGATCTATATTTAGGTTTACCAAAATTTTGGCGAGAGAAAAGGAGATGAGTATGTTGATGAGCTGAATACAATGTTGGACGAGTTACCGAATGCTTTAAGAGTATCTGACTATGGATTTGTCAGGGAAGGACTAAAGCGCTCAAATTAGAGGAGTCATGCAGTTTATTACCGAATCGAAGGTACTGATACGGTGGTTTTGAGGGTTTTACATCAGCGAATGGATCCTGCAAGTCACATTGAATTTTGAGTTTAAAAGCACTTATAAGGCCCATTCGAACTATTAGGAATCTCCTAATAGTTCATTCAGTTTCACTTTCTACTCTTCTTCACCAAGCTCTTTGCGGAGTTCTTGCTCCAGCAACTTCGCATCAGGTAATTTGCTTCGTAGTGCCTCTGGTAGCTCCTGTGTTAGCAAGTAGTCAGCGACACCCACCGGCTTTTCCAGACCGCGTAACGCGTACTCGACTTCAAAATAATCGCGCTCAGTACACAAGATAATACCAATGGAAGGGTTTTCGCCTGGCTCCCGAACAAAGTCGTCGAGCAGGTTAAGATAGAAATTCATTTTACCTGCATACTCGGGCTTAAACCGTCCAATCTTCAACTCCACGGCAACCAGCGAATTCAGTCGGCGATTACTAAACAGCAGATCAACAAAATACTCTTTTTCGTTAGCGATGATGCGGTATTGATTTCCAATAAATGCAAAGCCATAACCAAGCTCCAGCATTACATCCTGAATCTTGGCGACCATCTTCTGTTCTAGCTCTCGTTCCAATACGGGTTTTGCAATACCCAACATATCGAGCATATACACATCTTTCATTGCTTCATCCGTTCGTTCAGCAAGGTGGGCAGGCAGTACTTTGTCGAAGTTGTGCTGCTTATTGGCTAGCTGATGGCGTTGATAAGCATCTGATGTAATAAGACATTGCGACACCAGCCCATTTCTACTATTGATTCCAGGTAATATTCCCGTTCGCTGGCATCTTTTACTTGAGCCATCAAATCTAAATGATGTCCCCAAGGAATTTCTGCAGCAAGCTGCTGCAGTTTTTCATGTGATTGATATTCAAGATAAAACTGTCGCATATAACATAAATTACGTGCAGAAAAGCCACTGCGACCCTGAAATGATTACTGTAAATCTTTTGCTAATTTTCAACTCTCCAACAAGCTGTTGGAGATTCGATTAGGACTCGGTTGATCGTTTAGGTGTAGGCTTTAGCCATAGATGCCATAAGTTAATGGCTCCAGGTAATCCATCCTCGTTTCTAATATAAGGGAAATGCCTATTATGAACTGATTTTGCTAAGTCTCTTCCTTCTATAAGGGTTGTTTTCTGCGGAAGCGAGACTGTTTTAAATCGATCAACACTCTTAGACTGGTGCCTTTTAAGATATGGCGAAAGCTTGCTCTCAATATTAGATTCATCTTGAACATACGCTAGCATTATCGATTGTTGATCGTACCAAGCATAATCACCGTCAACGAACCTTAGTATTCCTTTAGTACAATAAAGGTCGACCCCCTTTTTGGGACCTATCAATTTACACTCTATAATGAAAGGCAGGCTTGACTTTCGCATTGTTAAAATCAAAGAAATGTCTGGTTGTTTACCGATCTTCCTGCCATTGTAGTTGGGAATGTTACTCGCGTCCTGAGCAGAGCTTACAAGCAAGCTCCATACAGATGGGCCAATATCGAGTAAATTGTTTAATTCCGAGACCATCAATCGATTAATGCATTCCTCGCCTTCTTGGAATACTTCATCATCACAATCAACAATTAAGTTATCCCAAGCTTCAATTATGGTTTCGAGAATTGCCTTTAAATGGAATTTTTTAAGGGGGTTTAAAGGAAATCGGTCAATGCCTTGCGTTAATTTAGCTATCTGGTTTTTGCGTGACAATTCTCCAACTATGCTCATGCGGCTTCACTTTGCCCTAATATTGCGTCTGAATGTTCCCAGATAATACGACGGGCCAATAACCTAGCTTGGCTTCGGCTCCAATAACGTCCTTGTTTTAATCGTGCGACATAGAGACCTTTGCCTGATTGGTTTGGTATAAATACTTCTGTTGTTCCAATTTCATTGGAAATTCTTAATATTTCGGCCCAATGAAAGTTCTCTTGCCCCATTTCTGAGGGTTGGATTCCTAAAACCACCCAAGGTGCATCAATAGTAATATCACCGATTGGGAGTATCTGGATTTCTGTTTTGAGTTTCTTCATCCATGGAGAAAGTTCAGTGTTTAATTCTTCACAAAAAGAAGATATTTGTAATTCGTCAGGTGCAGCTTGTGCAGCCTTTTTATTTTTCGAAAATGGTAAGTTATAATGTAATGTGTCATCAATGACTTGAAGTAAGCGTGGATTAAGACCGTATATCGAGGCAATCCAAGCATCCACCTTCAACCAGTTTTTCTCGCTGTTATCTTTTGTCAACTGTCCGAAGAGACTATCAATCTGATCTTTAGCTTTGGTATTCAATTCACTCAATGGAATAATAGGAATTTGCTGAATTAATTTTTTTTCAACTACTTCTCTTTCGTAACCGAACTCTCCGCTAGTTAGCAAGAGATACCAAAGTGAAAACTTACTTCCGATTATAAGTACCAAGTACTTAACTAATAGGTTGCAATCTGCATAACCTACTGTGCTATAGCCGTAGAAAATTTCACTATAGACTAAGTCGTTAAACGAAGCAGTGACACTGATTCTACCTTTGCTTGCAGAGGGGGCTTTATGAAGTACAAGCATTGGTGCTTTATATATGCTTTCTGCACCTAGCCTATGCAGGTACTCCAAGTTAAATGAAGGAAGGTTATTTTGATTTACTAATATGGAGTTGGCTTCTTCTTTGCTCAATTCAGGCATTCCGATCATTCCACCAGAATATTGTGGTACTTTCGTTGCGTTATTAACTTTCCCATACCCTTGACCTGTATTATTTAGATAACCCCTAGTTTCGCCAAAAAGCCCCTTCCAGTATTCGTTTAACGGCGTGATTTTTTTCTTGGCTATTCTTTGAATGATTTCTAAATCAAGGCTTGAGCCTCTATATAAAATTTTAAGGAGGGCGGGATGTTCAAGTAACTGAAGGTTGTTCAAGCGTTCTGAATTACTTGCATCAACACGGAGTACTCCAGAATCGTTCAATGATTGCTCTAGCCGCGGGCTAACAAATTTGAAGCCTGATGAATGAATATTTGGAAGTCTATTCTTTGCAAACAGCAAGCAAAAAGGAGAGTCTACATGAGGCCATACCTTAGTCATCCTTAAGTCTGAGCCATTCAAAACTCCAGAAATATCAAGAGCATCAAACAGAGCCTGCCTAGCCTCTGGCATAGTAGTACCTTGCTGAAACAAAACCCTTGCACTTAAAGCGAAAGCAATTTGCCCCTCTACTTTTGCCCACTCCATAGCTCGCCATACAAATGGCAAATCAAGACAATTCCTTGGTAGTAAACCTTCAGGAGTATTATCACCTAATCGGCCTTTAGCTATTTGTGATACGATACTGTTGATTTCAGGCCAACAAGGATTCTTGGTGTTGGTCGTCCATGGTGGGTTGCCAATCACCAAATCATAAGTATTAAAATGTTCCCTTCCTACCTCCTCTCCCAAGCTGCCTGCGCTTGGAGCACCAGATTCTTGAGAAAATCGATAAAGCACTTTTCCTCTTAAGTTATGTTCAAATTTCAATTTTTCTACAGGGTAAGGGTTAGGATCAAGCTCAATCGAAATCAAATACAGACCCAAGGAGGCAAACCTTAATGCCCCTTCATTAATATCAAAGCCTGTAATCTGGTTATACAAAATCTCCCGTAGTTTCTCTGTTCCTGGGCGCTCTCCAGACTCCAGCCAATTCTCACGAACTAACTGCTGAAAAGTGGATACAAGAAAAATACCAGCACCAGCAGCGGGATCTAAAACTTTAGCCTTGTGAGCTACTCCATCGGCTTGTAAAGCGTGGAAAGCCCCTTTGACCATCAAATCTACAATGAAGTGAGGCGTATAGAAACTTCCTTGTTTCTTCTGAGTATCATTATCGTGATCACGCATGTACTGTTCATAAGCTTGGCTGAGTACGCCGATTGGGATATGGGCAAAATCGAGAGAATCCCAACTATTCTCCCAATCTAAATAGAGTTGTCCATGCTTTGCACGACGAGCAATATTCCCTAGTGTTTTGCATGCATCACTAGATAACGATCTGATTATATCTTTTGATAATGGTAAGAAATCCCCATTGAAAGTCTTATCCAACCAGAGGGAGGTTTGGAATATTTTATTGTTTTCATCAAAACAACTAGCAGGATCGAGACTGCTATCCATTAAGCTTCTGTCGGCTAGAAACCTTGCGAATAAGGCTCGGCCTGCTAGTGATATAGCGTCTTCAGGGGCAACATGAAAATGGTTAATTAGATCATCAATTGCATCCTTTAGGAGGTCAAGAACCAAATCAGCAATCCAGATATTCTTAACCTTAATTGCTTTTGGTCTTTCATTAACCAGTTTAGGGAAAGTAGTAGCTAGCTCATCTGGTGTGACAAGCTTCAGATCGACTGTGGATTGTCTTTTTTTCTCATCATCCAAAGAAATACGATGGATAGTAAGTTGACCAAGATCCACTATACCAAGGTAGGGCGCGTCACCACGCAAGGCTATAACACGACGTATATAGCTAAAGTGATTATCATCACGAATGGCTTTACCGTCAGCAAGATAGATCAAAGGCCTTTCCTGCCATTCATATACAGCTATTAGTGGATGCAGGTCATTAGTTTCTTTGCCCTCACTTCTTGCATTTACTAAGCTTGCATATTGCAATAGTGACGCTGAATCATCATCAAATCGATAAAGGTTATCTGAGTCAGGGTTGGCGCCATAAATTTTTAAGGTTTCATTGAACGAGGTCATTTCTTAGATCCTCCAGCCAATATTGTAGGGGGAAAGTGTAATTCTTGTTGAGAGTAATTGGTTGCTGATTCAGGCATCAGAGCTGTTCTTAAATGGGCAACTTCATTGGATATTGGTAAAAGTAATAAGCTAGTGTTGATACTTGATGAAGAAGTCTTTAAGGGAACTGTTTCTAATACATTGTTGCTCAGGTCTAATTTAAGGTATGACTTTTCTAGTACTGGCCAGTATCCACCTTGGCAGGCTGAAAATAATTCACCTGAGATAGGGATAAGACGACTTACAGGAAGACCAATTTCGCCTGTAAGTTTTTGTATCACCTTCAGAGCCAAAGCATCACCTGCTGTAAAACATGCTTTATAGCCATTTCTTCCTTGAATAGGAGGAAGCTTTTCACGCCAAATTCTTAATGTTTGCGAAGGGATATTTGTTAATGAGAGAACTTGGTTCACAGTGTACTTCATTTTGCTAGCTTCTCTATTTTATCTTGTGCCTAACTACAAGATAAAATAGAGCAAAGCTACTTAAGAAGCTACTTAAATATTTTCCCTAGTGGATTAGTGTGAAAGAAAAGCCGAGGAAGGGTTGCTAATGCCGCGAGGGCTAGAGGGTTCTTCAATATAAACGTGTCTGAATTAATGTCGTTAGACGATTGAGAATCAGTAAGCGTGGATACTTAAATTTTCTGATAACGTAGATCAGCGGGAGTCCATTCTTAAAGGGGGTCTTAAGTCTGCTTAGAGAAGTTTGATTTATTTTCTGATTTAACTATTAAATGCAAAGGTGCAAAGAATCAATCCCACTTCAACGCCCCGCCCGTCCGGTACTCAGTAACACGCGTTTCAAAGAAGTTTTTCTCCTTCTTCATATTCGCTTGCTCTTCTAAACAGCTGGTTAGCCGCCTGCTCATAAACAAGATGTGCTTCATAAAGCTAGGCTTTGAAATTCTCTAATAATGTCCACCGAACATAATATGAGTTTTTAGCACAACAAATATTGAGATGAAGAACCATACAAAGGTCAATCCGATTGCCTCAAGGGTGGAATTCAAGAAAATAAAGCCGATAAATACCAACAAAATAGTGAGATAACTGAGAGCTTCTGCTCCTATCCCCGATAATTGTGCAGTAACGTACAAGTAATCAGAAAAAACCGCCCCAAGAATCCCTGCTAGAGCGACTAGGATATTTCTAATGGCATGGGATTTAGGGATAAAGTTCATAGTAAGTTTCTACAGCGTCCCACCAAACATAATATGGGTATTGAGCACTATGAATGCTGAGATCACATACCAGATGAGAATCATTGCAATAGCTTTTAGAACCGAATTCAAGTAAATAAATCCGATAAAAACAACCAGTATTACAAGATAGTTTAGTGGTCCAACCCCAGAGTTTGCTACTTGCCCACCACTGACATATAGGTAATCAAAGAAAACAAGCACTAGCCACCCTGCTAGTGCTGTTAATACATTTCTAACTGCAACTGACTTTGGAATTAAAGACAATTTTCTAGCTTTAATCCCACTTCAACGCCCCACCCGTCTGGTACTCAGTAACACGCGTCTCAAAGAAGTTTTTCTCCTTCTTCATATTCGCTTGCTCATCCAACCAAGGGGTACGGCTTTGTGCGCCTGGGAACGGCTCTTCAAGGCCTAACTGACGTGCACGACGGTTAGCAATAAACCGGAACTGCTCGATATGATCTTCCGCGTTATAACCCAAAATCGGGTCACGTAAGATGTAACGCGCATAGCTTGCTTCAGCGGCTTCCGACTCATCCCACATCTTGCGAATCTCTTGTGGGTCAAGACGTACATCGTTCTCGATCAAGATCTGCTTAACCACACGAATGCCGAATGATGCATGCATCACTTCGTCACGCATGATGTATTGAAGCTGCTCAGACGTTCCTTTCATCAAACCACGACGCTGTAGTGAGAAGATCGGAGTGAAGCCGTTATAGAACCAGCTGCCCTCAAAGATGCCCGAGAAGAACATATAAGACATAACGAAGCTGTTCAAATCGTCCTGATTCGTCAGGTCCATATCTGAACGCATCACATCTTCTAAACGACGGTTGGCCACTTGAATCTTCTGATTAATCTCAGGAACCACACGGTAGCGGTTGTAGATTTCAGCTTGGTCTAAGCCCAACGTCTCGATGCAGTGCTGGTAAGTCCAGGTGTGCAGCGCTTCTTCATAAACCTGACGTGCCTGATAAATCTGTAGCTCAGGGGCCGTCATTTTCTCCATCACTGCTAAGCCGATGTTACGCATAGCAAGAATGTCAGAGGTCGTGAGGTAAGCCAGTACATTTTCATACACGTGCTTTTCAGCGTCGGTCAGTGTGTGATTGTAGTCCTGAACATCCTGCGCCATGTTGATATCAAGCGGCGTCCAGTGGTTCTTGTTGGCGTTTAGGAAATATTCCCAAGCCCAAGGGTACTTGAACGGAGCCAGCTGATTCACATCGCCCTGACCGTTTATCACGCGCTTATCGTTAGCATTGAACGACGTCATGATCTTGCCCGTCACACCCATTTGCTCGGTTTCCATGTTATCCATGGCTTCGCGTGCAATGGGGGCAACCGGTGCAGCAGGTGTTGATGTTTGAGCAAAGTTAGCTGGCTCTGAAAACAAGTCTGCCGCAGAAATCGCTGGACCAGACTCACTAGCAACCGTTGCTTGCGCAGGAGCAGCAGCGGTAGGTGCTACCGCAGGCTCGTTCAATGCATCGCTAGTCGCGTAAGCAGAAAACGCCGATGCTAGTTTATCGGCTGGCTTCCCAGTAGCAGCCTCGACGGTACTATTCGCTGCTGCTGGTGCCTTTGTCGCTGGCGTCAGTGGATTGTCCCAATTTAGCATAATGTGTCGTTCTCCGTTTCTGTCGTGTCGCGTTTAAGCGAGTCGCTGTTTTCTTGTTTCGAGTAGTTTTACGAGTCATAGTAGGTCGTTTTACTGGCATGCGTCGCACTCTGGGTCAAGGATTGAACAGGCACTTGGGGCTGCCATCGTCGGCGCGTTAGTATTCACGCGCTTAGATGAGGACTCATCGCCAGAAGTTTTCTCCATAGCGGTGGCACCCATCGAACGAAGGTAGTAAGTGGTTTTAAGGCCACGTACCCAAGCAAGTTTGTACAGATTATCCATTTTCGCACCGGACGGCTCAGCCATATACAGGTTGAGTGATTGTCCTTGGTCGATCCATTTTTGACGGCGACTACCGGCTTCAACTAACCAACGTGGGTCGATTTCAAACGCGCTGGCATACTTCTCGCGAACATTTGCCGGTATACGGTCAATCTGTTGCAAGCTGCCGTCAAAATATTTGAGGTCGTTGATCATGACGTCATCCCACAGGCCAAGCGTCTTTAGCTCTTCAACCATATAAGGATTAACCACGGTGAACTCGCCCGACAGGTTCGATTTCACAAATAGGTTTTGGTAAGTCGGCTCAATCGACTGACTGACGCCACAAATGTTAGAGATGGTTGCCGTCGGTGCAATCGCCATCACATTTGAATTACGCATGCCGTGCTCTTGTACAGAGTCACGCAGTGTGTCCCAATCCAATGTCGCAGATTGATCAACTTGTAAGTAGTTCTCACCACGCTCTTTCGCCAGTAGCTTTAGCGAATCAATTGGCAAGATACCCTGATCCCACAGCGACCCTTTAAAGCTTGGATAAGCACCACGCTCCTGAGCAAGCTCGTTAGATGCCGTGATGGCAAAATATGAAATCGCTTCCATGCTCTTATCAGCAAAATCTACGGCTCCTTCAGAAGCATAAACCAAGTCTTGTTTATACAGCGCGTCATGGAAACCCATCATGCCCATACCAACCGGACGATGCTGTAGGTTAGATTTACGTGCCTGAGGAACGCTGTAGTAATTGTAGTCGATGACGTTATCCAGCATACGCATCGCAGTGGTAACGGTCTTCTTCAGCATCTTCATGTCGATGCCGTCAGCCTTAGTGTGCTGAGCAATGTTGATAGAGCCAAGGTTACACACCGCAATCTCATCTTCATTGGTATGCAACATGATTTCAGTACACAGGTTTGAGCTGTGAACCACACCCACGTGTTGGTTGCTGTAACGCACGTTGCATGGGTCTTTGAAGGTGATCCAAGGATGGCCTGTTTCAAACAACATGCCTAACATCTTACGCCATAGGTCTAGTGCAGGAATCTTCTTGGTCAGCTTCATTTCGCCCGCAGCGGCTTTGGCTTCGTACTCGTTGTAGCGAGTTTCAAATGCCTGCCCCCAAAGGTCATGTAGGTCGGGTGTCTCATCCGGTGAGAACAGTGTCCATTCGCCTTCTTCAGCCACGCGCTTCATAAACAAGTCAGGAATCCAGTTCGCGCTGTTCATGTCGTGCGTGCGACGACGATCGTCACCCGTGTTCTTACGTAGCTCGATAAACTCTTCTACGTCGATGTGCCAAGTCTCAAGGTAGGCGCAAACTGCACCTTTTCGCTTGCCACCTTGGTTAACTGCTACAGCCGTGTCGTTAGCCACTTTTAGGAAAGGAACCACACCTTGTGACTTCCCGTTAGTGCCTTTGATGTGTGAGCCAAGGCCACGCACCGAGGTCCAGTCGTTGCCTAAACCACCCGCGTACTTAGACAGTAACGCGTTGTCTTTGATCGCATCGTAAATGCCGCCGAGGTGATCAGGTACCGTTGTGAGGTAGCATGAAGATAGCTGCGGGCGCAATGTGCCAGAGTTAAATAACGTTGGCGTACTGCTCATGAAGTTAAAGCTTGATAGCAGGTCGTAGAACTCAATTGCGCGAGTTTCACGGTCAACTTCGTTAATTGCTAAGCCCATTGCGACACGCATGAAGAATACTTGTGGTAGCTCAAAACGCGTGTCGTCGATGTGTACGAAGTAACGGTCGTATAGCGTTTGTAAGCCGAGGTAAGTGAATTGCATGTCACGCTGCGGCTTGATCGCTGCGCCCAGCTTTACCATGTCATAACGGCTTAGCTCTTCGTCAACCAGCTCTAGCTCAACGGCTTTACGGATGTATTTGCTTAAGATTTCAGGATAGATGGTTTTCATCTCAGCCTGAGTCGCTTCCGTAGGGCGTCCGTTTAGTAGCGTCAATGCTTCACGACGGATTGAGTCCATCAACAAGCGAGCCGCTACTTGTGAGTAATTGGGATCCTTCTCAATCATCACGCGTGTCGACATTACTAGTGCCTGACCTACGTCATACTCTTTAATGCCATCAAACAGGTTACGCATGCTTTCAGCTATCACGACATCCGCGCTTACACCGTCTAAGCCTGTAACGGCTTCACGAATGATTTTCTTCAAGCGCTTTTCATCAAGCGGCTTCTTTTCGCCAGTAATTGTTGTTACATGAAGAACAGTTTTTGCAGGCGCTTTCTTGCCGGCAGCTTTGGTTTCTTTTTTAGCACGTAGCTGGGCACGCTCATTTCTATAGAGTACGTAGCTACGCGCAACTTTCTGCTCGCCTGAACGCATTAGCGCTAACTCAACTTGATCTTGTATGTCTTCTATATGAACGACACCGCCTTCAGGCATGCGACGGAATAGGCTGTCATAGACTTGGCCGGCAAGATCTTTAACGGCTTGGTGAACACGTGAAGATGCGGCGACTACGCCACCTTCAACTTCAAGGAATGCCTTAGTCAACGCCACTTCGATCTTACTGACCTCAAAGGGCGTTACGCTGCCATTTCGGCGGATAACTTTATACACAGAGTCTGAAGCGCTTGGAGCGGAATCATTTGCAACGGTGGAAAGGGTAACGGGTGGTGTAGAGGGTAGATTCAAGTCGTCGCTTGCAGTACTCATATATGATGTCTCCTAATGACATAAATTCGTTAAAACTGGTGCGCTAGTGGTATGTTTTAGCTAGATTTTTTATGATTAATTTTCAGACGGCACTCAGCCGTATCAATATGAACTATAGCATGTAAGAAAAAAGCTTACATAGCGTTTTCTGGTATCTTAAATACTACAGGTAGTGTTAAAAATAGGTTTGACACACTATATAGTGTTTACTGCCTGGGGAGGGCTTGTGGAAAAGATGTGGATAAAATAGGTAAAAAAGCGGTATAAACAAAAATATAATTAATTAATAATAAGACAGTTAACCTTCTGAGTTGCCATTTATCAGGCCTTTCAAAAAATAGAAACAATAATTTTCAACCAAGCTCGAATTTAGAGATTTTACCCACAGATAAGCCACTATATATAGTGTGATATTTTTTTAATTAGGGCGGTAAAATCGGATAAAAATTAGGATTTGGCGGTTCGGTGGTCAGTGAATGACAGGGGATAACTATCGGGAGTGATGTTCCCGATAGCTGTTAAGTGTTTAATTCCTAAGCTAGACTAAATTACTTCTTGAAGCCAGCTCGTATGTTGGTACCAACCACTTTAAACCAAGTGACATGTGGTGGACCTTCCCAGCCTCGTCTGACGCCAGCGATTAACAAAGCAACGCGCTTCTCATCTTCACCGCGTAAATAACCGATAACATCAACGTCGAGTACACGTATTGGCTTTTTGTATTTTTCTTTGTGGACGGTTTTGCTGCCAAGATTTTCTGAGCTTACTACCACCTCATAGTCTGTCACCATGGCGAGATTGCCAAAATCAGGCTGGCCCTTTAAGGTCTTTTTGACTACATAATCGATGCGGTCATCGTTATTGTTGATAACCCCTGCAAACAGCACGCTCTCGTTGCTTTGCTTGATGCCATACTTTTCAAGCTGAGCCTTCATTTTTGCTTGATTGGCTTGCCAATAGCCTGCAAAGCTCTGAATACCAGTGTTAGTTTCTGGCTTGCTTTGGTACTTATCCTGCCAAAGGATTTTATCCGTGACTAGGTCCTGCACGTACACATTCAGGAAATACGCGCCGACTGCCTCATCCGGTGGCTCAATAGCATAGGCAAATTTGCCATCTGTAGACCAACCAATGGGATAAAACACCGCTTCAAGCATCCCTGGAGTCAACGTGGTTTGAACTGAGCTACTGAATCGATTGCTGACGACATCACTCAGTAGCAATGGCCGTGGGATTTCAATATTAGAAACGTTGTTTGCGGCCTCTGGCACGACGGGTACTTCGGCACCTTCAACGGCGCCTGTGACCATGCCATTATCGTCTGTTTTTAGTTCTCCTACACTGGATTCATCACCGACACTCGGAATTTTCAGTGTAATGGCTTTGTTATCATCCGTGTTAAGCGTCAGCGGGGCTTGTTTGTTTTGTGGGGGTTGTTCTTCGCTACAACCTGTAACTAACAGGCCAGCTAGCAGAATCGAGCAGAGTCGAAATGGGGTCATCAAACGCTCCTTGAAATGATGGTTTTGCAGATTTTAACTGATCTATTGGTTAATATTAACTAATTCAGCATAAATCTACTTATCGGAACCATCACGAATGTTTTATAAAGTCACAATCCAACCCAGCGGGCACGTGTTTGAGATCGCTGAAAATGAGACGGTTCTGGATGGTGCTTTGCGTAATGGAATCATGTTCCCCTATGGCTGCCGAGCTGGCTCTTGCGGCACATGTTTTGGTAAGGTCTTGAAGGGAGAGATCAATTTTCCAGAAGGCTTACCGCTAGGGTTAATGGAGTCTGACAGAGTACAAGGCCAAGCGTTATTTTGCTGCGCAACGGCGAAAACAGATTTAACTATAGACGTTCGTGAGATTCGCAGTCGTGATGAAATTCGTGTGAAGACGTTGCCTGCGCAAGTTAAATCTCTGCAAAAGCTAGCGCCAGATGTTATGGGAGTTCGCCTCGCGCTGCCTGCATCTGAAAGCCTGCCTTTCAGAGCAGGGCAATATATTGACTTCTTATTGCGTAATAACAAACGCCGCGCTTTCTCGATTGCTAACGCTCCTGTTAATGATGAGTTCTTAGAGCTGCATATTCGTTTAGTGCCAGATGGTGAATTCACTGAAATGGTGTTCAATAAACTCCAAGTCAAATCATTGGTGAGAATTGAAGCGCCACTCGGTGATTTTTACGTGCGTGAAGAGTCCAATCGCCCTTTATTAATGATTGCAGGTGGCACGGGCTTTGCACCGATAAAAGCGATGATCGAGCAGTTACAGGCAGAGCAAGACACGCGACCCATTCATTTGTATTGGGGCGTGCGCACGCTGACCGATTTGTATCATCGCGAGTTAGTTGAAAGTTGGGCTAAACCGCACGGCTTTAATTTTACGCCGGTGCTGTCTCAGGCTTTGGAGGCTGATCACTGGCAGGGTCGCAATGGGTATGTACATGAGGCTGTTGCAGCAGATTATACCGATTTATCAGGTTTTGATGTGTATGCGGCAGGGCCACCGCAGATGATAGTTGCTGCACAGATTGAGTTTTTAAGTCGAGGGTTACCGCGAGAGCAGCTGTTTAGCGACGCTTTCGAATACGCTCAAGACTAATTTCGCTGTTGTTAATGATGGCGCCCCACCTCAGTGCTCTACCACTGAGATAAGACTTACACATCCGATCAATAGAGGATCAAAACATGGCGTGCCAATTTTAGCCTATCATCTAGGCGTTGCAAGAGCTGCCACATTACATCCATTTTTTAAATCTAAAAAACACCATCAATAATCCAACGACGGCGACCAATGAAACCACTAGAATGAGGAATGCATTAGGGTTGTCACCACCAGGAATTCCTCCGACATTGACGCCTAATAGCCCCGTCACAAACCCAAGCGGGAGGAAAATAGCCGCCACTACTGATAATACATACATTCGATTATTTAACTGCTCTGACAGGCGATTTTGCAGCTCTTCTTGCGTGACTGAGGCGCGTTCTCTTAAAGCGTCAATGTCTTCAATATTGCGAATCAGCCGATCATTGGCTTCTCTCAGTTTAAACGTAGCGGTATCGTCCAGCCAGCTGGCACGTTCTACAATTAGCCTAGATAGCGCTTCTCTTTGAGGTGCAAGATAACGCCGAATTGCAATCGCCTGACGGCGTAAATCAGCAAGGTCAGAACGTAACGATCGACTGTTGCCAGACAGTAATTGCTCTTCAAGGTCGTCCACTTTATCTTCTAGCTCATCGATGATGTCGCTGATACGAGCAATGAGCCTATCGACCAGATCCACAATAAAACTGGCAGCGTCAACAGGTCCAAGCCCTGCCACTAGTTGATCATTAATATCGATAACGGATAGCAATTCGCGCTTTTGTGAAGTGAAAATTTGATTTTTATTGATCCAGACGCGAACAGAAACCATGTCTTCAGGTTCAGCTTCTGGGTGAAGATTGACTCCTCTCAGTAAAATCAATAAGCCGCCTTGCAGGGGCGTCACTCTGGGCCTTGTTTCTTCAGCAAGCAAAGCCTCAACCGTTAAGCTATCCAGCCCTGAAGACTGGTTGAGCCATTCGCAGGATTGAGCGTCTTTGTAGTTTAGGTGAACCCATAAAACACCATCATCAGGCTGCCATTTGGATAGTGCTTCTGCGTCAAGTACGCGAGCACTGCCTTGGCCATCAAGCAAATACGCGGCTATGGGGTTTGTCTCAGGCATGTTATCTCCCCACTAGTTTTTCGAGTATTGGCGTCAGGATTGTTTCCATGGCCAAAGACATTTTATTCCCCGGTACCACAATGGTATTACGCCGCGACATAAACGAGTGCTCGATCATGTTCAATAAGAAGGGAAAGTCGATATTGTATTTTGATGGACGCTGAAAACGAATCACCACCTTGCTCTCATCTAAAGAAGGAATATCTCTAGCGATAAAAGGGTTGGAGGTGTCTACCATTGGCACGCGCTGAAAGTTCATATCAGTGAGTGAGAACTGTGGCGTAATGTAGTTCATGTAGTCAGGCATGCGTCGCAAGATGGTCTCTATGACTTGCTGCTCGTTATAACCACGCTCGGAATGATCCCGGTGGATCTTTTGAATCCACTCCAAGTTGACACTCGGCACTACACCAATCCCTAAATCAACATGGGGTGTAACGTCGACATCCTGATCTTGGTCGACGACCATGCCGTGTAAGCCTTCGTACAGCAGCAACTCGGTGTTTTCTGGCATGTCTTCCCACGGCGTAAGATCGCCAACCTTCAAGGGTAAGTTAAGTCGTTGACTGTGCTTTTCAACTTGGTTTTTGCTGTGCAAGTAGTGGCGTTGGCGCGTCATCCCTCGCTCGCCGTATTCTTTAAAGCAGTTTTGCAGGGCTTTGAAATCGTTAGCCTTGGGGCCAAAATGGCTAAGGTGGTCTTCGCTCAGTGCTGCGGCGTCAACACGTTGTTTAAATTCTTCGCGCGTTAGGCTGTGAAAACTATCACCTTGAATAATGCCAGCATTGATTCCTTCGCGTCGGAATATGTTAACGAATGCGTCACGAACATAAGAGGTACCAGCACCAGATGATCCAGTAACAGCAACGACAGGGTGTTTAGCGGACATTGGCAACTTTCTCTTAGTGGACAGGCGAAGTGAGCAAACCAGTTTATCAGTTCAAATGAAGCTGAGGAAAAAATAAAAAGAGGTACTCAGCATCAACCGTTAGATTTTAAGGTTATTTATTAAGCATATTTTATGACTGAAATCAGATTAAGCGCCTCAGATCAAGCTGATAATTTTACTTTTTTAACCTGAACAGACTTGACATAGAATTTTATTAGTTGTTTGAATGTGCCTGTGGATAACTCTGTTGATAGAGTTGAGTACTTTAGCCTAAGCTGTTGACATTGTTATTAATTTTAAAATTGTATATTATTAAGCCAATCAAATATAGCTAAGAATATCATATAGTTAAACGTTTTTTATGAGGTTGAGGGAGTGCGGCACTTTCTAAGTGTAGTCAAACTTTCTATCAATTGAAGAGTGTGAATAACTGGTATGCGTTAAGCTGAATAAAAGCTTAATCATTTAGCTGTTAAGTTCAAATTAAGAAACAATTCAGCTTTACAACGGTGTGATTGCGTGACAAAACATGCATCAGCAGCGTTACTATAAAGGACGCCAGAATTCGTAGGGTTAGCGCCATTGTAAAAGTAACTTATTGTTTCAGCATCAATTTTGTAATTGCAAATTATTTTATCCACAAAATCTGTGGATAACTTTGTGGATTACTACACGACAATCGATGTGGCGTCAGTAGAATCAAGGGCTTATGGAAAAAGGGGATATTTTCCCCATAAATCAATTTTTTTAATAAAAACAGTGGTTTATGGTCATTTTCTTTATCAGAACATTGCTAATAATGCGTATATTAACACTTTGTTAAGTTTTCATTACTAATGTGAATAAGTCAATATGGGTTACAGAGAGAAGCGAGCACTATATCTTGTGTTAGGCTAACAAAACGGCAACATGCTTAACGATTAATAGGGTGTTGATTCGATATGAAAGAAATCTCTCAATTCGTGTACAATGTCGCGATTTATCTAGAGTCGAAAGTCTAATGAGTGACGTGGCAACCGCTAAAACTTCAAATAATCGCGTTGGAATGATCAGTTTGGGTTGTCCCAAAGCTTTGGTCGACTCTGAAAGAATTGTGACGCAACTGAAAATAGAGGGCTATGAAATTAGCCCGAGCTACGAAGGCGCAGATGTCGTTGTAGTTAATACCTGTGGATTCATTGACGCAGCCGTTGAGGAGTCATTAGACGCAATAGGTGAAGCACTAGAAGAAAACGGCAAGGTTATTGTGACTGGCTGTTTGGGTGCTGACTCAGAAAAGGTTCTCGAAGCGCATCCAGGTGTATTAGCGGTGAGTGGTCCCCATGCTTATGAAGAAGTCATGACCGCGGTACGTGCGACCATCCGACCACCCCACGATCCTTTTGTTGATTTGGTCCCGCCACAAGGCATTAAATTGACGCCGCGTCATTATGCTTACTTAAAGATATCTGAAGGTTGCAATCACCGTTGTTCATTCTGCATTATCCCATCAATGCGTGGTGACTTGGTGACGCGCTCGATTGGCGAAGTCATGCAGGAAGCAGAAAACTTAGCCAAGGCTGGCGTTAAAGAGCTACTGGTTGTTTCGCAGGATACTAGTGCTTACGGTGTTGATATCAAATACCAAACCGGTTTTTGGAATGGTCGTCCGATCAAGTCGCATATTCAACAACTGGCTGAAGCATTGGGAGAATTAGGTATCTGGGTGCGTCTGCACTATGTATACCCTTATCCACACGTTGATAAATTGATTCCGTTAATGGCTGAGGGGAAAATCCTGCCGTACTTGGATATTCCATTCCAGCATGCGAGTCACCGCATACTGAAAGACATGAAACGCCCAGCTCATGCTGAGAAGGTTTTAGATCGATTAAAGGTGTGGCGAGACATCTGTCCGGATATCACAGTACGTAGTACTTTTATAACGGGCTTTCCGGGTGAGACGGAAGAAGATTTCCAGACGTTGTTGGACTTCATTAAAGAAGCGAGACTTAATCGTGTCGGTTGCTTTACGTACTCTCCAGTTGATGGCGCAACGGCTAATGATTTACCAAACCACGTGCCTGAAGACGAGAAACAAGATCGCTTGGAACGGTTTATGGAAGTGCAGGCTGATATTAGCGCAGAGTTGTTATCAAAACAGATAGGCAAGCGAATGACTGTGTTAACGGATGAAGTTGGCGACGACTTTACCATCGCTCGCAGTAAAATGGATGCACCAGAAATAGATGGAGTGGTGCAAATTGACGGTGAGATGTTAGAACCTGGGCAGTTTGTCGAGGTCGATATTACTCATGCAGATGAGCATGACCTTTGGGGTAAATTGGTTGAGCCATCTTAAGAGCCTGTATAGGTCAGGCGTTGAAAGTATTACTGAAGAATTTTGAAAATAAGTCGTGCTGCGGCACAAAACAATAGGGAAATGAAATGAAAAAAATACTAATTGCAGCCTCTGTTGCTGTAGCAATGACATCTGGCAATGTTTTTGCTGAAGCGGCCAAGCTGAGTTCGGATGACGATAAGTTAAGTTATAGCTTGGGTATGTTGATTGGGGATCGAATTCTCTCGCAATATCCTGAAAAAATCGATTACTTCATTCTGTTAGAAGCCATGCGTGCGCAGCACAAAGGCGAAGAAACGGTCATTACGATGGATGAAGCACACACGGTCATGCAGGCTAGCGAAGAAAAAGCGGCGGCTATCGCAGCTGAAAAAGCTAAATCAGAAGCCGCTACGGCGATCGCATTGGGTCAGGCTTTCATGCTGACGAACAAGTCGGTTGAAGGCGTGATGGTTACCGAGAGTGGCATCCAGTATCAAGTGCTAACAGCAGCTGAAGGCGCAAAGCCAAAAGCAACTGACAAAGTTAAAGTGCACTACAAAGGCACGACTATTGATGGGACGACTTTTGATAGCTCGTATGACCGTGGTGAGCCAGCTGAGTTTGGTTTGAACCAAGTGATTCCGGGTTGGACTGAAGGTGTTCAGTTAATGAGCGTCGGTAGCAAATATAAGTTCGTGATTCCTTCAAACCTAGCTTACGGCGATCAAGGTGCGGGTAGCAGCATTGGACCGGGTGAGACGTTGATATTTGAAGTTGAGCTTTTGGAAATCCTAAGCGCAGAGCAGTAATAGATGCAGCGAATTGCGGCTAAATCACCACAAGCGGAGCGTGCCTATGCGCTTGTGGTGTCGCTTCAACAGCAATTTGTTGAGTGCATGCAGGATGTGAGCCGAAGTGCTGGATCAGGCCGTGAATTTGAACCAGCAGAATGGTTTCGCGCAGAAGGTAAGTACGGTGGCGGTACGCGCTATGTCGCTAATGACAGCGACTTTTTCAACCAAGCTTCTGTGAATGTTTCCCAAGTGCAATATGACGCCGATGAGTCGAAAGCACTAGCATCTGCGACAGCATTATCTAGTATCATCCATCCGCACAACCCATCAGCGCCATCGGTGCATCTGCATGTCAGTTGGACTGAGATGAAGACTGGCCGCGGTTACTGGCGGGTGATGGCAGATTTGAACCCTGCGATTGAAAACCCACAGCACACTGCGCGGTTTAAAGCAGCTCTAGAAACTGCCTCGCACGATATGGGCGTTACCGTATCGCTAGAAACTGCTTTTGCGCAAGGTGACCGCTATTTCTACATACCTGCCTTGGAACGTCATCGTGGTGCCTGCCATTTCTACTTAGAAAACTATTATACGGATAATGCTGAGGCTGACTTAGCCGTGGCAGAGCGTATTATCAGTGGCGTTATTGATAGTTATGCCAGCCTGCTGAGCGAAGTGGCTAGTAATAAAGCATTGTTGTCAGCAGAAGACTTCAGACGTCAATTGGATTATCACAGCTTGTACTTTTTTCAGGTACTAACGCTAGACCGAGGCACCACTTCTGGTCTGCTCGTTCATGATCAAAATGATGTCGGTATTCTTGGCTCATTGCCGTTGCATGTGGATAAGGCGCTAATTCGTTCATGGTTGCCAAAGATGCCTACGCCACAAGAGAAATTATTGCAGAGTTTATTAGATTGCTTGCCTGCACCAGAGCCTTCAAGCGATTCTAAGAGTCTAATTGATGAGTCGGCTAAAAGGGCGCTCGCTACCGCGGTACGTTCACATTATAAGCAATATCCAGAGGCTTTAGCATTGCAAGCCAGTGGGGAAATTATTCCACCAACGGTGGCGAACCATCAATAAGCGACGACGTAGCAGGTGAGCTTCCTCAACGGCATAACCATACTGCTAATTTATCAGCTGGTCGGTGAAATAACGGTGTTGTATCTGAAATTACCCGTGCCGGGTCCTGTCATGGGCATGGTTTTGCTATTTGTTACTTTGCTAGTGCGTAAGCGTACACCAGAATCGTTGGATAGCGCATCTGCGACACTCCTCAGTCATTTGTCTTTGCTGTTTGTTCCCGCAGGTGTGGGTATGATGGTGCATTTTGAGAGGATCGGTAACGAGTGGCTGTCGATTAGTTTGGCCATTATTTTGAGTACAGTAGTGACGCTGGTGCTTACTGCTTTAATCATGCAAGGCTGTCAACGGTTGCTAATACGCGCTGAGAAGTCGAATGACTGAGCCTAATCTATCCAGTATCTGGGTTTATCTATCGGCTTCCCCGCTACTGGGTCTAACCATTACTATGGTTGTTTACTGTTTGGCGTACCGACTTTATGTCTTTGCCAATATGAACCCGCTGCTAAATCCTGTTATCACCACAATAGCCGTACTGATTGTTATATTGATATTAACCGGCACAAGCTATGAAGCGTATTTTGAGGGTGGGCAGTTTGTCCACTTCCTACTGGGGCCAGCAACTGTTGCGCTGGCTGTGCCGCTTTATCAGCAGTTTTCAAAATTAAAGCAATTATGGCTGCCGGTCACTATTGCCCTAATTTCCGGTGTCACTATTGCCGCATTGAGCTCGGTCTTTGTTGCGAGACTATTAGGAGCGAGTCTACAAACTCAGTTATCGCTAGCGCCAAAGTCTGTCACTGCCCCAGTGGCAATGGGTATTTCCGAAAAGATAGGCGGACTGCCTTCTCTCACCGCTGTGTTGGTAGTCACAACAGGCATTGTCGGTGCGCTGTTTGGCACCAAAATTCTTGCACTGCTAGGTATTCAGAATGATAGTGTTAAAGGCATCGCAATGGGTGTCACAGCTCATGGTATCGGCACGGCAAGGGCGTTTCAGGTAAGTCCTGAGATGGGTGCTTTTTCTGGCTTGGCAATGGCACTGTCGGCATTCGCTACGGCTGTTATACTGCCTCCGCTAATTGAGTTACTCCAGATTTGAGCGTTATTTTTCCACCAACTAATAAATGATTGAAGCGACCTAAATGTCTGAGCCTAAAGAATTTCATATACCCATATCACAAGCAGGGGCAACGGCAGTTGACTGTTTAGCTGAAGCATCAGGCTTCTCAAAGCAGATGTTGAAGCAAGCGATGCAAAAAGGCTGCGTCTGGTTAGAGCAGCACAACACGCGTGGTGATGAAA
>Ga0209828_1001386_pt1 | contig 22045 bp, 15 predicted proteins | sample MaitaG_FD_187429 | JGI IMG/M metagenome (GOLD analysis project Ga0209828, IMG submission 187429) | Marine algal microbial communities from Maine, USA - Maine_Asex2 metaG (SPAdes) (version 2) | ecosystem: Host-associated > Algae > Red algae > Unclassified | place: Maine, USA | collected 2015-01-05
ATGAAATAGCTTTAGGTACTGCATTCCAACTCAAATAAATGTCATCTGCATCGGTATTATCAATAATTATATTATTGGGTGCTGGTAAATTGCAATCGCAAGGGGCAATATTAGCACTAAAAGTAGCACCTGCCTCCACACCAAAACCGCTTTTTAAACTAATGTTCTGTCCGGCTTTAAAATGAACATTACCTGTTGATGGAACTGTTCCAGCAGACTCTACGGTTTGGTCAGCCTGATATAGCCCGTCCATAATAGGAACATCGTTATTTATAATAATGGGTGGGCAGGGATTGTAAGGTAAACAACAATCAGTATCCCACATTGGATCAATATTTTCAATAGTTGCATTGTTTCCTAAAATTGCATGGTTTACATTTATTGAGTTGTCATTTAATATTTGTCCTACACCCTCATTCATTAACCAATTGGCTTCCAGATTTACTTCGGTACCTGCCAGTTGTGCAATCATATTATTGTTAATTTGAGCTGGTGTTCTTTCAGTACTCCAAATTCTTATATCTGAAATAGAACCATTAAAAGAATTCGGGCTTACAAAGTCGTATCCTATAGTTAAATTAGCAGTTGAGGATAAATCTAAATTTACGGTACTTGCAATTGCACGAGTACCTATTATTTGTCCATCTATAAAAAAAGTTAAGGTGCTGCCTGCTCTTGTAATAGCAACGTGGTGGCAATCACCATCTAACAAGCTGTGGTTATAAGTACCATTATCAACAATAAAATAATTTTGCTGCCCAATTTGTACAAATAATAGTTTAAAAGTTCCAGTAGCTGGCCATGCATTATGTAACCCGAATATGGCACCCGTGTTACCGGTTCTATTTGAGAAAATAATTGGATAACCATCTTGATCACTTTCGATACCTGAAATCCATGCCTCAAAAGTAAAATCCTGGGTATTTATACCATTTAATATTGAAGGGCTTGCCGTTGCTAAACTAAATGAGCTTCTATCAAAAACCAAGCAATTTGCTGGATTCGTAGGAATCATCGGCTCTGAACAACATTCTTTACTAAAGCCAAGAATAACATAATTCATAGAAGTACTCAAAATGTTTGTACTGGAAGTATTAACAGCATCATAGTATAAAACGACAGTTGGATTTGTACTTATGTTATTAAAATTAATGGCACTAAAACATTCAGGATTAGAGACTTCTCCATTTAAATCTGTTTTGTTCACATAAATATCATATTCCAAAGAACTTCCAGGTGGGGCAGGTACTGCTTCATAAATCAAGTGTCCTATGCTATTAATCGCTCCATTATCTACTTCAATATCCGTAATATCCTTCGAACCTTGGTTATATACATCTGGATACCTCATGTCCCAAATTCTATTTCTATTTAAATCTACTTTAGAAGTGTAATTAAGGTTAGGGTCATTACCTGTTGGACTAACAATACCGATATTATATTTGCCTGTTAAATATAAATAACCTCCTTTATAATCTAAATCTAATATTGTTTCTGGTTTGTTGCTGTTTTGATCATAAATTGATGCACCATTCAATAGATGACCTGACGGGCTTGCAACCAAAGAAACCTCTGCTAACCATGTATTTCCATTGGTGATGATTGGTTGGCCATAAGTTATATCTCCCGCAATATAATAATTGTTGCCGGCTGCAATAATCTTTTTACCAATGTCAGATGTGGATGGATCGTTGTCAATATCAAATGTAGTTGTAATCAAACCTTGCGCACAGTAGTTTGTAATAAATGCATCATTGTTATAACTTCCGGTAATTACATATTCTGGATAATAACAGCCCCATACAGAAGAAGTGGTAATTGGGTTTTTGATTAAATCATAGGCTTTTATATTTTCACTTGTACCATTAATTTCAAGTTCTTCTATTAATGTAGCATTAAAATTTGATTTGTCAATTGTAACAATATAACTTTTTGTAATTAAAGGTATTCTACGATTAACCAATAATACATAAGAACCAGCGGGATATATCATATTTGGGGGTTCATATAGCATTTCAATTGCATTTTCCCAGGAAAATGGACCAGCTACGTCTGACATTAAAGGCCCATATTTTAAAATTGGGTTTAAATTTGCAGCATTAACTCTTAAAAGATATATATCAATTGACGCACCAAAATTGGCATCATAAAATAAAACAAATTCATTAGAATCTTCATCATAAACTAACTCAACATTAGAAACATTTCCTTGTATTGTGTAAGCGTTTAATCTTATCAAATTACCAACTGCATCTAATTCTTTTAAAAAGATATTTGGGGTGCTAAAATTTGTATAAGATATTCCTGTAATCATTCTATTACCATTAGGCATAATTACTTGGTCAAATGCTCTATCGTTTGAAGAATCATCATTGGTTAAATCTACTTTACAAGAGTAGGTTTCTGATAAATCAATACCTGTATAATTGCAAATTGGAACGCCGCCAATACAAGTGATTTCCTCATCTAATATTATATCATTACAAGTTATATTAGCATCTACAGGATTATACATAATACAGTTTGCAGTAGAAGATAACTGAAATGTTATTGGATTAAAACTTGTTTGATTATAAGTTTTATTGATCTCGCAGCTGTTTAAACCGCCAATTGCATCTGTTTTTATTAGTCTTATAAAATCATTTGAATGTATAAGATTGGGGTTGCTAAATTTCGAACTAACTATTGCGAAACCTCCATCAAATGTATTTATGAATTTTACATTATTTTTATTGTTGTTGGCAATTATATAATTAGTACTTCCATTAAAATTAAAACTTGCATCAATATTGAGCATAAATGTTTTATTATCATCAGCACCTACAATAGATACATTATTGCTGGTATTTTCAATTAAATCTTTAGCAATTAATCTTGAATAATTGGCTATGGGAATATATTTTTTTCCAACTGAACCTACTACTACTCCAGTTGGAGTTAATTTCAATAAAAATGATGCCATATTATTAATATCTCCAGTAGAACCAGTAACTAATAAATTCCCATCATTTGATTCGATTATAGCACTCCCTTCAATTATTTGTGTGTTTTCAGAATAGCTGAAGTCTACTGGATTGTTTCCATTTGAATCAGTATGTAATAAATAAACGCCATTTATATTAAAAGCACCATTATACTGTCCAACTACGGCAATTTTCCCACTTGAAGTTTGTATTATGTCATTAATTTTTTCAACAGTTGTTGAGTATGTTTTATGCCAAATAAATCCACCATTTTGGTCAATTTTGGTAATATAAGGTTCCAAAGTATTTGAAGTCTTTCCAGCTATTAACAAATCACCTGACGATCCTGGAGTCAGATAAGCAGTTGGAGTAGATGCAAAGTTGCTATACTTTTTTGACCATAAGCATTTGCCGTTTTTATCAATACTTAAAACTGTTAAGCCAGACCCGACTATTACAATGTTTCCATTTACCAACTGAGTCATACTTTTACCATAAAAAGTAGAACCAGGTAATTGATATAATTTGGACCAAATTAAATTTCCAAATTCATCCACTTTTTGAACTATCGTTTCATTGGAAGAATTTTGTCCTAATACCAGATAATTACAATCATCTAGTTGAATTACATCATTCCCGGTATAATCATTTCCAACAGGTGTACCAAATGACCTATCGAAAGTAGATTGTCCATAAGCTATATTTACATATATAGCTGCAAAAAGTAATTTCAAAATTAATTTCTTCATTTTAAAGTGTTTAAAAAGTTTAATTAAATTGATAAAGCAGTTGTTTGTTTTCATTTTTTTAAGTTTAGATGTTGAACAAATATTTAATAGAATATGAAAGTATAACATAGCTATTACTCAACCAACCATAATTATTAAACGGTAGAAGTAGTACGTTAAACGGTAAAATATTGATGTAACTTTTAGATAAATTGCATAAAAGAAAAGCCACCAGTTATAAAACCGGCAGCCTTTCAATACTGCTTTACTGTAATGTAAAGTGTAATTTATATAATTAACAGCCTTGTAATACCGTAATATTTTGATCGGTAAAACCAGCAGGACAAGTAGTTCCTATCTGGTAAGATTCACAAATTTTATTGCCTTCACAATCATAATAAGCGGTAACGCCATCGCTAACTATGCAAAAATCAGTAACTATAAACACACATTGATTTTGGTATATGCCTCTTGAAATTGAATAATTAGGATCGCCTATAAATGGTTGTAGCCAAGTTAAATCATTCAACGGATTATCACTACAACAACAAGGTGCTATGCTGGCATTAAAATCTGCACCAGCTTGTACAGAAAAGCCATTTCCAAATTCAATATTTTGCCCAGCCTTTAATTGCACTTGCGAAGCAGCAACAACAGTACCCGCAGCTTTTATAGTTTGGCCAGCATGATGAACTCCAGCTGGTATTAGCCCTTGCTCAAAAATGATAATTGGTGGGCAAGGGTTATCATCAACTTGGGTTATACAAACATTCATTTGCAGGTTCCACATTGTAAAACAAAGTAATTACAAAACACACAGAGTCGCTAGGCGAAACATTGCTAATATTAATAGGTGGCATAGCTGTTACGCTACTTGGTGGAAATATGCCGCTATTAGTGTAAGCTGGCAATGGAGAAAACACACCTCTGGTTAGTTTTGTATGTACTTGACTTACCTTAATTGCGGTTGCGTTAATGCCCGATAAGTTTACAACATCGTAGTTAAATATATAAGATCCATCATCTTTACAAATAATAGTATCATTAGTTACTTCAGCGCAATTTTCGGGTGGCGGAGGAATGCAATTAAACACCAAAGTATCTTCACAAATTACTGTTTGCAGGTTCGACTTCCAGCGAATTACTACTTCTTCGGGCGGAAATTGAGTTGAATCATTATAGCCGCCAAGGCAAAAACGTATTTTATTATTCGTCCAACCACTTGGTATATAAGTTCCTCCTGGTGGTGTGGGTGCAGATTTCCAATGCACAGAAGTTGAAGTAGGGTTAAACAAATACCAACCTGTTCCCGCTGATTGGTAATCAAGCGTTATTCTATTAAGAGGTGCTGCTTCAACACAGGTAAATAAGCTATCTTCACAAATATAAAAGTCTACATCAAAGCAACAAGTATCTTGTTGTATTGTAATATTGGTAATGTCATATTCTATATCCTCACATTCATCACAACAGTCGGGTACAGGAATACATATTGGATCAATAATGCAATAACAGCAAGTATCTACATCTTCTGCTCTAAGAAATGAATACCACCATTTAAACGGTGAAAAATGGTTTTGCAGTAATGCCAATGCAGACTTGGTTTTAGTTTTAGCACGTACCAACTCAGAAATTAAAGGCACAAAAGGGCTTTCTATCTTTTTAATTGAAAAGCAATTATCAGATGGTAACATCAATCACAAAAACGTGATGCGCCTAAAAGATAAGTTGGGCGTGCGCTCAATGACAAGTGCAGAAATTATTTTAGAAAACACTATAGGAAAAATAATTGGAAAAGAAGGGCAAGGTTTTTACATAATGGCAGAAATGATTAATCTTTCTCGTTTGTATAATTCGGTAGCGGCAAGTGCTTTAATTAGGCGTGCATTGGTAGAGGCGTATCAATACTTATCGTTTAGAGAAACCTTTGGTAAAATTGCTTTAGAGCATGGTGATAGATAAGTTGGCAGAGTTGGCAGCTATTAATCAAGCTAATTTTTATTTTACTTGACATTGTATTTTAACTTTAGATAAAGCAGAAAATGGAGACCAAAAAGCAGCACAACTATTGCGCTTGCTTACACCAATGCTTAAAAAATCTACTGTAGAAGATAGTGTTTATGTTTGCCGGGAAGCGATGGAAGCCATTGGTGGAATTGCTTACATGAAGAAAGTATTATGCCTAAATTATTGCGAGATGCCTTGGTGCTGCCAATATGGGAAGGCGCAGGAAACATTATGGTGTTGGATATGATGCGTGCTGCCTTTACCGCCAGTGCTTTACCTTTATTGTTTGAAGAATTAGAACAGATTTTAAATTCAGCAGCCGATCAATTTTTAATGAAACAATTAAGTTTGTTAATGCAGGATGCTAATGATTTGAAAAATTTAAAGCGCTCCGAACAAGAAGTAGCAGCTAAATATTTTTTTGAAAAATTAACTATGCTTTACCGTATTGCCTTGTTGTATTTGTATAAAGATGATGAAAGTAAAAAATGGATTGAACCTGCTATTGCTTATATTAAAAAATTACATTTTAACACGCCCATTAAAAATTTGTTTTATAATAAAGCAGCAATGGTAGACATTGTTGCCTGGAAATTTTGATGGGTTTAAAGAAAACAAAGCCCAACTTTTATGATCTACAGATGTTGAGTATAGCTTAGTTTATAATTTGCTTTCTTTTACTACAGATCAATTATTTATCTTTTCTATTAAACAAACAGCATAAGCACTTACGCCTTCTTCCTGGCCAACAAAACCCAGCTTTTCGGTAGTAGTAGCTTTAACGGATATTTGGTCAATAGCTATGTTTAAGGTTTCGGCAATAGTACTTTTCATTGCAGTAATATGCGGTTTTATTTTTGGTAGCTGCAAACAAACCGTACTGTCAATATTACCAATTTTATAACCATTTTTTTTTAATAGTGTTCCAACATTTTTCAATAATACTTTGCTATCAATGCCTTTGTAAGCCATATCCGTATCAGGAAAATGTGTACCAATATCTCCAAGGTTAGCAGCACCCAGCAAAGCATCGCTAATAGTGTGTAACAATACATCAGCATCAGAATGGCCAATTGCGCCTTTGGTATGTGGAATAACTATACCGCCTAAGGTAAAAGTTACTCCTTCTTTTAATTGATGAACATCATAACCTATGCCTACTTTAAATTGCATTATTTAAATTTTAAATATAAAAAAACCTTTATTGAAATGTTTATGCTTCAATAAAGGTTCTTAATTAATTTATTAAATATAATCTTTAAGATGAAATATCATTAAAATCGAAACTCAAAGTAAATCTAATAGTTCGGGCTAATGGGTGATGTTGCCCGGTTGTTGGTGCTAAGTAAGAAATGTTTAAGCCAAAAATATTGTACTTAACACCAGCGCCAACGGTAAAATATTTTCTGTTGCCTTTTAATTGATGTTCGTGAAAATAACCTGCACGTAAGGCAAAAATATTATCGTACCAATATTCAAAACCTATAGAATGCATAATTTCCTGCATTTCTTCTTGAAAACTTGCATCACCAAATGAAGTGAAAATACCTGTAACGGCATCTAATTGATCTTGCGAATCATTATCTTGCGGGGTTGGAGCCATTAGTTTATTAATATCATAAGCTAAGGTAAACTTGTTGTATTGATCAAAGTCAAAATCTAAAGCAGCACCTAAACCAAGGTTAGTGGGTAAAAAATCACGATCTGTATCATCATCGGTATAAGAAATTTTGTTACCAATGTTTGAGGCAACAGCACCTAAACTTAATTTAGCATCTGTACCACCCAAGCTAATGTAGTTGGTGTAGTAAAATGATAAATCGGCGGCTACTGCTCTACCAACTTTCAAGTCTGTACCATCACTTAAGGTAATCTGTGCCAAATCAGAGTGGATGTATTTTAAGGTAATACCAGTACTCAACACATCACTTAATTTACGAGAGTAACCTAAATCTAAGTAAAATTCGTTTGGGCGGTAATCAATTATAGTGCCACCAGTAATATCGGTAAAGGTAATATTACCAAAAGAAAAATAGCGCAAAGATGCTGCAATGCTTTGTAATTCATCTGGCTTGTAATAACCACTTAAATTGGTTAAGTAAATATCGGTAATGCCTAATTGGCGTAACCAGGGCGAAAAAGAAACAGATACGCCAACAGGATCTTCTATGAAAGCTAATTTTGCATTGTTCCAAAAAAGTGCGTTAGCATCTGGCGAAATGGCAATACCTACATCGCCCATTGCGCCCGAGCGTGCATCAGATGTAGCTCTTAATAAAGGTACTGCTGTACTTACAACATTTATACATTGGTCCGCCGGAATACCTAAAGCTTCGCAACGAGAAATACCACCTGATTGTGCCAAAGACTGGAAACTTAAGGCTGCTGTAAAAAGCAAAATAAGGGTTAGTAAGGTATAATTACTTATTTGAATTTTCATTTAATTTTGAATTATTGATACAAATAACTGAAATAATGTTAAAATATTATCTTAGAAACATCAATTTTTGGAAATCACTTAAAAAAGTTTGGTCGCCATTATTTATGCTTACCCGATAAACATAAGTACCAGAGGCAATTGGATAATTTTGATCATCTTCTCCGGTCCATTTTATATTGGTAACTTTAAAGCCATTACCCGATATATTTTGTTGAATACTTCTAATTTTTTGTCCTGTTAAATTATAAACGTCTATTTGCGCCATTAAATTGCTGCCACTTTGGTTGTGTTCAAAACTAAAATTAGTTTCGTTACTAAATGGATTAGGATGGTTACTTAAACTATTAATTACTGCGTTGTTTTGTAATTGCACCTCAAACTCTAAATATGCTTCCGACCAATTGTTATGAACATCAAAAGCTCTTATGCGCAAGGTATGCTTTCCTTCGGTTAAATTATTAAATGGATAAACCAATGAACCACTTTTGTAGTTGTTTGTTTCGGCCTTGTAAAAATCATTTAAAACTATTGCGTTTGCATCGTTATCATCTAAAATACAGGTTATATTGTGCCCAATTCCACCACCAACGGTGTTAATGCCACTTTCGTCAAACAGTTTTACCAATAAATCCGGGTTTTCATTTGTTATGCCTCCAAATCTAAAATCTTCATTAATCATAAACAATTGTATGGCTGGTGGTGTATTATCAGCAAAGGCATTTTCTGCTATACCACCTATTACTATATTTTGATGGCAACCGTTTGCATCTATACCATCTTCACTTAGTGCATAGTAGCTTATTTTGCCCATATCGTAAAACAACTTAACGTCTTTTGGTACTACAAAGCTAAATTGAAATTGGCCGTTTTTTATTTGGCTTTGTCCGTTAAATATAATATTATCTCTTTTATAAAACTCTTTCACAGAACTCTTTTCATCATTACCCAAAGTATATGTTTCTAAAGCTTTATCAAAAATAGTTGGAAATAAAGTGCCATTAAAATTTTCCATTTTTCGGTTTTGAAGATCTTGTATTTCGCCACTAATAGTTACGGTGCTTAATGCCGTTAATGTGTCGGGCAAAAAACTAATAGCTTTGCCGTTAATAGTGTTGGTTATCACTTTATATTTTGGAAAGTTTAGGTGCAAAGCTGGGTCGCCTAATAAAGCAAACTTTCTAACATTGGCAGAAATAGATGCAGCAGCTTTGGCCAACATTAAAGTAGTGCCAATAGCATTTTGTCTTTGTTCTTTTTGTAAAAAGAAGTTACTAATAAACTCTCCATTCAAATCCCTGTTTTGGCTTGCATAAACTACCCTTGTTGTGGTTACATTGGCAATTGCTCCACCTTCTGGACGTAATATTACATGCTCGCCAGCCGAATATATATCAGGATTATCAAACCGGCTAAAACTACATGTAGCAGTTACAAATAGCGGCATATTGTCAAAATTATCCCAGCTATCAATATCGTTAAACTGCAATACCCTTTCGTGAGCAAAACCTTTTTCGCCGCCGTGGCCTACATAATTTACTACAAAAGTACCTTCGTTAATAGTTCGGTTAAGCGCTTCATTTACTTGCGGGTATCTACCTCCAGCCGTGGTGCTTTCCTGCTCATAGGCATCCAAATATAATTTCTCTAAGTTAGTGCAAGGGTCTAAATCGTTAATGCGCTTAGCGTGAGATTCGGAGTCTCTAAAATGTAAATCGCCGTCTTCATCATCGGCTAATAAAGTATATTTGTTTTGCCAGCTGCCAAAAGTGTTTGTATTTTTATAATGTAACACCTTGTCTACATAATTTTTTGCTTGCTCTAAAGTATGGCAAGGTATACGGCCAATAGCAGCATCGGGATATCCTCTGCTATTTACCTTATTGCCTTCGTCTTCATCTAACAATACAAAATAATCATCGGTACAAAAAGTACTTGTTGAGTGTAAAGATTCGTAAGATTGAAAAGTAGGTACAAAGCTTTCATTGTTTTCTTCTTTTAAATGAAGATTTTTAAAATCGTAAGAGGCATCGCCAAATAACAAAACAAATTTAGGTTGTAAATTTTCATTACCATAAGCACGGTGATAAAACATTCTAATAAAATTTCTGATAGCTGTAATGTCTGTTATGCCGTTAGAAAATTCGTTGTAAATTTCTTGTGGTGTTGTTATTAATACAGTTAGGTTGTTGTTGTTTTTATGAAATTCTGCTAAACGTTGTGCTTCTTCAATAAAATTAGGATGACTTATAATTAAATAGTCATAAGCTGCATTTTGATGCAAATTTTGATTAGCAATTGCTTCGGCATTTAAAGGTGTTTTTAAAGTACTATTGTTAAAAGCAACATAAGTTTTAAGGCCACCGCCATAGTTTGTAAAACTGCCATTTTTTATCACCATTTCAATTGGGTGATTGCTATTAGTAATATCCCAAACCATTACATCTGCATTTCCAGTTATGGTGTAATCAACAATTTTTTCATTGCGTGTTTTTTTATCAGAAAAGATGAGTTGATCACCAAAATTATTAAATGCCAAATTAGCACGGCCATTTATTTCAATATAATCTAACCAGGCTTGCTCACTACCATTTTTTTGAAAGTATTCTAATTGAAGATTCAAATTAGTGTTGTTAAGCATTAAAGTATTTGTTAAAGTACTGGCTTTTGCAAACTCCCTATTGGGTTCGGGGCTTACACTACTTACATTGTGTTTGTGCAAGGCATTATTATTTGCTTGTACTTGTAAATTTCCATCGCCTTCAAACGACCTAATGGCTACTGCGGTGGTAACATCAACAGGTTCGCTGGTTATTAAACCTTTCAAATCAAAATTGAAACTATACTCATTTTCAAAACCAAACAACTCGCCATACCATTGCCTGCCCGAGCCGTGTTCAACTAAATTATAGCGTTCGGTTTCGTGTACTTGCAACAAATCGAACGTGTTGGTAGTGTAAGTTGCTGCCCCAATGTTGTTGCCTAATATTCCAATTTTTTCACTTACAGCACCATCAACATTAATAAACACATAGTTGTTTAAAGCATACAAATGTTGTTGGTATTGATACCGGTTTTCCATTTCATTAAAAACCCACTTGTCTAAACCAGGTGCATAAAATAATATAGCATCATTAGCATCAAAACGGTTGTTAAAATTGTCATCAATTACTTTAACATGGGTTTCAACCATATCATCAAAATTGGGTTTGCTATTAGCTTCGGGTAGCATACTACCTGCACCAACATAAATTTTAATGTTGTTAATGTTTTCAACTGTAATATCTAATTGAGATAATATAGAAGCGTTTAACTGGTAAATGCCCGCTTCACCAACTTCAACTTTGTACCAAGTGCCTGTGCTTAGTAAAGAATTTTCTACATACACTTTTTTTGAAGTGCCTTTGTTAGCATTATTTTCGTCTACATCTATACCAAATGCAACCATATTTATGATAAAAAAGCACAAGGCGAAGGAAGTAATTTTGTTAAAACAATTATTTATTAACATAGTTTGCATAATAATTATGGCTTTAAAATGGTTTTGTACAGCAAATACGCTTCAAATTTAACTCAAAAATTTTTAATCGAACGAATTTTAAAACTTTGATATTGCTCAATAAATATAATTATGGTTATCTTCGCACTCCTTTTATCAAAATGATTAAACAGTTTTATATACTGCTATTGTTAGTCGTTTTTGTTTTTTTAGCCTTAGCTGCACAAGCACAAATACCTGTGTTTACGCAAAGTTACGCTTCGCATTTAAACTTAAACCCTGCATTAGCTGGCTTATCGCATAGCCCAACAGTTGTAATAAATTATCGTAATCAATGGGCCGATTTTGATGGTGGTTACAAAACCTATTCCGTTTCGGTTGATAAACATTTTGATGCTATAAGAAGTGGGCTTGGCCTTTCTATAGTAAATGACAAAGCTTTAAAAGGAGCTGTTAGTAACTTATCGGTTAGCGGGCATTATTCTTATTACGTACCAATAAATAGAAATTGGGGAGCTACTATGGGTTTTCAAGGTACTTTTAACCAGAGAGGAATTGATAATGGAGCATTAGTTTTTGGCGATCAGATAGATCCTAACACAGGAGCCATAAATACTGATTTATTTACGCAAGAAATTTTAGCCTTTGATGAACAAAAAAGCTATCTCGGCCTTTCTGCAGGTTTTATGTTGTTTTCAGAAACGCTTTATGTTGGGGCAGCTTTTAAAAATATTAATCAACCCAATATATCGGTAGTGCAAATAGGTGAGGAAAGTAAACTGCCAATGTACATATCTATACACGCTGGTAATACTTTTTATTTCGATTTGGGAAACATTCAACCTTATGTAACGCCTAACATATTTTTTGCCAACCAAGGCAAGTACAACCAAATTATGGCTGGCGCACAAGCTGGCGTTGGTATTTTATTTGGCGGTTTGTGGGCTCGGCATAATATTACCAATTTTGATGCGTTAATGCTTTTACTTGGTGTGGAAAAAGGAGTTTTCAAATTTGGGTACAGTTATGATTTGTCGGTTGGGCAGCCTGGTAACTTTGTAGCCAACACCCACGAACTAAGTTTAGTAATAAGTTTTTTAGAAGACCCTCAAGAAGCAAAAAAGCGCAGAAGAACAAGAGGCTTAATGTGCCCAAACATATAAAATGTAACTGATCAAAAAAAAATTATTCAAATAATAAAAATAGCAAATAAAATAATGAAGTTAAATAGCATATTAAAACTGGCAACATTTCTGTTTATTGCTACTACTTTTTTTTCTTGTAAAAAAACGCAATCCTCAACAGCAACTGGCTGGAAATATAACGATGCCAATTGGGGTGGGTTTTCTGTAGCAGAAAAAATAGATCAGAAAACCGGCCCAGGATTGACTTTGATAGAAGGTGGTACATTTGTAATGGGTGCTGTTTCTGAAGATATTACTTATGAGCATCATAACCTGCCACGGCGTGTAACTGTTTCTTCATTTTATATGGATGAATCGGAAGTTACCAACTTACATTACCGGGAGTATATGTATTGGTTAGATCAAGTTTTTGGTGACGATTATCCAGAAATTGTGCGTAAATCAATGGTAGATACATTGGTTTGGCGTTCGGAACTGTCGTACAACGAGCCGTTTGTTGAGTATTATTTCCGACACCCATCTTACAATAATTACCCTGTTGTTGGCGTAACTTGGGAACAGGCGAATGAATTTGCCAAGTGGAGATCGGATAGAGTAAATGAAATGATGTTAGTTAAAAGGGGTGTTTTAAATAATAACCCTAATCAATTAAACTCAGATCATTTTAGTACCGATGGTTATTTGGTAGGTGAGTATGAAGGTGTTGTAAATAATGGTTTAAAAAATACAGACCCAAATGCAGAAACCGAAACGAGGAAGGTTAGAATGTCGGATGGTATAATGCTACCAGACTATCGTTTGCCAACCGAAGCCGAATGGGAATATGCTGCTTTAGCATTAACTGGCAACCAGGTAATGCAAGATGAAAGTATAACAGATAGAAGAATATATCCTTGGGATGGTTCTTCGGTTAGATCGGGTAAGCGTAACAAATGGCAAGGCAAAATTATGGCCAACTTTAAAAGAGGCAGAGGCGATAATATGGGTTTGGCTGGAGCACTTAATGATAATGCCGAAATTCCGGCAGAAGTGAAAACTTTTTTTCCTAACGATTTTGGTTTATATAATATGGCCGGTAATGTTAGTGAGTGGACTTTAGATGTATACCGACCAATGACCTCAATTGATGCCGAAGATTTTAACCCTTACAGAGGTAACGTATTTAAAACCCGCGAAATGAATGAAGATGGTAGTGCTGTTTTTGATAGCTTAGGCCGTGCACAATATCGTTTAATTTCTGATGAAGAAAATGTAAAGAGACGCAATTACCGAAAAGGTTATGCTATTAATTATAAAGATGGCGATGAAGAATCTGGTGTGGTTTATGATTACGGTAAAAATACACTAATCAGTGACAAATCGAGAGTGATAAAAGGCGCAAGTTGGAATGATAGAGCATTTTTCTTGTCACCAGGTACACGCAGGTATATGGAACAAGATCAAGCTTCTTCTGAAGTTGGGTTTAGATGTGCTATGATAAAAGTTGGCAGCCCGGGAGGCAACTCTTTTGGCGGTGGCAATAAATTTAAAAAAAGAAAATAGATTCCGTTTTTAAACGTAACTATAATTACATTGGGTAAGGCAGTAACATAAAGTTGCTGCCTTTTTTTTATTGTAGGCAACCTTTTTTTAAGGTACTGCATATATAATACCAAATAACAATTATGATTAGAATCTTATTTATCTTTTTACTTGCCAGCAATTTAATTTATGGGCAAACAGTAGTAGATGTAGTTGTGAATAGTGAAGATCACAATACTCTTGAGGCTGCAGTTATAGCAGCAGATTTAGCCGAAACCTTATCTGGTGAAGGCTCTTTTACCGTTTTTGCCCCAACTGATGCCGCATTTGCAGCTTTACCAGCAGGTACAGTTGAAGCTTTGTTAGCAGACCCAACGGGCGATCTTACCCAAATTTTATTGTATCATGTATTAGGATCGACTGTTTTAAGTGGCAATTTAAGTGATGGACAGACTGCCGAAACATTAAACGGTGCAGAAATTACTGTATCTATTAATGATGATGGTGTATTTATAAATGATGCTAAAGTTACGGTTGCTGATATTGAAACAGACAATGGAGTAGTACACGTAATTGATGCGGTATTACTACCACCAGCAAAACCAGCTTCGGTAGTAGAGGTTATTGTTAATAGTGAAGATCATGCAACATTAGAAACAGCAGTAGGTGCAGCGAGCTTAGTGGAAACCTTATCTGGCGAAGGCTCTTTTACCGTTTTTGCCCCAACTGATGCCGCATTTGCAGCTTTACCAGAAGGTACAGTTGAAGCTTTATTAGCAGACCCAACAGGCGATCTTACCCAAATTTTATTGTATCATGTATTAGGCTCAACTGTTTTAAGTGGCAATTTAAGTGATGGACAGACTGCCGAAACATTAAACGGTGCAGAAATTACTGTATCTATTAATGATGATGGTGTATTTATAAATGATGCTAAAGTTACGGTTGCTGATATTGAAACAGACAATGGAGTAGTACATGTAATTGACGCAGTTTTAGATCCAACTATGGTAAACATAATAAATGTTGAAACAACTATGTCAATAACGGCATATCCTAACCCGGTAGTTGAAAAATTAAATATTGAAACAATTAATAGTAATGATATTATTGAATCACTTTTAATATATAATTCAGCAGGAAGCTTAGTTGCAAAATATAATGATTTAAATGGTATTCAAAAATCAATTGATGTAACCGAGTTAGCCAAGGGTTCTTACAATATTGTTTTAACAGTTAACAACAAAAATTACTCTAAAACTTTTGTTAAACACTAACGATATCTCTCTTTTGTATTAGATAAAAGTAGCCTTGCAGTTAGTTTATTGCGGGCTGCTTTTTTAAAAATTTAAAAGAGTATAATCAAATTTGGCAATGTTATTTTGTATGTTAGCAATACAATTAAATACAACAATTATTTTAAAAAGCCAGCAGGAAGCTACTAACTTTAATTTGGAAACGAAAACTGAGCAAACAGATATCGAAATTATAGAAGATGTACTGTCAGGAAGTCAAAATGCTTTCAAAACATTATATACTAAGCATGCGCGAAATCACTTTTTAACCTGTTTGCGTTATATTAAAAATAGATCAATTGCTGAAGATTTATTACAAGAATCTTATTTTAACATATTTAAAAACTTAAAACAATTTAAACCAGAAAAAGCAAAATTTTCAACCTGGTCAAACAAAGTGGTAGTTAACACTTGCTTAATGCATTTGCGTAAAAAAAATGTTTTTAGTAAAACTGATGATGTTGATGCCGTAGATGCTACTTCGTATAATTTAATACGGCAGGCTACTGCCTTTGAGCAACTTAGTTTAAAAGAAATAACAGAACAGATACAAAGTTTACCTAAGGGCTACAGAACGGTATTTAACTTGTTTGTAATAGATGGGTACTCGCATAATGAAATTGCAGAAATGTTGAAAATATCTGTCAGTACTTCAAAAACTCAATTGTTGAAAGCAAAGAAGGCATTGCAAAGCATATTATTAACAAGGGGAAATTCTCAATCGGCAAATTAAATGTTAGACGATAACAAAATACAAGACATTTTTACGAAAGCTTCGCTGGAAAACGAGGATTGGCTGGAGCCATCACCAATGGTATTTCAAAATTTAGAAAATGCCATTTATAGTAAAAAAAGAAAACGATGGTTTTGGTTGATACCCTTGTTTGGTCTTTTAGCTTTATTAGGTTATTTACAATTTGAGAGCAATAATTCTTTAGATAACTCATTAAAAAATATTACCAAGCCTACAACTAATATTACCAAACAGGTTGAAAAGCAAAACTTAGCATCTAACCAAAAAGAAAAAAATGAAAGTATTAGTAGGTTAGAAAAAAAGGAATTATTAAGTAGAGAATCATTAACCAAAAAAACATTAAACACAGAAACGCTTGAGATTTTAAATTCTGAAACTATTAATAAAACTTCAAACAATAAAAAAGGAGCAAATTCAACTTTAAAAACAGAAGATAAACTGGCAGAAAAGGTAAATTTAAAAACGACTATCTCTAAAATAAATAGCAGTAGTAATGTAGTGGTAAAAAATGAGCTTGATAAAAATAAAACTTCTTCAAAAAGCAACACATTAAATAAAAAAGACAATTCAAAAGTAAATATTACAAGTAAAAATTTAAGTGTTGTAGATGATGTTTTTATTGAATCTCAGGAAAAAACATTTGTTTCTGTAATAAATAAGTCAACCTTAATTACAAATAATAAAGATATTGCTTTGTTGGAACAGGGTATTTCCAATAAATCAAAAACTACTTATCAAAATGAAGATTTCATTTCTAATAAATCAATTGATAAGTTGCAATCAATTTTACCTAGTTTAACCAATTACGAGAAGGATTATATTACTATTTCTACTATTGATACTGAAATACCCCAATTGTTAAAACAAGCAACAACAGATTGGCAAATTGGTATTTTAAGCGGTTTTAGTTTTTGGGATTATAGTTTAAATAACAATTTTAAAAGTGCTTTGCAACCTGCCGACTTTGAGTATAAAAATAGTAAAGGTTATTTTGTTGCTGTATCGGCAACCAAAATGTTAAACAAAAAATTCAGTTTTATTACAGACCTTAACTTCGAAACGGTTTACAACCAATCTGGCCACAACTCCGAAATTGAATATAAAGCAGTAAATGAAAATAGTGAAGCTGTTAGTTCTTATGATATTAAAATGGCTTCAACTTTAGGCTTTATTGATACTAATTTAAAAATTCAGCGACAAAACGATGTTAATTTAGAAAATACATCATTTATTGTAGACTTAAATAACAAACACAAAATAAGTAGTATTGATTTGAGTACTTATTTAGCTGCTAATGTAATCAACATTAATAAAACAAATTTATCATTACGTTTAGGTTTGGGTTTGGCTCAAATTATAAGTATTAAAAATGAACTGACTTCTTTTAGCACTTCATTGCCAGCGTTAAAAGCATATAAATCTGAAATAACAGCAAACCAAAAAGAACTAAATAGAACAAGGTTATTTATTGCCTTTGGCGGTAATTTTGTTCATCAACTTAGCACTACTAATAGTTTGTTTGTTACGTATTCTTTTAAAAGTGATTTTAATGCACTTTACCAAAGTGGCGAGTTTAGTACTTTTTTAAATAAACATAATGTTGGTTTGGGTTACTTAAAGCATTTCTAATCTAAATGTTAAAAGAGGTTTATATTAGGTAAGGCATTTAATATTATTAGCTATTCGATTAAAAAAAACATCAGCAAAAAATAGAAATAACAGATATAACTTGCTAACCGATAAGGTTTAAATTGTTCGTTTAAAAATGATTTTAATTTAGTTGAGCTACTATCATTTTACCTGGAAATTTAAGCGTGAAAGTAGTTCCCTTGCCTAATGAAGATTGTAAACTTATAGTTCCTTCATAAGAAGATACAATTTTTTTTATAATGCCTAACCCAAATCCAGTTCCTTCATAGCTGCTGGATGCGTGCAATTTTTTAAAAAAAGAAAATATTTGTTTGTGATTAGCCTCCTCAATACCAATACCATTATCTGCTACTAAAATTTTAAAAGCATTAGTTTCTTTTACACAGGAAATTGTAATTTTAGGTTGCTTTGAATGATTAAATTTTAAACCATTTTCAATTAAATTTTGCAGTATAATTTGAAAGTTGGCAGAGTTTGCTTTTATTTTAGGTAAAGTGTTTTTAACTTCAATAATAGCATTTTTTTCTTTTATTAATAATGAAAAATTTTCAATAATAGCACTGAGCAAGTGGTTCAAATCAAACACTACTTCTTTCCGTTCTGTTTTGTCAAGTGCGTTAAGCTCACTTAAATTCTCAACCAATTCGTATAGGTTTAAGCAAGAATTTTTTATGATATTTAGGTTTTGAGATAGTGAGTCGTATTGTTTGTTTTTAACCTCAATATTTATTAACTCAGCAAAACTGCTTATGGTACGCAAAGGCGTTTTTAAATCGTGAGACAAAATATATGTGATTTCTTTTAACTCGTCTCTCTGTTCCTTTATGGTTTTGTTAGTTAAGTTAAGTTCTTCGAAGTACTCGGTATATAGGTTTAAAAATATTTTTGATAAAGTACCTTCTATTTCATCATTTATATTTTGCTGTTCAATTTTAAAAAATTCTTCTAAGTATTCGTGCTTTTTTTCTTTATTATTTACATTTGCAATTAACTTTAAAATTGATTTTTTTTGAGACTTAACTAAGCCTATTGCTTTTGCGGCAACGAAGTTTTCTTGTATTATTTCATTTGAAAACTCAACATCCGATACTTCAAATTTTTTGAGCATTTGCTTATTTAACTTAATAATATTTAGTGTAGAATTGTTTTCTTTAAACATGTTTTTACATAACTCATAGTCATTTATAATTTCTTTTAAACTGTTTGACCGTGCAATAAGTAGGGTTGTTTTTAACCTATGATACATAGGTATAACTTTGTTTGGCAAACTTGCAAGTGTATTTACTTTATTAAAAGTATCTTTAGCTTTATCTAAATTACCTAATTCAATATAATTGAAACACAAATTCATTTTGTATAAATTAATTAGAAATAGGTATCGATCAGCATCAATGGTGCTTTTATACTTGTTTAATTCTTGTATAGCCTTTATAAAATAAATTTGTGCGGTTTCAAATTGATTTAAACAATATAAAGCAGTACCAATATTTTGTAGTGGTATATTTCTATCTTTATCAGAAGAACGTAAAAGAAATAGAAGGTATAAGTTTAGTGCTTCTTGGTAAAACTCATTATAAAAGCAAGCTAAGCCAAAGTAATTTATAAATTTAATAGTTTGCTTAGAGCGATCTTCAATATTTAATTTGGTTATTTGCAAGCCCTTTTTAAATAAATCAATAACCTTTTTTAAAGGATGAATAGTTAAAATGGCAGTATAATGATAGGCATACATAACTTTTAAATAATCATCAAAACGGCCTAATTCATATAACTGGTTGAGTACACTTGTTACTTCTTCAAAACTAAACTTGTTATTACTAGAGGATAGTTTTTTAATAAAACTTGAAATATTGTTTATGTGCATTCTGATAAGTTCTTGTTTTACCTCTGCATATACGTAAGAGATAGATAAAAGATATATTTTACTAAAAATGACGAATAACGCTAAAATTTATAAAGAATTAACATCAACAACCATAATAAGGAGCAACAATACCGAATACACTCTAAACTTATTCAGTTACCTCAGTTTAGAAATTTAGCATAGTATAAACCAATACTATGCTAAATTAATTGAATAGTATTAAAAATATTTTGTTTTTAATCTATTTGCAAGAATCTTCAACAGTCAAAATTAAATTTGTAGTAGAGTCTGATGTGAAATTAGAATTAATTTCAATATGTTTACCAGCTTTAAATACTATAGTATTATTTTTGTGAAATATATAAGGAGCAACCATAAAATGACTATCACCAACAATTTCAATTACGTTCTCTGCTTCATATAAGTCTTCAAAAAATGGGGTACTTGCATTAAAAATAAGATCTTTTTCTCTTTCGCCATTGCAGCAACTGCCTGTTGCAAATCCACAAAATTCTTCCCAAGTAGCATCAAAATTATTATTGTTAAAAGCATTTTTAGTTTGCTTGTCGTCACAAAGTTTTAAAAATTTGTAAGGAAAGCAACCACTTAAATTATTATTTGAAAGATTTACTGATTCTAAATTTACTAAACTATCCAAAACAGTTGATATGCTTCCGGTTAAATTATTGCCACTTAAATTTAATAGTTCTAATTGGGCTAAATTTACAATTTCAGTTGGAATGCTTCCTGTTAAATTACAACTTAACTGCAATGCTTTTAAATCTTTAAAATCTGCTATTTCAGGAATTAGCTGTGCATTTGTAATTGTTTGGTCATCAATAAAAATACCATCTACACAACCATCACCATTTAAAGAAACTCCTTCCCATTTATTTATAGATAAACTTGTATTCCAGTTTAAACCTTCAAATTGATTGTAAAGCTTAAGCAAGGTTAAAGAGTCTTGTTGCCTACAAGGGCTGTAAGGGTTACAAATACCTTCATCAAATTCGCAAAAAGAATACCAGGGCACATCAAAATTATTACCACCAAAAAAATCTCCATCATCATCGTCGTCATCATCAACAAATCCCCTACTACTTAAATCGCATAGATTTTTAAGTTCTTTAAAATAGCAACCATATAATTTATTATCCATTAAATACAATGTATCTAAATTTGATAAGCTACCCAAGTTTGCAGGTATTAAACCGGTTAGTTCATTCTCACATAAGTTAAGGTAAATTAGTGATGATAAGTTGCCCAAAGACTCTGAAATATTACCAGAAAGATCGTTGCCACCGAAATCTAAATGTTTAAGGTTTGTTAAATTACTTAGCGATGAAGGTATTATACCTGTTAGATCGTTTGACGATAAAGATAAATACCGTAACTCACCTAAATTTCCAATTGTTTCAGGAATTTTGCCAACAAAGTCATTTTCCATTAAAGACAAATAGCTCAAATTTTTCAAATTACCGATGCTTTCAGGAATTTCACCGCTTAACATATTCTCACTTAAATCTAATGTTTCTATTTCGGTAAGACGATTAATAAATGGGTTGATAGTACCTGTAAGTTGTTGTGCGCTTAAGTTTAATTCGCTAACACAACCGTTTTCATTTAAAGAAACTCCTTGCCAAGTTTCTATTGGTTGTGCCATATCCCAAGTTAAACCACTTGTAATACTTTCATTAAATAAAACTAACACTAATGAGTCAAGTTGCCTGCAATTTTTGGCATCATTAAAATTGCCCATTGCATGTTGGATAAATAGAAGATTGCATAACAGAACGATGAATACGTTAAGTTTCATAAATATAATTTTTGAGGTAAAAAAATGATTGATTAATTATGAGTATTGTTTATAATTCAATAATTATAAAACAAAAAACATGCCATATTTTATATTAACCAATGTTTTCATTAATGGTAGTAATGCATTTTTACAAAAATGGCTACTCTTATTTTAACTTTCTGGGTATTAGCCAATCAATTTTTTTTATCATTTCTTATTGGCTTACTATCAAAACCAACTCTTCTCTCAACCCTTCCACTAAAACCCTTTTCTCTTCATACGGCATTAAATTATAACTTTCATATTCAAGTCCATTTACATCATAAATTTTAAATTGTTTTATTTTATTAGATGCGTTGGTTAGGCGCACCCAACCATCTACAC
>Ga0209828_1001388_pt1 | contig 22030 bp, 17 predicted proteins | sample MaitaG_FD_187429 | JGI IMG/M metagenome (GOLD analysis project Ga0209828, IMG submission 187429) | Marine algal microbial communities from Maine, USA - Maine_Asex2 metaG (SPAdes) (version 2) | ecosystem: Host-associated > Algae > Red algae > Unclassified | place: Maine, USA | collected 2015-01-05
TTGACGACATCTGACGGTTTCCATCCCATCCCATCCCATTGTCGGCCGCCGTCAACGTCGGCCACCGGGAAGCAACGTGGGCGACCCGATAGAAACGCACTAGGCGTAGGAGCCTGCCTCGGCGGCGTCGAACGCCTCAATCACCCGGGCAGGACCATGGACCCGTAGCCATTCGAGCGGCTGTGACCCACCGAGGTATTGGTTGGCAGATTGCAGCCAAATGCGTGCGGCGTCGACTGCTAACCCGGCAGTAAGGCGAGTCCAGATGTAGTCGAGGTCGGCGATGCGGATCACCGACGTATCGAGAGTTAGGTCGGGGTCGGGAGACGGCCACTAGAGTCCGGGGATGCGTTATGCCGACGGTCCCGAGACCGAAGTCGAACTGGCGATCAATGCGTCTGCCGAACGGGTGTGGGCGATCCTGAGCGATCCGAGCTTTCCAACCGAGTTCAGCGACGAGTTGCAAGAGGCGTCGTGGGGTGAACACGTGGGCGACGGGCCCGGTGTTGGCAGCACGATTCTCGGTCGCAATCACAACGAGCACATGGGCGAGTGGACGACGACGTCGTACGTGACCGAGTGGGAGCCGGGTCGCCGTCTGGCTTGGGCGGTTGGCGATGTCGAAGACAGCGCCGGTCGGTGGCGCTTCGAACTCGAACCCGCCGGTGAGCAGACCGTCGTGCGTCAGCACTACTTCATCGGGCCGGGTCGTTCGGGCTTGTCGATGGCCATCGACAAGTTCCCGGACCGCGAAGCCGACATCATCGAGAACCGTCTGAACTTCCAGGCTGGCTGCATGCGCGCGAACCTCGAGGGAATCAAAGCGCGCGCCGAAGTCGCATCGTGATTCTGTCCGACCGCAGCCTGCGGGAGTCGCTTGCCGATGGTTCGATCGAAATCGACCCCCTCGGCGATAATGCCGTACAACCCTCGTCGATCGACCTTCGCCTCGATCACCGGTTTCGCGTATTCCGCAACCACACGCGCGGGCTCATCGATGTCAAAGAAGATCTGAGCGATCTGACCGAACTGGTCGAGATCGATCCGTCTGCTGAGGTGCCGTTCATTTTGCACCCGGGCGAGTTCGTGCTCGGCTCGACGTTGGAACGCGTGAGCGTGCCGACCAACCTCGTGGCGCGCCTCGAAGGCAAGTCGAGTCTCGGTCGGCTCGGACTGCTGATTCACTCGACCGCGGGATTCGTCGACGCCGGCTGGAACGGCCAGCTGACGCTTGAGCTCTCGAACGTCGCGAGCCTGCCGATCACGTTGTACCCCGGCATGAAGATCGGCCAGATCAGCTTCCAAGAGATGACGACCGAGTCCGACGCTCCGTATGGCTCGACGAGCACCGGCTCGAAATACCAGGATCAAGTCGGTCCCGTTGCGAGTCGGTACTGGGAGAACTTCTAGTCGCTCACCTCGGCCTGCCGCGCCTCGATCGTTGCCAGGCGGATTTTCTCCATTCGTGAGGCCCGCACCGCGACGACGCCGGCCACCATCATCGTGATACCGGCTCCGGCCAGCACTGTTGGCTCCGACCCGGTGAAGGCGAGCTGGGTCGGCAGATCGTCGGAGAGCTCGCGGAACGCAGTCGCAGAATTTGGCGCCTCGTTACTCGCCGTGGCATCGGTGAGCTGACCGGTCAACGACTGAGCGGCCGTGGCGCCGTTGCTTGTTGAGTTGTTGGTCGCGGTCGAGTCGTTGCTTGTTGAGTTGTTGGTCGCGGTCGAGTCGTTGGATGCCGAGTTGTTGGTCGCGGTTGAGTCGTTGAATGCCGAGTTGTTGGTCGCGGTCGAGTCGTTGGATGCCGTGCTGTTCGTTGCGGACGCCGAGTTGTTCGATGCGAGCCGGTTGAACGCTGGGGCCGAGCCGCCACCGAGCGCGGCGTTGGTTGCCGAACTCGCGACCATCGATCCCGCGACACACGGTGGATTCATCGCCGCGGCCCAGAGTTGGGCGCCGCCTTCGAGGTGTTCGAGACAGCGGCTGTCATAGATCCGGGGGGCCGATCCGTTCCACGGGTTCTTCCACGTGTACGAACCGGCGTGATCGCTTGACCAAATTTGCATGAACGGTTCTTTGGCCACGACCACGGCCTCGGCCGGCGCCCACGAGCACTTGTGCAGATTCATATTCAGGGCGTCGTTCTGGGTCAGCGCCCACCGGTGTTTCGCAGCAGTCTTCGATGCGTTCGAGCTCAGCGTGGTCTTGCCATGGGGACCGCGGGGGAGGTCCCATGACGATTGCAGGCGGTAGACGACCATTGTGTCGCAACGCACGGCGGCATCATCGACTTGGGTCTGCGTGGCGAGCGCGTCCGCGTCGAGCTGCTGGGCCGCAGCGGTGCGCGGCATTGCCACCGCAACGAGCGTCGCGGCTCCGGCCGAATACCCCAGGAACCGTCGTCGGTCGAGGCCCGGCTGACCAACATCGTGGTTGGCTGCGCCTCGTGCTGCTCTTGGTCGTCTCATCGGTCTTGCACCCATTTCTGTCGTCCTCCTGCGACGGTGTCCAGTCGAGGATCAGGCGGCCGCCGACGAGAGGTTGCAATAAAGATCAGCTCGCTACCACCCGAACGAATGGGACACGACCCCCCACTGGAGGGACCATGATTGGCACGACCGAGCTACTGATCATCGCCGCGATCATCATCTTGCTCTTCGGAGCAACCAAGCTGCCGGGCCTAGCCCGCGGCGTCCGCGAAGCCAAACGAGAGCTCGACGACGTGTAGGACAAAGATGTCTAGGACAAGGGGGCCTTCCGACTCAATCTGCTTCAGTCGGCGCCGCCCGCAGCGATAACTCTCTCACCGAGTGGCCCGATGAGGATGCCACATCGCTGAACCTCAGTTCGGCGCAACTGTTTGAAGGACGGAAAGGAGACTTCGGAACCGTAGAACCGAAGCGAGACATATCGACGAACTGACAACGAATGGTCAGGGGCTTTCAACGGGTCGAATGCGAACTGCTTGAGACAGAGCCGACGTGCAACGAACACCGCAGCAGAGATGCCGCAACGTTCAGCGCAAGGTGATGGAGCAGACAGACAACCCGGAAAGACGATCACGTCAACGACAACCGCCACACGTGCCAAGAACGGCCGTCTGGAAGTTGGAACCCGAGACTGATCCAGACTCCGTCCTCCCGTTGTGTCACTCACCAAAGCCATGGTCGAGGTCGAATCAACGCCCGGTCTGCAACCGATGATCAACAACCAACGAAGCACACAACCGTCGAAACAAGACAACGGACAACAATGGTCAGAGATCAACCGTCTCCGATTGACGAGTCTGCTGAGAACATCCCATTGCCCAAGATCCACCGTGGCACCGCCGCCGAAAGATCGAATGCAAGGTGAATGAGCAGAACGCAAACGAGACCCTGATCGACCCTGATGACTACCGCCACGTGCGTTTCACCGCATGGCCGGTGTCAGGATCAACCAACCGATCGAACGTCGAACGCGAATTCGAACGTAATCCACCGTCAGAAACATTCAACGAGATGTCAACGTTGGCGAAAACGGACCACAGCGACCTTCTGGGAAAAACAGGAAATTTTGGCCTTCGGGCTGACTGAGTACTGCGGAGTAACGGATCGTCCTCCTGGGCCGCAAGTAGCTGGCAACGACGCTCAACGAGTGCGCAGACACCGGAGCACAAGTAGGGCTCACGCCGACAAGTAGGTCAACCGGGCGACCCACATGACACCATCAGCCATGCACCGACTCGCAGACGGGCACCGGTCAGAAGAACTGATCTTCGTTTCAATGCGGAACGCTCTGCAATCAACGAGTTCGACCTCGACGCAGCATCGCTGCACCGGGTCGCAAGCATTGGTTTGGAGAATGCCGACTTTGAACTCGTTGACCAACGACCTCTTTCCAGAGTCGTCCAGCGTCAGGAATGCAAGGGTGGGTGCCGAGTCAGTTGAACAATCATCACCCGCAAACCAGGTCGAGAGGAGACTGACGAATCCATAGCGGCGATGAGGAACACGACACCGGACAGGGAAACGATCGGTGCAGGATCCGACACTCAGGCGAACGTACAAAGCGCCAGGTAGACGTCGACGACACGATCCGACATCCGCAGCGTCAAGGTCACTCTTGAATCAACGTGCCGAATCGCGCAGCAATATCAGCCGCATGTTCCGCAGTGCCGACGCACTTGTCATGAGCAATCAACTTCAATCCACGATTGCCACGAACCGAACGAAGCAAGTTCACTCGACAGACATTGCCGACGATCTACACAACCGAGGTCAAGACTCAATCTCGACAACACGAGCGCCATTGCCTTCACCGGCACTGTTGGCCAAGCGGTGTGGCTCCCTCACCGGGTCACTTGCGCGCTGCCATCGCACCTCGTCTTTGTTTACGACATCGCATCAGGTCCGATCGTCTGCGACCATCGGGGTATGACGATTGCTGAGGACAACGAAACCAAGCTGCCGTTCCACCTTCGCGGCAACTATGCGCCAGTGACCGATGAGATCAGCGCCGATGATCTCGACGTCGTCGGGGCGCTCCCGCCGGAACTCAACGGGTTGTACCTGCGCAACGGCGCGAACCCGAAGAGTGGTTGGTCGCCGCATTGGTTTGCCGGCGATGGCATGGTGCACGGCGTTCGCCTCCGCGACGGGCGTGCCGATTGGTATCGAAACAGGTGGGTGCAGACGCGGTCGCTCAACGATGACGAGGCGAACCTGGTCGGCGACGACGGCCGCGTCGACCGCACTGTCGGCGTCAACAACACCCATGTCATCCGCCATGCCGGCAAGATCCTGACACTGGTCGAGTCGAGCTTTCCGTGTGAGCTCTCGCCCGAACTCGACACGATCGGCGTGCACGACTTCGGCGGCCGACTCGACTCCGCCATGACGGCACACCCGAAGACCTGCCCGAAGACCGGCGAGCTGCACTTCTTCGGTTATGGCTTCTTCGAGCCGTACCTCACGTACCACCGAGCGAACGCCAAGGGTGAACTGGTCGAGTCGAAGGTCATCGATGTCCCGGGCCCGACGATGATCCATGACTTCTCGATCACCGAGACCCATGTGTTGTTCATGGACCTGCCCGTGATTTTTGATCTCGATCTCGCGATGAAGGGCGGCATGCCGTATCGCTGGGATGAAGATTATGGCGCTCGGGTAGGCGCGATGCCTCGTTCGATCGGCGCCGAAACGGTGATGGCGCAGCCGCGTTGGTTCGATGTCGACCCTTGTTACGTCTTCCATCCGATGAACAGCTTCGATGTTGCCGACGACGCTGGAGCGGTCTCGCAGGTCGTGCTCGACACGGCGCGTTACCCCGAGCTATGGAAGCAGGATTCGGCGACGTTCAAGAACGACGCGGCCCTGCACCGGTGGACGCTCGATCTCAATCGTGGGACGGTCACTGAGGAGCCGCTCGATGATCGGTCGATCGAATTTCCCCGGATCGCCGAGCACCTCGTCGGGTCGCGCAACGCCGTCGGGTACGCGGTGGCCAGCTTCGGTGACAACAACGACGGCGAAGCCAACAGCATTGTGAAGTACGACCTTGACCGGGCCACGTCGACGGCGCACAGCTTTGGCGCAGACCGCATTCCCGGTGAGCCGGTCTTCGTGCCCCGCGACGGTGGCACCGCGGAGGACGATGGTTTTCTGCTCACCTACGTGTACGACAAACCAACCAATAGCAGCGACTTCCTCGTACTCGATGCGCGCGACGTAACCGCGGCGCCGATTGCCACGGTGTCACTACCTCGCCGCGTGCCGTTCGGCTTCCATGGCTCATGGATGCCGTATTGACGATGGCTCGACGGTCATCGGGCCGGTACCTGTCACCGGCTGATTACAGTGCGCCCGCGAAGATGACGTCGCTTGTCGGCTGATCCGAGCCGCCAGCTGGCTCGATCGTGATTCCCCACCCGTTCGCGGTGAGGTCATCGACGTCAAGCACGGTTTCGACCGAGCCGTTATCCGGTCGAAACAAAGCCGCCGGTGCGACACCATCATCGACCAAGAACCAAAGGGCATAGACCTCGTCGTCGCTCAAGTCAGCAAGATCGGATGCGACGACGGCGACCTCGTCGCGTTCCGCTGACCACCAAATTTCGATCTCGCCCTCTTGCCCATCGACGGTGACCGCGAGTTGAGCGGATATGGCATCGTCAGAACTGGCGAGTTCGGCCACCGGATCGGCGGCGAGTGATCCTCGCAGGAGGAAACCGCCGATGACGAACGCGGAGACTGCGGCTGCGATCGCAAGCATGTTGCGCCACGGTACGCCGGATGAGGTGGCGCTCGTCGATGGGGCCGTCGTCGCCGGAGCCCCTCCGTCGATGCCCCGCAACGGCGAGCGAACTTCAGGCGACTCGGACTCGAGCTGTGGGGTGCCTTCGACCTCATCCATGATCGATGCAAACAGATGGGCAGGTGGTGGCGTCTCGGCGGTCCGGCCGAGTTCGGCTGCAACATCCTGGAAGGAAGCAGCTTCGGCAATGCAAGCATCGCATTCGCGAAAGTGCGCCTCGAAGTCGGCCCGCTCGTCGGGCTCGAGCGCGTCGAGTGCATAGGCGGCTGCGAGGTGGTGGAGATCGCTCGTCATGACTGGTTCCCCAGCATGTCGCGCAGCCGGATCAGTCCGTCGCGTATTCGGGTTTTGGCGGTGCCCTCGGGCAGGCCAAGTTGGGTTGCAACCTCTCGGTAGGTTCGACCGCCGAAGTAGGCAAGCATCACAGCCTCGCGCTGCGCGTCAGGGAGGCGGGCCAGTGCGGCGTGGACCCGGTCGCGGTCTGCGTTCCCGGTGACAAGATCGCCGACCGAGTCCTCGACGACCGTCGGCGTGGTTTCATGATCCGTGTCTTCACGGCGGCGCCGAGCTGTTTCGGATCGGATCCGATCGACGGCTCGACGATGGGCGATCGTGGCGACCCAGGACCGGGCCGAGCCTCGACCGGCGTCGAATCGAGCTGCGTGTTGCCAGACTTCGACGAAAACCTCCTGCGCAACTTCTTCCGCCATCGCCGGATCGACCAGGACTCGGCGAATAATGCCGTAGACCTGCCCGCCGAGTTCTTCGTAGAGCTGAGCGAAAGCTCCGCGGTCTCCACTGGCGACGCGCTGCAGTAGCGCGGTCGGAGACGCCGGCTCATCAGCAGAGACCGGTCGGAGAGGATTGGGACGCACGAGCACCATCGTGCCAGCTCTCGCGCAGAAAAGGTGTCACAAATGGCCTTCGATGCTGATTCGATTTTGGATTGCCCGTTCTTGAGCAAAATCCGAAACTGATGCCGTAACGAACGACAGACATGACCACACCTACTGTCTGGGCGACGACGTCCGACCCGTCGAACCCATCTGAGCTGCCGGTGTCGCGTTTCCTGGCGGCCATTACCGGTGTCGTTGCAGGCGCCGCTGGCGTCGCGACCGCTGGGCTCATCGCATCGACCTCACGAGACCTCCGCTCGCCGATCCTCGATGTTGGCGACCGGGTCGTCGACAATGTTCCCGGCTGGCTCAAAGACATCGCCATCGCGTGGTTCGGAACGAACGACAAGATCGCCCTACTCGTCGGCATCGGCGTCGCGTTGACGTTGTTCGCAGCAGCGCTTGGCCTTGCGGCGATTCGCGGCCGGGTTTCGATCGCGTACGCCGGAGCGGCACTGTTCGGCATCGTCGGCGCAGTTGGGGCGCTCGCCTCGCGCACCGGTCGCTCGGCAGCCGCAGTGCTGCCGTCGTTGGGTGGGGCGGCCGTCGTATGTGTCGTGTTCTTTCTTGCCCGGCGAGCTTCACAATCGATGACGGGTAACCCAGGGTCGGTGGGCGGGCCCGCACTGTGGGCTGAGGGTGGGCGCCGTCGGTTCCTGGCGGGCCTTGGCGGGCTCACTGTCGCGTCCGCCACGACGGGCGCAATCGGAAATCGGCTCGATCGTCGATTCAGCGCTGCGTCGTCACGCGAGACCGTCCTTGCTACTCAAGGCAGCTCCGGTATCACCGAGGGGCCACCGGCCGTTCCTGCTGGCGCACAAGCCGAGAATGCCGCCCTGTTCTTCACTCCCAACGAGGACTTCTATCGAATCGACACGGCGTTGGTCGTTCCCCAGGTTCCCGCCGATTCCTGGCGGCTGCGAGTGACCGGCATGGTCGACAATCCAATTGAGCTCACCTACGAAGACCTGGTCGGGCGTGGGCTCGTCGAGAGCGATATCACGCTCACGTGTGTCTCGAACCTTGTTGGCGGTGGCTTGGTTGGTACCGCCCGCTGGCAGGGCGTTCGACTCGATGAGCTTTTGCAAGATGCCGGGGTGCAGGCTGGCGCGGATCAGATCGTCGGCCGGTCGGTCGATGGCTACACCTGTGGCTTTCCGGTGGCCGCGTTGGATGGTCGCGACGCGCTCGTCGCAGTATCGATGAACGGCGAACCACTCCCTCTCGAACATGGTTTTCCCGCCCGGTTGATCGTTCCCGGGATCTATGGCTACGCATCGGCGACGAAGTGGCTGACCGAGATCGAACTCACGACCTTCGACAGCTTCGATCACTACTGGGTGCCGCGTGGGTACTCGGCGCTCGCACCGATCAAGATGCAGACACGGATCGACGCACCGAGAGGCCTCGATCGGATCGCGGCCGGCCGTTTCGCGATCGGTGGGGTGGCTTGGTCGCAACCGGTTGGCATCAAACAAGTTGAACTCAAGATCGATGACGGTCCGTGGATCGAGGCCGACATGGCCGCCGAGGTGAATGGCAGCACGTGGCGTCAATGGAGCCACGTCTGGGATGCCACGCCGGGGCGGCACACGATCACGGCCCGGGCAATTGATCAAGATGGTGCAATCCAAACCGCGGACCGCACCGAACCACTTCCGAACGGCGCTACTGGCCACCACTCGGTGGTCGTGCTCGTCGACGAAGCCTGATGGCTGAACCTACCAATGCCCCTTACAGGAGAGACCGAATGATTACCGAGAAGAAGTCCCCGAGCGCCGTAGTGAGGATGTTTGCCATCCTTGCGGCGCTCGCTCTCGTGCTTGCAGCTTGCGGCAGCAGCACTGAGGATGAAACCGTCGCCGCAGCCGACCCCACCCCAACGGTGGCCGCCGACGATGCCATGGACGATGAAGATGCCATGGACGAAGACGCCATGGATGATGAAGATGCCATGGACGATGAAGATGCGATGGACGCGATGATGGGTGCCTCCGGCCCCGCCTGTGGTGCGGTGCCGACCGATGGTGAAGGCAGCTTTGCCGGTATGGCCGATGATCCTGCTGGTACTGCGGCATCGAACAACCCACTGTTGTCGACGCTGGTGACCGCCGTGGTCGAAGCTGACCTGGTTGACACCTTGAACAGCGATGGTCCGTTCACGATCTTTGCTCCGGTCAACGACGCTTTCGCAGCGTTGCCCGAAGATGCGTTGGCTGCAGTGTTGGCTGACAAGGACCTGCTCACCAGTGTGTTGACGTACCACGTCATCGGTGGCGAGTCGCTGTCGGCTGATGATCTGGCTGGCAATACGTTCGCTACCGTTGCTGGTGAAGACGTCACGCTCAGCGCTGATGGTGCGATGGTCAATGACGCATCGATCATTTGCACGAACGTTCCGGTCGCCAATGGCACGGTTCACATCGTCGATTCGGTCCTGCTTCCCCAGGTCGCCCTCGACGCCCTCGCCGCTCCCGCCGAAGATGCGATGGACGCGATGATGGGTGCCTCCGGCCCCGCCTGTGGTGCGGTGCCGACCGATGGCGAAGGCAGCTTTGCCGGTATGGCCGATGATCCCGCTGGTACTGCGGCATCGAACAACCCACTGTTGTCGACGCTGACGCTCGTGACCGCCGTGGTCGAAGCTGACCTGGTTGACACCTTGAACAGCGATGGTCCGTTCACGATCTTTGCTCCGGTCAACGACGCTTTCGCAGCGCTGCCCGAAGCAGACCTTGCGGCGGTTCTTGCCGACAAGGACCTGCTCACCAGCGTGCTGACCTACCACGTCATCGGCGGCCAATCGCTGTCGGCCGACGATCTGATTCTGGCCGAGACGGTCACCACCGTGAACGGCGCCGACCTCAGCATCGAAGTTGACGGATCTGAGTTCACCGTCAACGGTGCGTCGGCTATCTGCATCAACGTGCCGACCGCCAACGCGACCGTGCACATCATCGACGCGGTGCTTCTGCCGTAAGTCGTTCTTCGGACGAATCCGGAGGGGCCGTGGGCCGCTCAGCTTGCCCTCCAGGCTGAGCGGCCCATCGGCGTTTTCCCGTTGTGTGCGACACTCGAACGCACCACGACCTCGGTTGAACTCGAAATGACAGCCCCTCGAACATGACAGAACAAAGTCACAGCGGCGAGCCGCGGTCCGCCTTGATCACGGGAGCTGCCAGCGGCATCGGGCGTGCGTTGACGGAGGAGCTTGCCGAGCAGGGCTACGTCCTGCACCTCGTCGACATCGACGCCGACGCACTGGCTGGAGCCGCCACGTCGGTCTCGGCACGAACGGCGACCTGCGAAAGTGTCGCCGACCCGGGTGCAGTACAGAACCTGGCGGATCAGATCGGCGCCGTCGACCTGTTGTGTCTGAACGCGGGCGTCACCAGCACGTCGGCGGGCGCACCGTGGGAGGCGCCGCTCGAGGAGTGGGATCGCGTGCTCGGCGTGAACCTCTATGGAGTCGTGAACGGATTGCGCTCGTTCATCCCCCCGATGTTGGACCGTACGACGCCGAGCTCGATCCTGATCACGGCATCGCTGGCCGGCGCCGCAACCTGGCCTGGCGGCGGACCCTACGCGGCGTCGAAACACGCGGTGTTGGCCATCGCCGAACAAGCCGCACTTGCACTGTTTGATTCGCACATCTCGGTGACGGTCCTCTGCCCGGCCCTGGTGCGCAGCGGAATGTCCGCAGACGGACGAGACCCGGCCGACGTTGCAGTCGAGGCGCTGAACGCAGTTGCGGATCGGCGTTTCGCGGTCGTTCCGCCGGAGTGGGCAGCCGCGGTTGAACTTCGGGCCGAAACACTGGTCGCCGGTTCCCAGCCCGAGATACCGCAACCGAACTCGATGCCCTGACCGGCGACACACTTGTCGGTAGGCGGCGAATACCAGCCGGTCAGCTCGCTGGCGCCTGCAGCATGATGAGGCCGAGCGGCGGCAGGTCGAGCTCGATCGAATGTTCGTAGCCGTGGGTTGGAATTTTCTCGGTCGATGCCGCGGTAGGTACGAGCATGCCCGAACCGCCGTAACCGAGATCGTCGCTATTTGCGACCAGGCGCCATTCGCCGTGGTCGGGTACCCCCATGCGGTACTGCTTGCGAGGAACCGGAGTGTTATTGCTGATCGTCAAGATTGACGGATGGCCGGGGGCATGTCGCAGGTAGGCGAGCACGCTCTGATCCCGGTCATCGTTGATCACCCAGCTGAACCCGGACGGATCCCGGTCGACCAGACTCAACGCCGCCAAATCCCGGTAGAGGGCATTGAGGTGGCGCACCCAGCCCTGGACGCCGGCATGGCGATCGGTGCTGAGCAACGGCCAGTCGAGTTCGGCTTCGTGGCTCCATTCGGCGGTGACGGCGAACTCCTGGCCCATGAACAGCAGCTTCTTGCCCGGAGCCGTCCATTGGTAGCCGAACAGCACACGAAGGTTCGCGAACTTCTGCCATTCGTCGCCCGGCATCTTGGCAAGGAGACTGCCTTTGCCGTGCACCACCTCGTCATGGGACAGCGGCAGGATGTAATGCTCGGCGGCCTGGTAAACCGACCGGAACGTGATGCGATCGTGGGCCCACTTGCGGTGGACGGGTTCGCAGCTCATGTACTCGAGCGTGTCGTGCATCCAGCCCATGTCCCACTTGAAGCCGAACCCCAACCCGTCCGCATCGACCGGGTTCGTCACGCCCGGCCAGGCCGTCGATTCTTCCGCGGCGACAAACACGTCCGGGAACTCGTGATAGATCGATCGGTTGAGTTCCTGGAGGAATTCGATCGCGCCGAGGTTCTCTTTGCCGCCATGCTCGTTCGGAATCCACTCGCCGTCTTCACGGGAGTAGTCGAGGTACAACATCGACGCGACGGCATCGACCCGAATCCCATCGACATGAAACTGGTCGAGCCAGTAGTGAGCCGACGACACGAGAAACGATCGAACCTCGGGCCGGTCGTAGTTGAAGACGAACGAGGTCCAGTCGGGGTGGAAACCCTGACGGGGGTCGGCGTGCTCGTAGAGGTGCGTACCGTCGAAGTGGCCGAGGCCATGTTCGTCAACCGGGAAGTGTGAGGGAACCCAGTCCAGAATCACGCCGACGCCGGCGCGATGCAGATGATCGATCATCGCTTTGAAGTCGTCTGGGCTTCCGTAGCGGCTCGTCGGGGCGAAATAGCCGGTGCTCTGGTATCCCCAGGATCCGTAGAACGGATGCTCCATGACCGGCAGTAGTTCGACATGGGTAAAACCCATGTCGTTGCAGTAAGCGGCCAGCTGCGCCCCGAGCGCTTCGTACCCGCCCGGCTCATATCGCCACGATCCAAGGTGTACTTCGTAGATCGAGATCGGCGCATCGAATCGATGATGCTCGCCCCGGGTGGCCATCCAATCCTGGTCAGTCCAGGCGTAGTCGTTCTGATGAACGATTGATGCCGTCAAGGGTGGGACCTCGTTGCAGAACGCAACCGGGTCGGCCTTCTCGACCCGGCGGTGACCATCGGCTGAGTCGATCGAGTACTTGTACCGGGCTCCGGGTGCGTACCCGTCGAACGTGCCGCGCCAGACCCCCGAGGGGTCGGGTTCGAGTACGTGCTGGCCCGACTGCCATCCGTTGTGTTCACCGATCACTGAGACGGACTTAGCCGATGGCGCCCAGACTCGAAACGTTGTGCCGTTGGCGCCAGGGTGGGCGCCGAGAATCTCCCAAATTCTTCGGTGCGTTCCCGCTGCGAGGTGCCACGCATCGTCGGAGTCAAATACACGGGTCACGGCGATCAGTCTACGATCAGCTTCATGCCCACTCCTAACTATGGCCGTCAAGCGATCCTTGCCATGGTGCTCGCTGGCGGTGAAGGCAAGCGGCTCATGCCGTTGACCGAGGACCGTTCCAAGCCAGCTGTACCGTTCGGTGGTAAGTACCGACTCATCGACTTCGCAATATCGAACATCGTGAATGCGGGGTTCCGACAAATCGTCGTCCTGACCCAGTACAAGAGTCACAGCCTCGATGTTCATATCTCGACGACGTGGCAGCTCTCGAACATTCTCGGCAACTACGTGACGACCGTCCCGGCCCAGATGCGAAAGGGCCCGCGGTGGTTTACCGGTTCCGCCGATGCCCTGTTCCAGAACATGAACCTGGTCGATGACGCGGCGCCCGAGCACATCATCGTCTTCGGCGCCGACCACATCTATCGGCTCGACCCTTCACAAATGCTGCGGGCTCATATCGAGAGCGGAGCCGGCATGACGGTCGCCGGAATTCGCGTGCACGAGTCGCAGGCGTTCGAGTTCGGCGTGATCGAGCAGGCCGCAGAGAGCTCACGCATCGTCGCGTTCCATGAGAAGAACCCTGATGCGCCGCGACTGCCCGATGCCCCAGACCAGGTGTTGGCATCGATGGGCAACTACATCTTCCGCGCCGACACGTTCCGCGAGATCATGGCCGAGGACGCCGAAGACGAATCATCGAACCACGACGTCGGCGGCGACATCGTGCCTAAGTTGGTCGCTCGTGGCCAAGCCCACTACTACGACTACCAGTCGAATGTCGTTCCTGGTGAATCGAACAATGGCCCCCACTACTGGCGCGATGTCGGAACTCTCGACTCGTACTACGACGCGCATATGGACCTGGTGTCGCCTATGCCGGTGTTCAGTCTCTACAACGACGCTTGGCCGATCTACACGCGAGGCATCACGCAACCCCCGGCAAAGATCACCGACGGTCGCGATGGGCCGAGCCGAGTGTCCAATTCGATTCTCGGTGACGGCGTGATCGTGCACGGAGGCGAGATCACAGAGTCAGTGCTGTCTCGGGGCGTCCGGGTAGAGAATGCCGAGATCATCCGCTCCGTGCTTATGGACGGCTGCATCGTCGGTCCGGGCGCTCGGCTACGGGGGTGCGTCGTCGACAAGAACGTTGTCATTCCGCCCGGGGCCACCATCGGCTTCGATGCCGCCGCCGATGCCGAGCGCTTTACCGTCTCCGAGCGTGGCGTGGTCGCCGTGCCGAAGGGTTATGTGTTCGGACCGCTCTAATCTGTCTGATCGTTCTGAGCCGTCGGGTCGGTCTGGGCCGTCGGGTCGTTCTGAGCAGCAGCTCGTTTCGACAAGACCGAGCGGTAGAGGTCCACATATCGCTGCGCGGGTTCGGCCCACGACCAGTCGGTGCTCATGCCCCGGCGCTGAATCGCTTGGCGACGCCCGGCATGTCGATGGGATCGCAGCGCTCGATGGATCGCATCGACAATGCCGGATTCGTCGATCTCGCTTGCGACGAATCCGTTGCCGTCTGGGTGGAGGTCGGCGTCGATCACCGTGTCGGTGAGGCCGCCGACGCCGGTGACGATCGGCAGGGTGCCGTAAGCCATCGCCTGCATCTGGGCGAGCCCACACGGCTCAAACCGGCTCGGCATGAGGAGAAGGTCGCCGCCGGCGAAAAGCAGGTGCGAGAACGCGCGGTCATAGCCGTCATAGAACCAGACGCGCTCCGGTTGGGTTTCTTGGAGCCACTGACCCCAGTCGGCAAGTCGACGCTCGCCGCTGCCGAGCACAACCATGCGAGCCTTCATGCCTTCGAGGAATCGCGCCGCCTCGAAAGCGAGATCGACGCCCTTTTGTTCAACGAGGCGCGTCACCATGATGATGACGGGTTCGCCGCTGTCGGTCCACCCAGCGTGATCGAGCAGGGCTGCTCGTGCCGCATCCTTCGCGTTCAGATCGGTGACGGAATAATTGGGGGCATGCGCGTCGAGGGCCGGATCCCAGGTTCGAATGTCGATGCCGTTTCGGATGCCGACGAGATCGTCCTGGCGTTCGGCAAGTCGCAGTTCGAGGCCCATGCCGTCGGCGCTGGACAGGATCTCGGTGGCGTACGTCGGGCTGACGGTGGTGACGGCATCGACGGCGCGAATCGCGCCCGCCAACAAGTTGACCCCGTCGCCCCACGCGTAGTCGTCGCGCCGGGTCGGGAGGCGGTGCAGCCATTCGGCTCCGGCCTGGCCCTGATGACCAAGGTTGTGGATCGTCAGCACCGATGGGATGTGTTCATCGAGAAACGGCGGAGCGAGCGCGGTGTGCCAATCGTTCAGGTGCACTAGGTCGACAGCAAGAACCGATGCCAACGACGCGATCGCCGCCGAAAATGCTGCGAACCGGACGTCGTTGTCGCTCCAGCCTTCGCCATCGGCGTCAACGTACGGATCGGGACGTTCGATACCCGGCACATCGATCAGGGCGAGGTTCCCGAGAAACGGATGGGTGCCGAGGCGGGCCGATGCCGGCATCGCCCAGTCCGGTCCGTCAAGTTCGATCGTGCGTTCGTCGTCGAGTTCGAACCGGAAGTAGTCGGGCACGGCGACGGTGACATCGACGTCGAGGTCGCGAAGCGCCCCGGTCAGGCCGGCGGCGGCTTCGGCAAGTCCACCTGCGGAGACCAGCGGCGTTAGTTCGGCCGTTGCGAACAGCAACGAGATGGTTGTGCCCGACTGGCCCGTCGTTGATTGCAGAGTCATGGTCCCTCGATCTGATCGCGCTCAAGAAGCAAGATGCACCACGGTTCGACGGTCCAGGTGTCTTGCGCGGCAATCTCAACCGTACGGTCCGATGGGTCGTCGGTGTTGAGGATCACTCGCCACTGTTGACCACCGAGGCCATCAGGGACCTGGAACTTCACTGACGCGGCAGTGCCGTTGAAGAAGAACAAGAAGCTGTTGTCCACCACCGATGCGAGGTCGGGGCCGCGACGTCCCAGGGTGTTGCCGTTCAGGAAGACGGTTATCTCGTTCGGGCGTTCGTGCCAATCGCCATCGGACATCGGCGTACCGGTTGGGGTAAACCAGCCGATGTCATTCAGGCTGCTGTTGAGAACCGGTTCGCCCTGAAAGAAGCGTCGCCGTCGGAAGGTCGGATGCATCCGACGAATCTCGAGCACCCGCCGCGTGAGAGCGAGTGTTTCATGATCGATGTTCGCCCAGTCGTGCCACGACGTTGCATTGTCCTGCGACCAGGCGTTGTTGTTGCCGTGTTGGGTGCGGCCAATCTCGTCGCCGCCGGAAATCATCGGGACGCCTTGCGAAAGCAGCAGCGTCGTCATCATCGCCCAGGCCCGGCGGCGCCGATTCGTGATGACATCAGGGTCGGTTGTCGGGCCTTCCTCGCCGCCGTTCCAGGACCGGTTGTCGTCGTGGCCGTCGCGGTTGCCTTCGCCGTTTTCGAGGTTGTGTTTCTGTTCGTAGCTGACGAGGTCGCTGAGGGTATAGCCGTCGTGCGCAGTGATGAAGTTGATGCTCGCTGAGGGTCGGCGACCGCCGAAGTCGTACAGATCAGAGCTGCCGGTAAATCGATAGGCAAAGTCGGCAAGGCTGCCTCGGGAACCCCGCCAGAAATCGCGCAGGTCGTCGCGGAACCGGGCGTTCCACTCCGACCAGAGCGGAGGAAAATTGCCAACCTGATAGCCGCCCGGACCGACATCCCACGGTTCGGCGATGAGTTTGGTCCGGTTGATCACCGGGTCCTGGTGAATGAGGTCGAAAAAGGCGGCGAGGCGATCGACGTCGTAAAACTCGCGTGCCAGCGCTGAGGCAAGGTCGAAACGGAAGCCGTCAACGTGCATTTCGACGACCCAGTAGCGAAGGCTGTCCATAACGAGATGCAGTGCGGCCGGGTGACGAACGTTGAGCGTGTTGCCGGTGCCGGTGAAGTCCTCGTAGCGACCCGGGTCATCGGGACGAAGGCGGTAGTACGTTGCGTTGTCGACGCCTCGCATCGACAGTGTGGGACCGGCGGCGGACCCCTCCGAGGTGTGGTTGTAGACCACATCGAGGATGACTTCGATGCCGGCCCGATGCAGGGTCTTGACCAGCTGCTTGAACTCGTTGACCTGTGAGCCGGCATCACCGGAGGCCGAATAGGGGCCATGGGGGGCAAAGAATGCTGCGGTTGCGTAGCCCCAATAGTTGGTGAGGCCGGCCTCGGCGATGAAACCTTCGGGAATGAAGTGATGAATCGGCATCAGCTCGACCGCGGTCACGCCGAGCGAGACCAGATGATCGATGACGGCCGGATGGGCCATTCCCGCGTAGGTGCCGCGCAACTCGGGCGGCACTTTGGGATGGGTCATGGTGAGGCCCCGTACGTGCACCTCATAGATGCAGGTCTCGTGCCAGGGGTTCCGGGGATGGCGGTCATCGCCCCAGTCGAATTGGTCGTCGATGACGATCGAACGCGGCATGTGGGGGGCGCTGTCGGTTCGGTTCGGCTGGCTTGGGGCCGTGATGTCGTGGCCGAAAACCGCCGGCGACCATCGCACCTCTCCTTCGACGGCCTTCGCGTAGGGGTCGATCAGCAGCTTGGACGGGTTCGCCCGTTGGCCGTTCGCTGGATTCCAGGCGCCGTGGATTCGATACCCATAACGCTGGCCGGGCGCGACGCCGGGCAGATAGCCGTGGTGCACGTGGGCATGCTGTTCGGGCAACGTTCGCCGTACCTCGTTGCCCTCGTCATCGAACAGGCAGAGTTCGACCTGAGTGGCCGACTCGGAATACAGCGCGAAGTTGGTTCCGTGCCCGTCCCACGTCGCGCCGAGCGGGAATGGTTCGCCCAGGCGGAAAGCTGCGGCTGTCACGCGTCTCGGATCGGCTGATAGAACCGGTTCTCGTAGTCGCTGACCATCCGGCCTGCGGTGACCTTCGGGCCGAGATGCTGCAGCATCGCCTGGATCATCTGCCACCAACCGTCGGTGCCGAACGCAGGCAGGACCGCGCTGGCAATGAGTGCGTTCATCGCGACAGCTTCCGCGTCGTCGCGCTCGTTGGTGTCGACGGCGTCCGATGTCGGGATCGACCAGCCGATGCCGGGTACAAAGAAGTCGGCCCACCAGCCATCGAGAATCGAACAGTTCAGGCCGCCGTTGAGTGCGGCCTTTTCGCCGCTGGTGCCCGATGCCTCACGGGGCCGGATCGGGTTGTTGAGCCACACGTCGCAGCCGCCGTACATGGTCTGGGCCACGGCGATGTCGTAGTCGGGAACGATGACGACCTGCCCCCGAGCTTCGGCCGAGCCGCTGAACTTAGCGATCTCGGCCAAGATGGCCTTGCCTTCGTTGTCTTGCGGGTGGGCTTTGCCCGCGAAAACGAACTGCGCGCCCGCGGCCAGCGCTGCATCGAGCCCGTCGGGATCCCGCAATAGCAACGCCGCCCGCTTGTAGGTGGCAAACCGGCGGGCGAATCCGATCACACACTTCGTGGGGTCGAGTTCGGTGCCCGTGGTCCGCTGGACAAGCTCAACGAGATCCCGTCGACCGTCGTCGCGTAGCGCTTCGAATCGAGACTGGTCCAGCTCTGCGACGTGATCCCACGCGCTGGCGGATCCGTTCTCCCAACCGTCGCCAAGGCAGTCGTCGTAGAGCGCCTGCAATGGAGGTGTCACCCAGGTGCGGGCGTGGACACCGTTGGTGATTCCGGTCAACGACCGTGCTCGGGGAAGCGTCGCAAACAGCTCGCGACTGACTGTGGCGTGAAGCTGGCTCACGCCGTTGAATTCTCCGCAGAACTCAAAGGCCAGGGCCGCAGTATTGAAGGGTTTCTTTGGTCCGTCCGACGGAAGCACACCGAAGTCGAGGAGTTCCTCGGTGGCAACGCCCAGTCGCCGCGCCCATGGTTCGAGTTCGTCTTTGATGAGCGAACGATCGAACCGGTCGATGCCAGCCGGGACCGGCGTGTGGGTTGTGAAGAGCGTTCGGCTGCGCACGGTTGCGGTTGCGGTTGCAAAATCGTCGCCGTTCTCGATCTGCTCCGCAAGCAACTCCAGCAGCAAGAAACACGCATGGCCCTCGTTGAGGTGGAAGACCTGGGGCATGATGCCGAGCGCCCGAAGTGCTCTGACACCGCCGACGCCGAGCACGAGTTCTTGGTCGAGGCGGTGCCGGCGATCGCCCGAATACAACCGATCGGTTATCGCCTGGTCGTCCTTGGAGTTCTCGTCGACCTGGGTATCGAGGAGAATCAGTTCGACCGCGCCCACGGTCTGCTTCCAGACGCGTGCGGCAACGTCCCGCCCGGAGATGGGAATAGTCACGGTCACGCCCATGTCGACGGCCCCGACCGTCGCCGGCTCGATTCGTTCATAACGCTCGGATTGTTTGTCGGCGGTGATTGCCTGCCGGAAGAAACCCTCGCGATAGAAGAGGCCGACACCGATCAGCGGCACCCCTAAATCGCTCGCAGATTTGAGATGATCGCCGGCCAGAATGCCGAGGCCGCCGGAGTACTGGGGAACCTCAGCTGCGATGCCAAACTCGGGCGAGCAGTACGCGATTCGAGCTTCCGGACGTCCCGCGGTCAGCGCATCGAGATCGGCCGAGAGGGCGTCGAGGCGACTCGTACGTTCCTCGGCCCACGCGGTGAGCTCAGCTTCGTCCATTGCCGCGATGAGGTCGAGATAGTGACGACCAGGCGCCGCGCCCGGCAACTCGTTCAACAGATCAGCGGTGTCCGTGTGCCAGGTCCAACGAAGGTTGGCGGCGAGGCCATGTAGCGCGTCGAATCTCGGCACCTTGGTTGTCACAGCACACCCCGTATTCACATTGAGCCACCGTGGAAACCCGACGGAGCCTGCAGTCTCGCTTCGCCGTAGCGCGACAACAACCCCCGGTGTTGCTTGTGGTCTGGGAATCCAATCCGGTTTCGTGAGGTCTCCGAACGGTAGGTAATTCTCATCGAAGGAGATAGCAATGAAAAGACCACTTATCGCCGCGTGCATATCACTCGCTCTGTTGGGCACGTTGTTGGCCCAGCCCGCTGCTGCGGTTCATGAAGGTGCCGTCTATACCGGCACGCTGTCGGAATTGAATGGCTCGGGTGCAACAGGTAACGCCAAGATCACGGTGTCGCAGGACGGCGAGACGATGGCGGTTGTTATCAACGGCCGCAACTTGAACCTCGACGGTCCGCATGCCATGCATCTGCATGGCAAGGTCGACGGTGACACTGTTGCTGCGTCGACGTGTCCCACGATGGCCGAAGATGCCGATGGCGACGGCATCGTCACCGTTGTTGAAGGCGCCGTCAAGTACGGCAGCGTCCAGGTGAGCCTCACGACCGAGGGCGACACCTCGGGCGATTCGGCCCTTGATGTTCCCCGTTATCCCGCTGGGACCACGATCAACTACAACCGGTCCGGAATCGATATCCCTGACGTGCTGAAGCCGAACCTGTCGAAACTCCACGTCGTTGTTCATGGTGTTGATGAGAACGGCAACGGCACGCTCGATATGGATCAGACTGAACGGTCTTCGCTGACTGATGACTTGCCTCGTGAAGGAACCGCTCCGGCATTGTGCGGCACACTGACCGTGCAGGCAACTGCGCCGATTCAAACCGGCGCCGGCGGTACTGCCGACGCGACCAGCGACGGCTCGCTCGCCTTCGGGCTCGGCCTCGCCGCAATCGCCGGTGTCGCACTCTCCATCCGCCGCCGCGATGAGCAAGCCTGAATTCGGACCGTCCAGCCTGATCACGCGACGCGGGCTGGTCGCCGGGCTGGGTTTGGTTCTCGCCGGTTGTGGCTCGACCCTCACCGAGAGGACGACGGCGCTTCCGCCTTCGGCGACCAGTCCGCCCAACGCCGATGCCGCAACTGCGGCAACCGCGACGGAGGCAGCATCGTCGGTGGGGGCGCAGCCAACGGTTACGCCGCCCCCAGCGGCGGTGGAGCCAACGACGGTGCCAGCCACTGCGCCGAATCCGACGCCATCACCCGATTCGACCATCGCCGACTTGCCGACCGGCATCGAACCGACGCGAATCGTGATCGCGGCGATTGGCGTTGATGCGCCGATTATTCGGCTCGACATTCGTGGCGAGCCGGAGGTGCCTGAAGACTTCGCCGACGTTGGCTGGTACCACCAGACTCGTCTCCCGGGGGAGATCGGTCCGGCCGTCGTGGCCGGTCACATCGACTCCCAGTCGGGTCCTGCGGTGTTCTATCGCCTCAACGAGCTGACGAATGGTGACGAAATCACCGTGAGCGATTCGACAAGCGAGAGTCGCACCTTCGCCGTGACGAGTTCGGGTCAGTACTCGAAAGATGCGCTGCCGGCCGAGGTCTTCGGTTTCGGCGGCCCGAATCCCGAGCTTCGATTGATCACCTGCGGCGGCACGTTCGACGCCGAAAGTGGCCACTATCGCGACAACTTCGTGGTCTACGCAAGCGAAGTCTGACATGTCGCAAGTTTCGTTCAATCCGGATCCCCGAGGGCTCCGAATGCAGCTGTGGGGGCTCGGTGAGTCGTGCCGCACACGGACTTGCCGAGCTCCTTCGTTCACATCACTTGCAATCATTGCGGGCCGTGAATCGGAAACGCTCTACCAACCGCGGCGACGCATACGAAGAAGGCACCACGGCTGGCGCACACCGGTTTTGAAAGCCACCTCTCGCTCTTCGGCGTCGCGCTGATGGCGGTGGGCTGGTGCTGACGGCTGTCTCCCGCCGCCGGTCAGCGTTCTAGTCCCACCGGCTAGACACCGATTGGTCGGGCCTTTCGTGGCCCGGTCAATCGGTCGTCTGTCGCACCTGCACCATCGATCCGGCCCACGTTGTCGAGGTCCGCGCCATCGTCGTGGCGACGTATGGCGGTGACCGCACCGCAATCCAATGAAACACCGGCTCCGAAGGCCTGGTGTGAAGCAGTTTCGATTCCTGATGCTGGCGATCGTCGCCATGGTGGTTGCTGCGCTCAGCTCGTGGCTCGGTCCTGCGGTGACGAACGCGACGGTGACGAACGCGACGGTGACGAACGCGACGGTGACGAACGCGACGGTGACGAACGCGACGG
>Ga0209828_1001393_pt1 | contig 21952 bp, 15 predicted proteins | sample MaitaG_FD_187429 | JGI IMG/M metagenome (GOLD analysis project Ga0209828, IMG submission 187429) | Marine algal microbial communities from Maine, USA - Maine_Asex2 metaG (SPAdes) (version 2) | ecosystem: Host-associated > Algae > Red algae > Unclassified | place: Maine, USA | collected 2015-01-05
GTGATAGGATTTCATTTCTTACGAGTAGTGCACTCAGGTCATTCGGTCTGATTCTAGCAACTGCATTAGGTCTTATTGGGTTCTTGAAGAACAAATTAAAAGTGGAATACTTTCTGGGTATTCTTGCAATATTGGTAGTAATAGATCTAATTCCTATTGATAAGAAATACCTCAATAATTCCAATTTTATATCGAGTAGAGCATTTGATTCTACATTTACTCCAAGGGATGTCGATAAGCAAATCTTGCAAGATAAAGATCTACATTATAGAGTAATGGACTACAGTATTGATGCGTTTAATTCATCACAAAGCTCATATTTTCATAAGACGATTGGAGGAAACCACGCGGCCAAATTGCAAAGAATCCGAGATGTTATCGAAAGACATATTTCGAATAATAATCAATCCGTATTTAATATGATGAATACGAAATACTTTATTGCACCGCAAGGAGATAAAGTAATTGCGCAAAGAAATCCTGCGGCACTAGGGAATGCTTGGTTTATAAACAAAGTGACAAAGGTTAATACAGCAAATGAAGAAATAGAGGCCTTAGGAAGAATCGATCCAGCAGGAGAAGTAGTGATCCATAAAGAATTCTCAAATTACCCTGTGAACTCTAGTTACAATAAAAATGGGACCATTGTTCTTACGAGTTATGCGCCAGATAAATTAACGTACCAGACAAATTCGACAACGGATCAGTTTGCGGTGTTCTCAGAAATGTGGTATGGTCCTGATAAAGGATGGCAGGCCTACATAAATGGAAAAAAAGTAGACCATATTAGAGTTAACTACTTACTAAGAGGGATGACTATTCCTTCTGGTGCACATGAAATTATTTTTGAATTTAATCCAACTTTAATCAAGACTGGAGAGCTAATCAGTTTAATATCTTGCTTGATATTTCTATTAATAGCGGGCTATTATCTTTTTAGGCGATACAAACCAGCGTAGGTAGACTTCTATAAACAGCCATGTTTTGGGACTTTCAGAAGGTGAGCTACGCAACATTGTTAGTATGCGTATTTAATAAAATTATCTATTGACCATTAAGAACTTGAAACAATAGCTATTGGGAATTATAATAAAAGAAAGTGCAAAACAAACAGTCGTACGGATAGGACTCTCTGTTCTAGGTGCATTGGCAACTCTTTTTATTTATCCGTTAAGTAGAGAGTTATATGGGATATTAGGATTCGTCTTAGATACATCTTTATTATTGGTGCCAATGGTCTTAGTAGGACTTGGAGAATCATCCATAAAATTTTTCCCGTTTAAAAACACAGACCATAAAACGAGGTCTGAGTTTTTTACCTCTTTGACCAAGATGTTAATCCTAAACGTATTTGTAGTCTGTGTTTTGTTTTTTCTCTTCAAGGATGTTTTGATTAGCTGGTCAGATAATCCTTCTAATGATTATTCGAAGTACTTTATTTATGCCTTGCCGATTGCTATTTGCTTTGGGATAACTCAGTTTTTTGTGCAGTATATATCTAATTATAAGATTGTTACACTTCCTATCATAATTCAAGGTTTGTATAGAATCGGAATGCCATTGGCATTTATATTAGTCTTTTATAATCTGACCGATAATATAGGTGGTATTCACTTTATGCTTGGGAGTCTTGTATTGAGTGTAGTAATAATGGCAGTGTATGCAGTTAGAGCACTCCTCAAACATAAGCCTGATACAACAGCGAAAACAGAGCCCCTGTCTAAAAGAACGTTTTACAGCTTTTACTTTTGGGCGTTCGCAGGTAGCCTAGGTAGTTTGATGGCCTTTAAAATTGATGGATTCATGGTGCCAGCGCTTACGAATTTCGAGGCAGGAGCAGATTATAGGATCTCCGTATTTATAGCGTCTATAATTGCTTTACCAATTACATCTGTAGTAACTATATCGAGTCCTATTCTTTCACAAGCATGGAAGGATTTAAATATGGAAGAAATAAAAACAGTATATCTAACCGGAGCCAAGAACTTGGTTTACATAGGTGCAGTGATGCTGTTGGGCATGTTATTGCTCGTAGATTTACTTCCACAAGTCCTAAACAGTTGGGCTGGATTAACACATCTAAAAGTTCTAGTAATAATTATTGGATTTGCAAAATTGATTGATATGACCGCTGGTGTAAATGGTGTCATCATTCAGCATTCTCCTTGGTACCGTTACAATACAATCTTTGTTCTTATAATGATGGTTATCAATGTGATCCTCAATCTAATTTTTATTAAGAAGTTTGGTATAGTAGGTGCTGCAACTGCGACCGCGATTTCATTAATTGTTTTTAATGTTTTAAAGGCAATCTTATTACAAAATAAAATTAAGCTTAACCCATTTGATAAATCAACATTGTTGTTCCTGCTTTACTTTTCATTAGTGGTTGCAATCATGCAATACACAATGAATACCTTTGACTTCCCCCTAGCATTTACTCTAAATATAATGCTAACGCTTGTTTTTGCTGTTGTATTTCTGTTCTATACAGAGTTAGCAATAGAAACTAGAGGAGCGATTTTAAAGATGTATAAGAAATTCGTTCGATAGCAATTAATATATACAGATCAGTCCAATAAAAAAATATACTTTTTGTTAAAAAATCATAATGTTTGACTTTAAATTATTATTTTGCTTACATATCATTATTAGAGATGATTCCTAAACGTTAAACTTCATCTCTCTCTTCCACCAAGCCTGATAGAAATGAGCTATCAGCTTACCAATATTATTACATAACGAGAATACTGGATTTAAAGGATAGTGTCCTATGGACATACTATAGTGGCATGGATTAATATTTGCCCCTGTCGCTTTTTGTAACTATCTAATAACTGATGCGTAGCATAAGGATATATTCCTATGCCCAGCATTGAGCATATTGAATTATTTATTGAACCAAATATATTATACGTTATGAAAAAAATTCTACTCTTAAGTTGCATGCTCTTCTTTGCCTATGCAGGGAACAGCCAATGCGTTGCTGATGCCGTACTTGCAATCGACATGAATTGCACCGGAACTACAGGAGGCGCCAATTCTGGTGACCCCACAGGAAATGATCCAATAGATGTGAACCCATGTTCTAGCTCATACGCGGGTGGCGATGACTACATTTTCACGTATACTGCTACAACAACGGATGCATTACAGTTAGACTTGGAAACCACAAATACTTGGTCAGGTTTGATGGTTACAGATGCTTGTCCAGATGATGCGGCAGCAACATGTGTGGCGAGTTCTAATTCTAGTGGCCTCACAGAATCACTAAATACAGGTCCATTAGTGCCCGGAACTACATATTATATACATATATCAACTTTTCCTGCACCACAATCGCCAGGGCAATTCTGTTTGAATGCAGATCTGGTAACACCACCGATGCCTCCAGCAAATGATGATTGTGCAAATGCACAAACATTAGTTTGTAATGACCCTGCAGTTGCAGGAACTACAGAAGGAGCAGTATCAGAAACTTCTCCGGCATGTGCTAGTAATTTTGGGGTGTGGTACACCGTTTCTGGTAATGGGGATGATTACACGATTACTTCACCTAGTACATTTGACCATGAGATTGTTGTATTGGAAGGGAATTGTGGAGCTTTAACGCAAGTGGACTGTGAGGATGGTTCCACTGGAACGGAAACACTTACATTTACTTCCGTTCCAGGGACTGTGTATTATGTGTATATAGCCCATTTTTCTGGGACCAGTACCGTAACTGGAACTTTTGACATAGAATTGACATGCCAGCCAACAATACCGCCGCCTGCCAATGATGACTGTGCAAATGCATTACCTGCAGCAGTTAATCCTCCTGGAGGTTGTCCTGGTGGGGTGACTGTAATAGGAACAACTGCATTTGCCACAGCATCAACTACGGAAGTAGGATCTTGTGATTTGGGTGGTGACTTTGATGTATTTTATACGTTTACTGCTCCAGCGGGTGGAGGTATAGTATTGTCTGAAATTTCAGCAGCTGCTGGATTAGATGCAGCTGTATTTGATATGTGTGGAGGAACTGAAATTGCAGGTTCTTGTGGAGTTTTAGATGGCCTTAATGTTACAGGATTGACTCCTGGAACGAGTTATGTTTTGGTAGTATGGAATGATAGTTTTGAATCTGAGGGACCTTTCGAAATTTGTTTAGAATCACCTCCTGCTTGTGGTGATCCAACAGCACTTGCAACCGCAAATGCGACAGAAACCTCAGTGGACGTTTCATGGACTTCTACTATTGATGTGACAACTTCCACAGTCGAAGTATGTCCGTCCGGAACACCATCAGGTGATCCTACATGTATTTTTGTACCTATGGCAACGAGCCCAACAACAGTAACTGGTTTGATGGGTTGTACTGACTATGATGCATATGTACAAGACTTTTGTGGACAAGATCCAACTACAGTTGTTGGGCCGTCATCTTTTACCACACCAGGACCTGACCCAGTTCTTATGCCTGCTTGTGGAGATGTGGTGGCATATCCTACCTGTCCAGGAGGTACTTATAATCCAAATGAAAATATTACATGGACACTATGTCCAACAGCTACAACTGCTGCACAAATTGAATTTACGTATGTAGATATTGAAACAAGTACTTCTGGAGATTTGTGTTGGGACGAAATACTAATTACCTATAGTGACGGAAGTACCGAGCCAGTCCAGTGTGGAGAAGGAGACGGAGACGGTGACGTAGGTTCAGGTCTTGCTGCAGGTAGCATTTTTGAAGATCCAGTTGCTGGTGGATGTATGACAGTTACTTTTACCTCAGACGGATCTATTCAAGAAAGTGGGTTTGCGTTTAATTTTAACTGCGTAGCCCCGTGTGATGCACCAAACAATTTAATACTCGTACCTTCTGGTGGAACAGTAGTTGCTCCCCCTGCAAACGCTTGCGATAATGCAAATGGCTGGACATACTATGAAGATCCAGGAACTGGAAATTATGTCTTTGCTATTGATTGGGGAACAGCAAATGCAACTGCAAAAGCTGCGGCGACAGTTACTGTAACTCAGGCAGGTACAGGTGCTCCTATTTATACAGAGGGTGGTGTGCCAGGAGTTACAGGAGACGCGACTTGGGCGATGGAAAGATATTGGAATGTGGATTTGGCTGGTGCTACATTAGCAGCGCCAGTAGATGTTAGATTTTATCATCTCCCTGCTGAAGCTGCCGCACCATTGAGCATGGCAAATGCAGACGGACGAGTTGTTGCTTATTCAGGTTGGTATAAAACGGTGGTAGGACCATATTCTGGTACTCCGGCATCACTAGGTCTTGATCCAGGGAATGATATACTCCTAGCTTCAACATTTGGTGTAGAAAATAGCATCGATTATGTTGAATTTTCAACTGTGAGTTTCTCAGGAGGTACATTTACGGCGACAGTTTCAGGCACAGTTTTACCGATAGACTTAGTTTCTTTTAAAGGAACTGCCATGGCAGACCATAACAAAATTGATTGGGAAACTGCATCAGAGGTAAACAATGATTATCAAGCAATTGAGAAGTCTAGAGATGGAAGAAATGATTGGATGGAAATTGGAAGAGTGTCTGGTAGAAATACGCAGTCATACCAATCATACGGAATGAATGACGATCAACCATTAAAAGAAACGTACTATAGACTTAAGAGTGTAGACCATAATGGTGAAACAGAATACTCTGAAGTAATCAACGTGAACAGAAAATCGTTCAGCAATGTAAGGTCTACAATAAGTCCTAATCCATTTACTTCAAATCTACAAGTAACATTAGAATCTGATTCTGATCAAAAAGCTACGATTTCAGTATTCAGTTTGGACGGAAAAGTACTTTTGCAAACTTCAGTACTCCTGCGCAATTCAATAGTGCAACATGAAAATTTAGAACTTGCTGAATTACAAACTGGCATATACTTATTACAAGTGAAAATGGGTGACTTTAATGAGACCCGGAGAATCGTTAAAGTTCAATAAGTAATTATTTGAATTCTTACTTTTCTAGGATGATGGCCAAAAGCTATCATCCTTTTTTTTTTGTCCAAACCCTAGTCCTTCTAAGCACATATTCTTTATATCTTCGACCCATGAAATTTTACAAGGATAAAAAATGGTATTTTGAAATGCAGAGACTTACCTCTGATAACCATATTATTCCTTTTCTAGATGTACATCTTAAAGAAAATTCCAAGGTGTGTGAAGTAGGTTGTGCAGAAGCAGGAACATTGAAAGCGTTTTTAGATCAGGGCCATTCTTGTGTCGGTATAGAGCTATCAGAGAGTCGGTTGCTATTAGCTAAAGAGAATTTGAAAGCAGAGGAGAAAGAGGGTAGGGCACACCTATTTAATAAAAACATTTTTGATACGGATTTACTAGAAGTACTCCCTTATAAATTTGACCTCATAATCCTTAAAGATGTCATTGAACATCTGCCAGACAAAACTAAAGTATTACAAGTTTTAAAAGCGTGCCTAAATCCAGGTGGCGTAGTATTTTTTGCATTTCCCCCTTGGTGGATGCCTTTCGGCGGTCATCAGCAAGCCGCAAAGTCTAAATTTTTGAAGAATTTTGTTTACGTGCATTTGCTCCCAAAATTTATATACAAGAATCTTCTAAAAATGGCAAATGAAAGTGACAGTGCTATTCAGGAACTGATGGAGCTAACGGATACTGGAATTAATATAGGTCCCATGCGCACTCTGCTTCGAAAAGAAGGATTTACCATTCTAGCAGATAAGCATTGGTTATTTAATCCAATTTATGAGTATAAGTTTAAACTGAAGCCAAAGACAGTTATTCCCCCATTTCGGAATATACCATTAATAAGAAACCTTTACACAACATGTTATTACGTTGTATTTAGACCATAATGTCCAAAAAAGTACATTGTTAAGAGATTAGATTATCCTCCACATTCTTTTCGTAATGAGGAAATTTGAGAAGTCCACAAATCCTTCTGTGCATCCGTTTCATCGTCGTCACAAAAATCGGTAACTTCTAAAATCGTTTCATTGGTTACATCAGATTTGTACATCCGAAATTCCAAATATTCACCTTCGTCTGCATCCTCCCAAATAAAGCGTATACGCTCTTCTTCAATATCATCAATCATCTCTGCAGTTTCAGGGGATCCTTCCCAACTAAAGGTGTAAACATCTTCAGTAATATCGATTTCGTCACAAAACCATCTAACTAAACAATCAGGGGCTGTTAAGAACTTGTATATAATCGCTGGTGAGGCTTTAAAAATAAACTCTAAGTCAAAGGAAACTCTTGCCATTTCGTTTTCAATCCATGTTAAAATGCCCATTCATTCAGGCAAAGCGGAATATAATTTTAATAGCTATATTAATGAAATATTTTATGATAAATTTTTAATTCAGGCACAATTTTCGTATATAATTTATACAAGAAGTCTATAAATTTTGTGTGAATCGAGAACATTATCCGTTTAAAACATTGATTAGCGGTTATATTAGTCTTATTTTTGCACTCTTTGTTCCAATCATAAAACACTTTAAGCGACATATATATGAGGCAACTAAAAATTACAAAGTCAATTACTAACCGTGAAAGCCAGTCATTAGAGAAATATCTACAAGAAATAGGGAAGGTAGATCTCTTGACACCTGAAGAGGAAGTGACTCTAGCGAAGCAGATAAAGGAAGGCGATCAAGAAGCTCTAGAGAAATTGACCAAAGCCAACCTAAGATTCGTAGTATCAGTAGCAAAACAATATCAAAATCAAGGCCTCTCTCTTTCTGATTTAATTAATGAAGGAAATTTGGGTCTTATAAAAGCAGCACAAAGATTTGATGAAACGAGAGGGTTTAAATTCATCTCCTATGCGGTATGGTGGATTAGACAATCTATACTCCAAGCGTTAGCAGAACAGTCTAGAATTGTAAGACTACCTTTAAATAAAGTAGGTTCACTCAATAAGATAAATAGAGCCTTTTCGGAATTAGAACAAGAGTTTGAAAGAGAACCATCGCCAGAAGAACTTGCTGAGTTATTAGATATCGCTACAGAAGAAGTAGAGACAACTCTTGGTGTAGCAGCAAGACACGTATCCATGGATGCACCTTTCGTGGATGGGGAAGATAATTCTTTGCTTGATGTCCTAGAAAACGGAAACACACCGAAAACAGATACAGCACTAGAATATAGTGAGTCTCTTAGAAGAGAGATAGAACGTTCTCTAAATACCTTGACAGAAAGACAATGTGATGTCATCAAATTATACTTCGGAATAGGAGTAGAACACCCCATGTCTTTAGAGGACATAGGAGAAAAATTTGGGCTCACAAGAGAAAGAGTAAGACAAATTAAAGACAAAGCAATAAACAAGCTTAGATCTGCCTCACGTAGTAAACTCCTTAAACACTATTTAGGAGCTTAAGTATAAACACATGTCCGAAAAAGTATCGTACAAAATCATAGAGCCACTCCTATTAGCTCTCATGGTGATTATTGGTATTTTTGTAGGACTAAAGCTTAGTGACAAAAAAGCAGGCTTTTCAATATCAGAACAGTCGGAATCTCCAGAAAGCCTGGAGCTCGGTGCGATCGAGGAAATTATCAAATTTATTGATGCAAAGTATGTAGACGATTTAGATCAGGAAGAAATACTTGTTGATGCAATTCAATCTATATTTTCAAGCCTAGACCCGCATTCCAATTATATCTCTCCAGACCGTCTTCAAGAGATAAATGAAGAAATGGAAGGATCGTATGTAGGGGTTGGCATCCGTACCTTATATCATAACGATACTATTTATATTAGTGAAGTCCTAAACAATACACCTTCTCAAAAAGCGGGATTACAGCGTGGTGACAAACTCCTCTATATAGGTGCTGATACGCTTTCAGGAACCGGAAAAGAATATGCTGACTTAAGAGCTTACTTTGATAGGGAAGAGGGGGAAGAAGTGGATTTAAAAATCCTGCGTGATGGCCAAGAGGAAATTATCGCAATTACCCCTGAAGCTATAAAAGTTTCCTCCGTTGATGTGGCTTATGAGATCGCTGAAAATACTGCTTATATTAAGTTGAAGCGATTCAGTGAAAATGTATACACAGACTTTATGACTTCTCTAGAGTCCATCGCAGAAAAGAATAAAAAAATGGACCTAATTCTCGACTTAAGAGAAAATCCAGGAGGCTACCTACCACAAACTGTCAAGATATTAAATCAGATTTTTAAGGAAAAAGGAAGAGTACTCGTATACACAGTAGGAAGAGACCAAAAGAAAATTGAATACAAAACGAATGGTAAGCGATTCTATAACATAGATAAGGTAGTCGTATTAATAAACGAACGGTCAGCCTCAGCAAGTGAAATAATAGCAGGCGCCCTACAAGATTGGGATCGCGGACTTATTATCGGTGAAACATCCTATGGGAAAGGTTTAGTACAAGAACAATACCCGTTAAAGAATGGAGGGGCTATAAGACTCACTGTATCTAGATACTATACCCCCAGTGGAAGACTCATACAGCGACCATTTAAAAATGATATGCAAGAAGCAGATGCCGATTCTTTAAGGTTCGTTACACATGTTCTAAAACGTAAAATGACTGGCGCAGGTGGTATTAGTCCAGATATTAACGTAGCAGAGCTATATGAGAATACATACACAGAGACTTGCCAATTGGCACTTGAACAACTAGATATTTATAGCATCAAAAACGAAGATGAAGGAGTATCTAAACAGAAATTGATTACGGGCCTCTATCATTTTCTTTCGGAATCCCAAAAATTAGATAAATCGTTGCTTTGTGAAAACCTATTGCAAGAAGAGTATCAAAACAGAAAGCTTTATTTTGAAAAAGGCAACGAGGAGTGGTTTAAGCAAATAAACCAAGATGACCCAGTCATACAAACCGCTCTACAGAAACTTAAAAATAGTGACTTATTCGCGGAGCTCACAGAAAAGAACAATTAGTAGGACTGCGAAATAGTGAAGAAGACCTACAGCACCTCGCCAAAGGCAAAAAAAATATAATACTAGCATAAAGCACAAATGCTCTTTTTCACTCCCGAATTATAATCAATTGTCCTTCATCATCATATTTGGCAATTACGGATGGAAGTATAGACCCTTTTTTATTCGGATAGGGATTCGCAATACCGTCCACTTGGCTAATTATGTCTTTTGATACGTCTGTATAACATACTGGAAATGCCTCCCCAGAAATATTTGCACTCGTAGAGCTAATAGGTCTTCCTAAAGTTTCTACCACACGTTTACAAAAACCATCCGTTGTGACTCTAAATGCAATCGTACCTTCCTTTGTTCTAGCCCATGGAAAAACTTTGTCAGACGCTTTGTGAATTAGCGTAAGTGGTTTATTATGGTAAAATAAAAGAGTTTCAATCCTGGGATGAAGTTCTATAGTATACTCTTTGAGCATTTCTATGGATGAAACTAAGTAAATCAGTGGTTGAGATAGATCTCTTTGCTTAATATGAAATACCTGATGACAAGCTGCTTCATTACGTATATCAGCCCCAATACCCCATATTGTGTCCGTAGGATAAAGTAAAACACCTCCAGATCTCAGTGTTTTATAACTTTTCTCTATAATGTCCGCAATTTTCACTTAGATAACATATTTTACAAAGCAACGTTTAATAACTAAAGAATATCTATTAATTTTAAGTAGTTATCTATCAGAACGCAAAGCTTTATGAATTAATTTTAAAATGCATATCTCATATATGATTTTACAAGTACCAAAAAGATCTTTCCTTTTAACCGTTTTTATAACGTTTAGTCTTTTATGCTGCATTGGCATTAGCAGAATAGAGGCTGCTCATATTGTAGGAGGGGATGTAACGTATACCTTCTTATCGTTCAATTCGGACTCTACAACAGTAACCTACACGATTACATTCACGATGTATCGCGATGCAAATGGTGGAGGAGCTGATTTTGATAACGATGCGCGTTTTGGAGTTTATAGTGGAAATGGAAATAATTGGACCTTCATAGAACAGAGAACGAATATTAATTTCAAAGACAAAAGTCGGGTAGATTTTGTACCTGACAATCCCTGTATTGATGTGCCAAATGTCAATGTAGAAAAAGCGGTATATGAGTTTAATGTAACCTTGGATGTCCAAGATGAATCGTATATGATATCTTACCAAAGATGCTGCAGAAATGATAACATAAATAATATTATAAATTCTGGAGAAACAGGAGCGGCCTTTATAATTGAAATTTCGCCAGAAGCACAACGGTCAGGAAATAACTCTCCAGTGTTCAATAACTTTCCGCCAATAATTATATGTGCAGGTTTGCCGCTAGTATTTGATCATGGTGCTTCAGATGCAGAAGGCGATCAACTTACGTATGAATTTTGTGCTCCTTTAGAATCAGGAGGAACGGATGGAGCAACAGGACCCGGTGACCCTAACTCGTGTACAGGAGTAAGACCTGCACCTATCAATTGCCTTCCGCCCTACGATGAAGTCATTTACCAACTCCCAACGTATAACCAGTTCGCACCGCTAGCGGGAGATCCAGTCGTATCAATAGACCCGAATACAGGTTTGATTACCGGAATCCCATCTGCGCCAGGCCTTTATGTAGTTGGAGTGTGTGTAAAAGAATTTAGAGATGGTAGTTTAATAGGTATCGTCAGAAGAGACTTTCAATTTAATGTTACAACTTGTACTTCAAGAGTATCAGCTGCGCTTGTAGCAGATACGACACAAAGTGGACAAAACTTTATAATCAATTCTTGCGGAGAAACAGATGTCTTTATTGAAAATCTCAGTGTACAAGAAATAAATATAGCTGGGTATGCCTGGGAATTTGATATAAATGGAACTACCCAAACGTTCAATACTAGAGATGTCACAGTGACGTTTCCTGGAGAAGGGGAATATTTTGGGACAATGATATTAAACCCGGGAGATCTTGATTGTTCAGATACCGCAAATATAAAGATCAATCTCTTTCCTAGCATTGAGGGTGACTTTACTTTTGATTATGATACCTGTGTGGCAGGTGCTGTTTCATTTATGGATATGTCTATGACTGGAGCAGATAGATTGGAAGACTGGTCTTGGGACTTTGAAGGCGAACCAGGAACAGGAAGAAATACAACACACCAATTTCCAGTCCCAGGAGATAAAACGACAACATTGATAGTGACGGATAGCAATAATTGTAAGGATACCGTTTCCCAAGAATTTGGTTGGTATCCAGTCCCTCCGCTTATTATAATAGAACCATCAGACTTTATAGGTTGCGCCCCGGCAGATATTTTCTTCAACAACCTATCTACACCAGTTGATTCCACATATGAAATTATATGGAATTTTGGGGATGGTAGTGATGAAGTAGACGAAATTAGTCCGACACATAGATATGAAGATATAGGCGTGTATGATGTTAGTGTGGAAATTACTTCGCCTATAGGTTGTTCTACTTCTAAGGCATTTCCGAGTTTAATCCAAGTACAAGAAAAGCCTACTGCAGACTTTAGCTATACTCCTGAAATGCCAAACTCATTTAATAAAGAAATTAGTTTTGTAGATAATTCCAGCAATGCAGAGACCTGGCAATGGGATTTTGGTGGGTTTGGTACCTCAAAAGACCTTAACCCAACATTTACTTTCCCTGATACTGGACTTTACGAAGTTGTTTTAACGGTTTTTCATATAACAGGATGTCCTGACACTGCAAGAGCTGTGATAGACATTTCTCCTGAAGTGACATTACATTTCCCCAATGCTTTTACACCAAATAATGATGCGAAAAATGATGTCTTTAGAGGCGTAGGAATCTTTGATGGCCTTAGGAATTATGAACTGACAGTTTGGAATAGATGGGGAGAAAAGATCTTTGATACAGACGATCCATCTTTGGGGTGGAATGGTCAGAAAGACAATAGCGGCGCCCTTTCGCCCAATGGGGTATATGTCTATTATGCCAAATATGTAAGCCCTAGAGGGGAGGAAGAAGAGTTTAATGGGCATATTACACTACTTCGTTAGCTTTTTTATTGAAATTATCTGCTTTCAATGCTCAAAAAGTATATCTTTGCCGTCCATTAAGAAATAGTAAGATGGAAATACTGAATTATATACACGACAACCTCTCAGAGAAGAAAACCTTCGCAGAATTCAAGCCTGGCGATAACGTAGAGGTATATTACAAGATTATCGAGGGTGCCAAAGAGCGTATCCAGATATTCAAAGGCGATGTGCTCCAGATTAAAGGACACGGCGTTTCTAAAACCTTTACTGTAAGAAAGTTATCTAACGGTGTTGGGGTAGAAAGAATATTTCCGATGTCATCTCCTAATGTTGCTGACGTAAAAATCCTTAAAAGAGGAAAAGTACGAAGAGCCAAGCTATATTACTTACGTGAACTTGTAGGTAAAAAAGCAAAAATCAAGGAAAAGAAATACAAGAAATAATAGTAAGCCATCTTCGGATGGCTTTTTTTTTTTGGCGTTCCCCAAGCTTACTCCTTCTACGATAAATAATCTTACTAAAAAATGGGTCGGGTCATCCAGGGGTTTCGTCCTGCGGACAGCTACGTGATCTCGATCACTTGCTCCCTTACACCCCTAACGCAAGGGGAAGAGGTTCATGGTTTTACGGTTTTGGGTTCATGGTTCAGATTTTTGAACAAACCCCCCGCTGTTTTAAGCTCGAAGCTTAAAACCAATCCCGCACACGCCGATCTACACTCGTATAAACCTCCCAGCACTTTTTTAGTATTCCCATTTGCTCTATCGAGCAATCCCTCCATCGTCCCTTCCCAATCTCTCCCCACGCTTATTTGATACAAGATTAAAAAGATTAAAATGATATACAGTCTTGCATAGTTGGTATCAAGGCATTATGGTTACTAAGTATCAAATCGTAAAAGTATCTGCCAAACCGTTATTCCTTATTAATTGTTCCTTATTCATTCCCCTTGCACCTCCTCCAAATCCATCAAAAACTTATTGGTAAGAAACTGCATTTCACCATGCGGGAAATCTATCTGCTGCCAAGCATCACTAGCATCAATACGTATCGTTTTTTCTCCTACCATAATCTCAAAGGGCATCTTAAAATCATTGACATCCGCATCCCATCTAAACCAAAGCGTATTCTCCAAAGCACCATTCTCAATACGATATTGCAGATTAGGAATATCCGCCTTATAGAGATACTGCTCGAAAAATTGATCTAAATCCATATGAGTATAGCTCTTGGCAAATGCGAAAAAGTCATTTGATTCCACATTTGTAAATTTGAATTTCTGATAGAACTGCTTAATCAGCCCAAACCAAAGCTCATCGTTATTTATTACATGTCGCAGGGTATGTAATACCCAAGACCCTTTAAAGTACATGTCTGAGCCATTCCACTCTGTATAATTTACGCCCAGAGGTCCTATGATCGGTTCTGAGTTCGTATGATTTCTTTGGAAGGATAAGTAACGCTCTACCTGTTCGTAGCCAAAATGATACTCGACATACAAAGCTTCCATGTAGGTGGTAAACGACTCATGAATCCACATTTCAGCGTGATCATTTGAACTTATACTATTGCCAAAATATTCATGTCCAGTTTCATGCACGATAATATAATCCCAATTCATTTCTGGAGGGATCATTCCCCCTAGGTAGCCGCGCATATATTTATTACCGTAGGCAATCGCACTTTGGTGTTCCATACCTAGATAGGGTGTTTCCACAAGCGCATACCCGTCATCCCAAAAAGGATATGCTCCAAAGTAATGCTCAAAGGCCTCCAATACACCTGGGACCTGCTTAAAATGTTCTTTCGCCTTCTCAAGATTTTCTGGAAGAACATAGTAATCTAAAAGTAGACTGTCACCACTCTTAGAAATATAGTAATCAGAGAATTGCTTGTATTTAGCAATATTGAAAGTAACGTTGTAATTATTTATAGGATAGCTCACCATCCATGTGTAGCTTGACTTTTTTTTCTTGTGTGTCGTCTCAATCAGGTTACCATTGGATACACAAAATAAATCGGAAGGTACTGTAAATTGCATGCGCATGCTATCAGGTTCGTCGTACAAATGATCCTTATTTGGCCACCAAGAACTGGCTCCAGTTCCTTCACAAGCTACAGCTATCCACGGATTGCCTTCACTGTCTTCTGACCACACAAATCCTCCGTCCCAAGGGGCGTATTTTGCAATGATAGGTTTACCCGAGTAATGGACTTGCATGACATTCATCTCTGATGTCGAAAATGTACCTGCATCAATAAAGATGGCATTGAACAGGCGTTCATAGCGTAATTCCTTTCCATTTGATTCAATTTTTATAATGTCTAGATTGTCAAACAGATCTAATTGGACGGTTTTTGAACTGCCATCATAGCGAAAATGTATAGAATTAGAGCCAACTATCCTTTTTTCATCAATGTTAAAGTCTATTGCTAAATCGTAAAAGACTATATCCGTGCTCGTACGCTCCGCTCGCAATGAGCCGCGCAATGAATCAGCCTGTGTAAACGTGCGATACTGAAATTCTTGCGCATGGAGGGCGCTACCAATAGCACACAAGAGAAAAGTAAAAAGCAATATTCTAAAACTCATACAGGACGATTTTTTGGATTCTTTTTAGATAACATCTTCCATATTAATTTATCAGTAAGTCGTGCCGGAACTAATTTTCTAACTAAGTTAAAACCCAATTTGTTTTTATGGATAATATTCTTCGTTTTAAACGTTTTCTTACGCATTCTTTTAAACAATAAGTCACTCACTTTCTCCACTTCAATTGCATGCTTTTCCGATGCGTTTATATTATTATCAGCAAACCGTAAATATTTCCCATAATCTGAATCAAAAAACCTATCAAGCTTACCCTTACTCTTCCCCCAAATCTTAGTTTTTATGGGTCCTGGCTGTATGGCAATGACATCAATGTCAAAAAGATAAAGTTCTCTTCTGTATATCTCTGTCAAACTTTCAACCGCATGTTTTGATACACAATACGCACCTACAAACGGGGAATTAAATAAACCAGAAATGGAACTGATATTTATAATACGACCAGCTTCTTTTTTTATCGCGTTTACTTTTAACAAATCGTAGAAACAATTTGTAATGCGCATAACTCCAAGGACATTCACATCTAATTGCTTGCTGAGTTCATCTGTTGCTAATTCAGTCATAGGTCCAGGATGCGCATAACCCGCATTATTGATAATTCCATCCAATCCTCTTTCTCCACAAAAAGAAATAACAGCATTTTTGGACGATAGTATTGCATTTTCATCCTGTACATCAAACAAAAGTGCTAAGAATGAAGTTCCTAAACGCTTGGATAATCTATCAGCATCCGCTAGCTTACGCACCGATCCCATTACTTTCCAGCCTTCTTGGATGAATTTTCTACATGCATCTTCCCCGATTCCTGAACTCACACCTGTTATTAATATATTTTTCTGCATATTCTTAGAGTTTAAGGTATTCTATTATTTTTGCGCTATACCTATAACTTGAATTACTTAAGTTAACTAGAGTATATTAATCTGACGTATAGATGCGAAAACGACAATTTACCATACTTTCCCTCCTTATCTTTATCACTGTATCTTGTAAGCAAGATACTAAACAGTTGCCATTGGAAAATCTAAATGGCTATTGGAATGTCTATTCTGCGGAAAGAAATGGAAAGAAAACCACTCTACTGAATGGAGCTTTCTTTGACCTAAAATCAGATAATACAATCGTGACAAATGTCAATGGTGATACCATAGCAAGTAAGTATACGCTAGTGGATAATTCTTTTACTGTGGAAGGTATGGATTCTGAATTTAGAATCGTAAAGCTAAATGCAGACAGCATGACACTTTTTTCTAGGATTAGTAAATTCAAGTATAACTTTTATACAACTAAGTCAGACAACAATAAATAATTTATGCTGAGACGTTTGGTCTTTTTTTTGCTTCTGATATGCTCACTTAGCGCAAGTGTGGATGCACAGGTGCGTGCAGATGTAATCATTAAGTCATATTATGATTTACAAACACCCTATATAGATGTGTACACATTTATTGTACGAAATGCTCTAGATACATCAGCAATTAAAGATAAATCTGTAGAAGCACTCCTCGTAATAAGTGATGAAACTGAGATCATAGTGGCAGAAAAGTTCTTGTATACCATTGCAGCACAAGATACCAGTGATATCATTGACCTAAAACAATTTAAACTCCCCAATGGCAATTATACCTTGCGTGTTGAGCTACTTGACGTAGAAGCATCTAAGATCTTGTATGATCATACGCAGTCATTTACACTAAACTATAAAGAAGAAAAATTTCAACAATCTGACCTATACCTCTCATTATTCGCGCCATCAGGAAACGATGTTTTTAAAAAACACGGTATATGTTTGGAACCTGTGCCGTTCGATTATTGTAGAGAGCAAACTAAACTGTCTGCTTATTCTGAATTGTACAATTTACCCTCACTATCAAAAGAAGATGTTTCAGTAGGGATGCTGCTATATGAAGCAGGGGACGGTCTTGAGAAAAAACTGATTAAGAAAATATATAAACGTTTTTCGCCAGAACCTTACTTGCCCTTGCTTTTGAATATGGATATTTCTGATGTACCTACAGGGAGCTATCAGGTAGTTTTGGAAACCGCAACTAAGGATAAAACAGCGATCTCTCTCAAAGAAGGAAGTTTGAATATTTATAATCCTACTGGAGACCTTAAGCGTATAGATAGTTACAATAAAGAATTTGAAAACTCATTTGTCCAAGCGCTAACAAAGGATGAATTAGACTACAACCTTAGAGCGTTGTATCCACGCGTATCTTACAAGCGCACAGATATTCTCAATTCTGTAATACATGGTACTGACTTAAAGGTTAAGCGCTATTTTTTATATAGATATTGGACAGAACTGTCTGCGGAAAAATCAGAGGCATTGTTTAACCAATATCGAACTATAGCTGATGCTGTAGACAAAACGTATTATTCAAGTGTGGGACGCGGTTTTGAGACAGACAGAGGGTATATTTTCTTACGCTATGGTAGACCTGATGATATACTTGCCGTGGAAGACGAACCGTCTGCGCCTCCGTACGAAATATGGAGATATAACAGAATGCCAGAAACTGGGCAAAATAATGTAAAATTTCTATTTTATAACCCGAGTCTCTCTACAAACGACTTTTCACTTTTACACTCAACCTGCAGAGGAGAACGCCAAAATCCGAGATGGGAACTTGAGTTATACAAAGATGACCTTAACAGCAATGGAGCAGGGGGGCCAGATGTAACAAGAGCAACAGATGGTTTCAATAGGAATGCTCGCCGTTTTTTTGATGAATTTTAGCTCGTAAGCTAAGTAGACAAAGTACTTAGGACGACAAATAAAGCACTGTAGCTACTTAATTTTTAACTACATTTGTGCTCTATTTAAAAGTAGTGAGAATGCAAATCAAGCACATAGCCTTATCAATAATATTCCTGTTCTTTTCTAGCCTTACAATCGCCCAAACTGGAGATTTAAGAGGGCAGCTGTATGACTCTAAAACAGGCGAGCCCATCATATATGGTACGGTGGTCTTGGAAGGTACAGAAATGGGAACCACGACTGATTTAGATGGTTTCTTTACCCTCACTGGAATTCCTCTGGGAGAATATAAAGTAATAGCGAGCTATATTGGATTTGAAGATATGGAGCAAACGGTAAGCATTACCAGAACCAAAGTAGCTTTTGTAAAAATGCTTATGGAAGAGGGTGGAGTAAAATTAGGCGTTGTAGATATTTCTGCCAGAAGAGAACAAGCGCGAACAGAGGTAAAGGTTTCTCAGCTAAATGTAAGCAAGAAAGATATTAAGCTGTTGCCATCTACAGGAGGTGATGCTGATATCGTCCAATACCTACAAGTGCTTCCTGGAATTATATCTACAGGAGATCAAGGTGGCCAACTCTACATTAGAGGGGGTTCTCCTATTCAAAATAAAATATTATTAGATGGCTTGACGATTTACAATCCTTTTCACTCCATTGGGTTCTACTCTGTTTTTGAAACAGAACTGATTCAGAACGCTGATGTCTTGACAGGAGGATTTGGTGCGGAACATGGAGGAAGAATTTCGGCTATCGTAGATATAAAAACTAGAACAGGAAACAAAAAGAGACTTTCTGGTCAAGTAACAGCAAGCCCGTTTATGGTAAAAGGCCTTATAGAAGGACCTCTTGTTAAATTAGCAGACGATAGAGGGAGCGCATCTTTTGTGTTGACTTCAAAAAGAGCGATTATTGACGAAACATCCCCTTCTTTATATCCACGCGCAGCGGTAAATGATTCTATTGGGCTCCCATTTAATTTTGCTGATACCTATGGTAAATTATCGTTCGAATCTAAGGGAGGAAGTAAGTTTAATGTCTTTGGCTTTAATTTTACAGACGGCTATAATAATCCTGAAATTGCAAATATCGAATGGGAAAACTGGGGAGGAGGTTTAGACTTCAGGCTTTTGCCATCCACATCCACGCTTATGCTTAAAGGATTAATGGGAGTTTCTTCTTATGAAACTCAAATAATAGAAGCGGATGAAACACCAAGATTTAGTAAGATTAGAGAATATGTGTTTGGATTGGACTTTACATTTTTTGGAGACAACAAAGAATTTAATTACGGGATAGAAGCAAAAGGAGTACGTACAGAATTTGAATTTGTAAATCCATTTGGGAATCGGATAGACCAAATCCAGAATACTACAAATATGAATGGCTTTGCTAAGTATAGGCAAATTATTGGAGGTTTAATTCTTGAGCCCTCTTTGAGACTTCAGTATTACGCATCCAATGGGGAATTATCCTTAGAGCCTAGATTCGGATTAAAGTATAATATTACAGATGATTTACGTTTAAAAGTTGCTGGTGGATTGTATTCGCAAAATCTAATCAGTACATCCAACGAACGCGATGTAGTCAATCTTTTTAATGGTTTTCTTTCCTCGCCAGAAGAAAATATTGCAGATAATATAAATGGTGGTTTTACTAGTTCAAAATTACAAAGATCTAGACATTTGATAGGAGGTCTTGAGTATGACCTTGCCAGCGGAATCCAGTTGAACGTAGAAGGATACTTTAAAGATTTTCCTAGTTTAGTAATAGTAAATAGAAATAGACTTTCAGTAGATGAACCTAATTATTCGAATGAAATAGGAGAGGCGTACGGTGTCGATTTCTCCATGAAATACGAGAATGCAAAATGGTATGTTTGGTCCACATATTCACTTGGATTTGTGAACAGAAATGATGGTTTCCAGGATTATCCTACTGTCTTTGATAGACGTCATAATGTTAATTTTCTCACCTCTTATACCGTGGATGATGAGGGCGATTTTAAGTTGAGTGTTCGTTGGAATATGGGGTCGGGGTTCCCGTTTACCCAAACGCAAGGCTTTTATAATTTTCTGCCTTTCCTAGAAGGTATTGAAACGGATCCATTAACAGAAAATCCAGATAATATCGGAATTATATATTCAGAAACTAGGAATGGAGGTAGATTACCTTATTATCATAGGCTTGATCTTTCTGCAACCTATATCCACCACTTTACAGACTTTTCTAATGTAGAAGTTGTTGCAAGTGTTACGAATGCATACGATAGGAGTAATATTTTCTACTTTGATAGGTTGCGCTATGATCGCGTTGATCAGTTGCCTTTTATTCCGAGTATGGCCATTAAATTCAATTTTTAAGGACAAAATATTCACATTAAATTAATAAAAACTTCGTGTAGATTTTTTTAATATTTGCGCGTCTAAATTAAAATTTAAAGATGATGAATTATTTTAAAGCCCTCAGTGAGAGTGAATACGATCAGTTAACAGAAGGAGTGAGCCTTATTGCTGTACTTATGGCAGGAGCTGACGGCAATCTTGAAGAAGAAGAACTTAGCTGGGGGGAAAGAGTCAGTGAAATCAGAGGATATGCAGAGCCCAATGAACTCAATAGTTTTTACCGTGATGCACATGCTGATTTTTCAACTAATGTCAATACCTGGATCGAAAAATTACCAGAAGATAACGACGAAAGCCTCCGTATTTTATCGGATAGAATTGCAAAATTGAACCCCTTACTAGCAAAATTAGATCCTCGTGTAGCGCACCTACTATATACCTCATTCAAAAGCTATGCTGGCCATATTGCGAAAGCATCTGGCGGTTTTCTACGGTTTTTTAGTGTAAGTGGGACAGAAAAGAAATACATCGAACTCCCAATGTTAGATGAAATTGTCTTCCACGAAGAGGATGAATAAAGGATATATCGTACTTTTAATACATGCGATACCTTTATCTCTTACTCTCTATTTTACACATTTTCCTTGTTCCTACAACAGCGCAAACGCAATCCACATTATCCGGAGTAGTAATAGATGCTGAGAGCAAGGAAGTTTTAATAGGAGCCACAGTAAGCTCAGGTGCGTTTGGGACCATTACAGATTACTTAGGTCAATTTACTTTAAAGGAAATCGATCAAGATGCGGGGGTCTTGGTTTCCTATGTGGGATATGTAGATAGACAACTCTACCCCAGCGAGATAGAACTATTAGGATCTGCTCCTATAGCATTATCACAAAGTTCAGCCTTATTAGAAACCGCAGTAATAACGGGCTCACGCTACGAACGAAAACTTGCAGAATCTCCAGTCAGTATAAATGTTATCAATGCAGAAATAATTGCTAACACAAATGCGCAAAATATAGATCGCGTTCTGGACAAAATTCCAGGCGTGCAAATGCTAGATGGACAGGCTAATATACGTGGAGGGTCTGGTTATTCCTATGGAGCCGGTAGTCGCGTGTTATTATTAGTAGACGACATACCCGCTCTACAAGGAGACGCTGGCAAACCATATTGGGGAGATATTCCAGTAGAAAATATTTCTCAAATAGAAATTGTAAAAGGAGCTTCATCGTCACTTTATGGTT
>Ga0209828_1001394_pt1 | contig 21939 bp, 24 predicted proteins | sample MaitaG_FD_187429 | JGI IMG/M metagenome (GOLD analysis project Ga0209828, IMG submission 187429) | Marine algal microbial communities from Maine, USA - Maine_Asex2 metaG (SPAdes) (version 2) | ecosystem: Host-associated > Algae > Red algae > Unclassified | place: Maine, USA | collected 2015-01-05
GGCCAAGTACCTGCTCATAGAACGCAACCGTTGCGTCGGGTTGGGCTGTGTCAATATTGATGTGATCAAGTCCGGTGATTCCCACATGATGAGCCTAGATCACTACGATCATGAGACGCACTAGTAGGGGAACACCATGAAGCTTGGCCTGTCAGTAGACGAAGTACTGCACACCACACGCGCCGTTCGCAAACGAATGGACTTCGACAAGCCAGTCGAGAAAGAAGTTCTGCTCGAATGCATGGATGCAGCAGTGCAGTCACCGACCGGGTCAAACAGCCAAGCATGGCAGTGGCTCATCGTGACCGACCCCGAAAAGCGAGCCGCACTCGCCGACCTGTACAAACAGGGTTGGGAGCTGTACGCCAACATGGAAGGCAACGCCGCCACCGCCTACAAGGGCGAAGATGTCGAACGCGAAGCGCAGCAAGAGCGGGTCACCAGCTCCGCCGAGTACTTGGCTGAGAACTTCGAGAAGGTCCCTGCGATGCTCATCCCGTGCATCCCTCGACTACCCGAAGGTATGCCCGAATTTGCTAGTGCATCGGTCTTTGGCTCGATCCTGCCTGGTGTCTGGAGCTTCATGCTCGCCGCACGCGAGCGCAGCCTGGGCACCGCGTGGACCACCATCCACCTCATGTTCGAAGAACAGGCCGCCGAAATCCTCGGTATCCCTTACGCCGAGATGCAGCAGTGCGCACTGATTACCATCGGCTACAGCAAAGGCACCGACTTCAAGCCTGCCAAGCGCCCACCGCTCGACACCGTCGTACATTGGGACACCTGGTAGTCGCCGTTCGCTCCGCTCACTAACCGAGTCTGCTCGCTGCAATCGCAACTCGCACATCGGAAGGCTCCCCAGAGCACGTTCCTAGCCTTTGCATTGACGGGCCCAGACCGCTTCGCTACCGCTAACGTTTCGGCCGGCGAGCCCGCAGCTAGCTAGCGGCGCGGCTGAACTTGCGGATCGCCAGGGTTGAAAAGACCACGGTGATGCCGATGATCCAGCCGATCGACCACCACAAGTTCGCGCCGGGGTCAAAGCCGTTGTAGAGCGCACGGGCGGCGTTTGCTAGCCGGGTGAACGGATTGTGGTTGGCGATGGGTTCAAGCCAGTCCGGCATGGTCGACGGGTCCACGAAGGCCGACGACAGGAACGTGATCGGGAACATCCAGATAAATGAGGCCGCGTTGGCTGCTTCGACCGAACCAACACTGAGCCCGATCCACGCCTGGATCCAACTGAATGAATAGCTAAACGCAAGCATCAGGACTGTGCCGCCAAGCGCAGCGACCAGCGACCCTTCGAATCGGAAACCGACCAAGAACGCCACCGCCAACATCACCAGAAACGTGATTGCGTTGCGAGCCAGGTCGGAGAAGGTTCGGCCTACAAGCACAGCAGACCGAGCGATAGGCAATGAGCGCAGACGGTCGACCAGACCTTTACTCAAGTCTTCGGCCAGGCCAACGGCGGTGAACGAGGAACCAAACACGAGTGTCTGCGCAAAGATGCCGGGGATCAAGAACTGGTTATAGCTCGCGAAGCCAGGGATCTGAATCGCTCCGCCGAATACATAGACGAACAGCAGCACGAACATGATCGGCTGCACCAGGGAGAAGCCCAACAGTTCCGGGTTGCGCGGAATGATGCGCAGGTGGCGGGTGGCCTCGGTCGAGGCATCACGCCAAGCATCGGCAATCGTGGTTTTACCCGTGCGCTGGGGTGCCATCGCGGTGTTGTTCATGCGGAGACCGCTTCCTCGTCGGCGGCTCGACGCCCGGTAAGAGACAGGAATACGTCGTCGAGCGTTGGTCGTCGAACCTCGACGTCGACCACGTCGGCTCCGCAGTCGTCGAGTGCCCGGATCGCTCGAGGAACAACGCCGCCGCCCGCACGGATTGGAGCACTCAGCGTGGTCGTCGAATCTGGGTCGAGGTCGATGTCGCCGATCACTAGCGGAGCGAGCGCCTGACGGGCTGCCTCGATGTTTTCGGGCTTGGCGATCGACACGCGAATACGGTCGCCGCCGATCGTGTCCTTAAGTTCATCGACGCTGCCCTCCGCAATCTTGATGCCCCGGTCGATCACCACAATTGAGTCGGCAAGCCGGTCCGCCTCTTCCAGATATTGCGTGGTGAGTACAACCGTCGTGCCATCGGCGCCCAGTTCTTCGATGACTTCCCACATGCCGATTCGAGAACGAGGGTCAAGGCCGGTTGTCGGCTCATCGAGAAACAGCACGGCAGGGTTGGCGATCAGGCTCATGGCAATGTCGAGTCGACGCCGCATGCCACCCGAATAGTTCTTGGCGACGCGGTCCGCGGCTTCGACCAGATCGAACCGTTCCAGAAGTTCTTCGGCTCGGGCTTTGCGCGCCTGAGAATTCAGGCGCAGGAATCGGCCGATGAGTTCCAGGTTTTCTCGGCCCGTCATGCGTTCTTCGACTGCGGCGTACTGCCCAGTCAAGCCGATTCGAGCTCGGACCTCTTGGGGATTCTGCAGCACATCGACCCCGTCGATGAACGCCGTGCCAGAGTCTGGACGCAGCAGAGTGGTGAGCACTCGCACCACCGTGGTCTTGCCCGCGCCATTGGGGCCAAGCAGTCCAAGAACGGAGCCCTTCGGCACCTGGAGATCGAGTCCGTCGAGCGCCCTTGTTTCGCCGTAATGCTTGACCAAACCAGAAGCCTCGACAGCGTGCATGAAGAGCACACTACTTTTTTGCTTGCCCTGTTGTCATGTGATTATTTTCACAACCGGGCGCGACCTCAGAAAATCTTCCAGGCGCGAGAAACGAATCCCGTCTCAGCCGTCGCTGATCAGATGGGCGGCTCCGGTGCCTCGGTCAACATTCAGGTTCACACCGTTGACATAGCTCGCAGAGCGCTGGTCAGCAAGGAACAACATGGCCGGTGCCATCTCGGCCGGCTCTGCGGCACGGCCGGCCAAATCAATCGCGCGGTCGATGACGTCGGGGCCGACCCCACGCCGAAAGTCTTCGGAAAGTTGCGTGTTCGTGACCCCCGGGCACAGGCTGTTCATACGAATATCGAGGTCAGGTCGAATCTGCAATGCACGCCACATCGTGTAGTACTGCACTGCCTGCTTCGAGAAGCTGTATCCATCGCCAATAACGTCGAGGTTGGCGGCAATCCAGGCAGAACCATCCTCGAAGCTCGTTGCTTGCATGAGCGCTCGATGGTGTTCGACGTTTTCTTGCCAGGCCCGGCCGGCAGTCGAGGCCACATGGGTCACTGATCCACCTGCCGGAATACGTTCGAGAAGCTGCTCGGTCACATGCCGCAACCCGAGCCAGTTGATCGCCATAATTTGCTCAGCGCTAAACCTGCCTCCATTGGGGACCCCGGCGCAGTTCATCAACATGTCGACCCGGGCAGGTAGTAACTCCAAAGCTAGATCGATCGAACCTGAATCGCCGAGATCACATTGCACTGCCTGAGACACAGCTGCTGTCACCAAGGCAATATCGAGCGTGTGCACGGCAGCTCCTGCGGCGAGCAGGCTCTCGACGACGGCCGCGCCGATACCCGAAGCGGCACCAGTAACAACGACCGTCTGCCCCGTGAGATCCATCCATATTGTCTCCTGCATGACTGCCACGTTACGTGACCCAGTAAGTTCGACAAATGGATCCTTCGGCGCTGACCGCTGTGCAGGCGCTCGATCAGATGCGCCGAGGCGACCTTTCATCGGCCGAACTAACGGCGGCATGCATCGCCCAGATCGATGCCATAGATCCAATCGTGAACGCCATGGTCATCCGCAACGATCAGGCGGCAATGGCCACTGCCGCCAATGCTGACGCCGCTCGAAGCCGAGGTGAAGCGACCGGAGCACTGCACGGGCTGCCGATAGCCATCAAGGACTTGCAAGCAACCGCTGGACTGCGAACAACCTACGGCAGTCCCGACTTTGCCAATCACGTGCCCGATTCCGACTCGGGCATCGTCGCCCGCATCAAGTCGGCGGGGGGCATTGTGATCGGCAAGACCAATATCCCAGAACGCAGCATCGGCGCCAACACCATCAACCCACTTTTTGGGGCGACCGGTAACCCGTTTAACCCCTCGCTCACATGCGGCGGATCGTCTGGCGGATCCGGCGTAGCTGTCGCCACGAATATGGCCCCACTAGCAACCGGGTCCGATCACGGCGGGAGCGTCCGCATCCCGGCGTGTTATAGCGGCGCGGTTGGCCACCGGGCGACTCCTGGCATCGTGCCGCACGAATCGCGTTCCATGACCCAGACCTATTACAGCGTGCAGGGTCCCATGGCGCGCACGGTCAACGACGCAGCACTGCTGCTATCGGTGATTGCAAACCGCGAGACCGGGGCTCAGCCCGGCGACCCGATGATGTTCCCCTTCGACGCCTCGGTCTTTGGGTCACTCGACGCAATCGATCCCAGCAAACTGCGGGTGGCTTTCAGCGAGGATCTCGGCGGTGTGCTGGTCGCCAACGATACCCGAGAGACCTTTCGCCGCCGCATCGAGAAGCTCAGCGGATCAGTCGCTGTCTGTGAGCCGCATTCCATTGATCTACGCCGCGCCCCAGAGGTGGACTGGAAGGTACGCAGCGACATCTTCGTGGCGCAGTACTACCAGGAGGCCGAGAACTGGGGTCCGGAATTCAATCCCAACATTCGGGCGTCTTACGAAGCCGCTATGCAAATGCCCATGTACGACATTGCTGTGGCCCGACAGGTGCAGATGGAGCTCAATCAGTCGTTCCAACGCATCTTCGATGACTACGACGTACTGCTCTGCCCCGGCGTCAGCGTGCCGCCGTTCCCTTGGACCGACCGCAATCCCACCCATATCGATGGCAAGCCGGTCGAGAACTACATGGCATGGCTTGCCCTGACGGCATCGCTCACTGTCGTTGGGCATCCCGTGACCGCTTTGCCCTGCGGGCTCGACCAACACGGGACACCGTTCGGCGTTCAGGTGGTAGGGCCGATGTACCAAGATCACCGGTCGCTGAGTGTCGCCGCTGCGCTCGAAACCGTATTCGCGCAGGACCCCGAGACAACCCGCCCTGTGCCGGACTTTGCCTGGCTCGCAGCCCAAACGCCTGGTTGCCAAGCCGCCAAGATGTAGCCAGTCACGGCAACCCATCGCCACCGGTGCAGTTGACGAGTCGACACCTGGCCGTACGCGTCTATGACGATCACGAAATGCTGATCGATTCTGCGCTCATCTCGGGTGAAGAGCTCGACGAAACGCTGGAGCGACTGTTCGAGAACGAATCAGCAGATCTACTGCGTATCTATAACGCCAGCCACGGTTGCTGGGCTGCGAATGTGCACCGTAGCTCCAGGTAGCCTGCGAGGCTTATGGAACTGCTCGATCTGACGGAAATCCCCGAACGAGTGCTGGTGGTTGTTGCCCACCCCGACGACATCGATTTTGGGATTGCTGGCACGGCCGCCGTGCTGACGGCGGCTGGCAGTCAGGTCACCTACGCGCTCTGCACCAGCGGCGAGGCCGGCATCCCCGAAGACATGGACCGCTCAGAACTCGCCGCTCTAAGGGAACGAGAACAACGAGCTGCAGCCGCCAAGGTCGGCGTAAGCGATGTGCGGTTTCTTGGTCAACCCGATGGACACCTCGAGGCGAACCTGCATTTACGCATGGTCATCAGCCGGGTCATTCGCCAGGTCAAGCCAACGGTGGTCATCACCCAGAACCCGGAGCGCCGCTACGAGCGGATCTTCGGCTCACATCCGGACCACTTGGCGTGCGGCGAGGCAACCATCTCTGCGATCTACCCCGACGCCCGCAACCCACACGCTCACGTCGAGCTCCTGGCCGAAGGCCACGAGCCATGGTCGGTTGACTGGGTGTGGATCACCCAAGGGCGCCAGCCAAACCTGGCGGTGAACATTACCGAGGCCATGGATGCCAAGGTGGCAGCGCTATCGAGCCACAGCAGTCAAGTCGCGTGGATCGAAGACGTCGGCAAGTTGCTCCGCGAATGGGCGAATGGTTCAGCAGTCCGGCACGCGCTCGCGGACCAAGCAGAGTTCGTCGAACTCTTCACCAAGGTCCAGACTCACTGATTCCCCGCTCGCCTTCGGCTGCTCGTGGCATGCGCCACACCCGACAAGCGACAACACACCGTGCCTCGTCCCTCACCGCTCCAAACCACCTAGCTTCCCGCTCGACTTCTGCTGCTCGTGGCGCGTTTGGCGCCTGTTCACGCCACTAGGGTGTCTGCGTGAGTGTGAGTGGTGTTGCCGCAATTGTCGCCGTGATCGTGGCGGTAGCCGCAATTTGCTACGTGTGGTCACAGATGACGAACAAACCCGGCACCATGAGCGACGGCACTCCCGGATCAGTCATGGACGGCGGCGAGTCGGTTCGTCGGATCGACTTGGGAACCCACACCTATGTGGCGCAACAGGCCGAGGAACAGCTGACCTCCGAAGGCTACAACTGTCGCACGGTGTCTCTTGAACAAGGAGCCTTCGGCATTGGCCTGGGCAACCATCACTACTTGGTGTACAACGCCGAAGACGAACCGCGTGTGCGCGAGGTTGTCAACGAGCTACTTGCCGACCTGGACATATCCTTCGACACGGTCGCCGATAAAGATTACGACGACGGCACCGCGTGATCGTCTTCGTCGACTACGAGCACGCCGATCGTTACCAAAACGGCGGCGGCCAAAACATTCAGGCTGCTCGCACCTGGATTAGCTACCGCCTCGAAGATCTGTCGGGTCAACCTTGCCTGCTCGTGCGATGGGACCACATTTCCCCTGAGCTCCTTGCATCGATCGACGCCAAAGCCATCTTCATCAGTGGCAACGGCTCCAAACCAACGCTGTACACGCCAGCAGCCTTGGCCCCGCTCTACGGCATTCTGCACGCGTCCAACCTTCCGGTCTTTGGTTTCTGCGGCGGGTTCCAGTGCTTGTCTCAGGCGTTGGGCGCGGAGATGACGTTGCTCGACATTGCGGCCGATGCCGAAGAAACGGACATGATCAAGAAGTTCCCCACCGGGCACTTCGGCGAAGTCGGCTACCACCCCATCGAACTGCTCGGTGAACACCCGCTACTCGACGGACTCGGCGACGCGCCGATCTTTCGTCATGCCCATGGACTGCACATTCCCGAACCTCCAGCAGGCTTCCAGACTCTGGCCCGCACCGCAATTACGCCGGTTCAACTTGCGGTCAGCGATGAACGCCGCATGATCGGCACCCAATTTCACCCCGAATATTGGACCGACGAGCACCCGGCTGGCAAGACACTCATCAGCAACTTTCTTCGGTGGGCCGAGATCGTCTAAGACAGGTCCTCACCGGACCCACGAGCCCGAGTCAATGGTCAATGCGGCAACAGCCATTGACTTTCGAGGCGAGCTGTGCTGCTATCACCGAGTGTCAAAATCGAAGGACCGCACGCAACTGCTGGCAACGCTCACTGAGATCGAAGTCGCACTCGGCGACAACATCGAACGCAGCATCGAGATCCGACGCCGGGTCGTTGCATTCCGGGCTGCGATTGGCGAAGGTGCTCAGGTGAGCGACTTGGTCGCAACCGAGGGCCAGCCGCGCACCGTGGCGATGTTAAGTGCCAACCTGGCGATACTCGAAGATGTTGGGTCTACCTACCGCCAGAACCTTGCCCACACGCTGCGCAGCGAAGGCATGACAATTCGTGCGATCGGCGAGCTTTTCGGGGTAACTCGGCAACGTATCTCGGCTCTTCTCAAACAGGGCTGATCGCAACGATGCGCTCCCTCATACCTTCCGTCAACGCGCGACGGGTGGTGAACAGGTTGTTCACGAGTCGCCACTCGCTCCTACCTGCCCTGCGCTAGCAGGCACAGGGCAGACCGGAGTCCGCGGCCGTTCATCACGGTGTAACTAACCAGCCAAGTGTTTGGCGACTATCTGAGCGGGTGCGTGCCCGCCTGCATCCCTTGCCGCAAGCACCAGTAAGTAGCGGCGGCAGGACCCGAACCATCAGCTTCGATCAACCAGCGAGGTCGACGGCCTCTTCAGTCGGCTGCGACGAAAGCTGCTCGAGGTCGAAGCTGTCCCAGAGCTTGTTGGTTGGCCGCCCCAGCACCTCTCGCCAGAGTTCACGGGGACGCACAAAGTGGCCAGCCCAGCGAACCACGTTTGTGACTGGTTCGAGTTGGAACGCGTCACTATCAATGTTCAGCATGAGGAAATGACTTGATACTTGCTCGACCTTGCAGATCGGCACCGCCACGTTGTGACGATGTCCAATCACCCCGGACCTCACGATGATGGAGTGCACTGTCTCGCCATCGAGAATGAACCCGGTCACGGTGCCAAGCACCCGGCCGACGCTGCCCACGACCCAGCTCGACCGGCGGATCTCACATGCCGCAAGCGCAATGCCGGCCGTTTCGCCAGAACCCGATGTAATGGCCTCGTCGTGGAAGTACGGCAGCGCCAGCACACTACGAAAGCCATTCAGTTGCTCGTTGGTGACCGTCTTGGCGGCCACTCGCACATAGTCAGACTCAAGACACCGCTGCAGCTGGCGAACGTGGGTGTCGGGGAGCCCAATGCGCAGGCCTGCGTCGACTTCGCTAACCAGCCAGACCGGAACAAGGCGGTTCTGTTGGTGGTCGCCGCCAGGATCTACGACCAGGTACGACGCCCGGTGCGTGAATGGGTCAATCACCACGTCGACAAGATCTCCAAAGCGATCAGCTTCGGCGAACACGGCACTGCCTCGAGAAAAGTTCACGGCATCTTCCTTCTGATCGATGCTGCTGGTGGCATCGAAGACGACCCCTAGTTCCGCCAGTGTGACGGACCTGTTCGAGGCGGTCGGCGCTCGGGTTCCTGCGCTAGCCAAGACTCTACGCCATCGCGAACATTTGTCAATAGCTATTACCACACGGCTTGAGGATGACCCCTCAACCAGCAAAGAGCCCGGGGGCTACGGGGCGATGCGCTCGATCTGCCACGATCCATCGCGAAAGACATACCGAAGCCGGTCGTGCAATCGGCTTGGTCGGCCTTGCCAGAACTCAAACATCACCGGTGACACTCGGTAGCCACCCCAGAACGGCGGGCGGGTCACTGTGGTGTCGGCGAAGCGAGCTTGCACATCGGCCACGGCACGTTCGAGCACCGCCGGCTCAGCGATCAGGTCGCTCTGTGGAGATGCCCACGCCCCGATCTGGCTCCCGCGAGGGCGGGACGCAAAGTAGTGGTCGCTCTGCTCGGGAGATACTTGCGACACCGTGCCCACGACGCGAACCTGGCGATGCATAGGCAGCCAACTGAACAGCAGGCTGGCCTTGCCAGCGGACTCCAGTTCCGCCGCCTTGGCACTCTCGTAGTTGGTGTAGAAGACGAACCCATGCGCGTCGACGTCCTTAACCAGAACGTTGCGGGCGTGGGGCCAGCCACCCTGGTCCACGGTCGCGACGACCATCGCGTTTGGCTCATATACCTGGGCTTCGGCAGCCGCCGCAAACCACAAGCCCCACTGTTCGATTGGATCAGCGTGCATCGACTCAGCATCGATCGTGCCGACGTCGTACTCCATCCGCAAGTCACCAAGGTCCATGCACCCAGTCAACCATCACTAACCTCAGGTCAGTGCACTCCACGGGCGAATACTGATGACTAAAGCTCGACGCTTGACCTTCAGCGGTCTCGATTTTGTGGCGATCGCGATTGGCGGAGTATTCGGAGCAACGGTTCGATGGCTTGTAATTCGCACAGACGACGTCGAAGCCGGCTGGTTTGCCTACGCCCCAGAAACGAACGCCGCACTATCAACCAGCCCAGCTATCCCTGCCGACACGCTCCTCGTCAACCTCATTGGTTGCCTCCTACTCGGAGGCCTCACCGTTCTTCTGGCAAGACCCGCCAGCATTCCCCGGCGATGGCTGGTCGCTGCTTCTACTGGCTTCTGCGGCAGCCTGACCACCTTCGCGGGCGTAGCGGTAGAAGTCGCGTCTTTGCTCCGGAACGAGCCGCTTCCCTATCAAGGCTTCGAGGGCGCAAGCCTGTCGAGTAGTTCCGCAGTCACAACGGGCCTGCTGTATCTGGCGCTCAGCCTGATCGGTGGCGGCTCTGCCTTCTACGCCGGTCGGACTGCCACGACACGGGTGGTATCCCAGACCGCCAGCGAAACAGAAGGCCCGCAATGATCGTCGTTTCCTTTGTCCTCGTTGCGGCAATAGCGACTTTGGCCAGAGCCATCGCAACCGCAGCACAACCAGTTGACGCCATTGCCTGGAGAACGCTGGCGGTGAACATCGGTGGCGCTCTTGCGCTCGGGTTCGTGATCACTTCGCAACCTTGGGACAACCCAATGGTTATCACCATCGCCGGGCTCGGTTCTTTGACCACCTTCTCTACGGTTGCCGCTGAGACAGCTTCGTTACTAGATAATGGCCGCAAGCCGCTCGCCATCGCCTACGTTGGACTCACGGTGGTGGTTGGTATCGCCGCCGCCTGGCTCGGACTCATCATTGGAGACCTCGTATGACACAACCCGTTGTTCTCGAAGTGTTTAGCGACTTCCTTTGACCGTGGTGTCACGTCGGCACCGTGCGTGTCGAAGAAGTCCAGCGCCGCCTCGGCGATGCGGTCGATGTGCAGTGGAAGAGCTTCCTGCTCCGCACTGAACCCAAGACTACTTCGCTAGAGAAATTCGCCAAGTACACCGAGTCTTGGGCGCGTCCGGCCGACATGGAACCGCTCGCCAAGTTCACGACACCGTGGGCTTCGGGAGCGACCCCACCAACCAGTTCGTTCCCGGCACAAATGGCGTGGAAGGCCAGTGCCACGTTTGGCGCCGATGCCCAGAGGCGGTATCACCACGCACTCCTCGACGCGTATTTCGTGCAGAACCGAGACATCAGCAGCGGGCCCGAACTCGCGAACATCGCCCACGAATGCGACATCGACAAAGACGAGTTCGTGCAACTCTTCACCGAGCAACACGACGCGCTGCGTGACATGGTCGCTGCCGAACACAACGATGCCATCAATCGCGGCGTGACCGGCGTGCCCAACGTGATGCTCAACGGACTCTTCCCCGTACAAGGCGCCCAAGACGTAGAAACCTACGAACGCCTCATCACCCGAGTCATCGAGCGGGGACTCTAACCCGCGTTGGCATGAGTATCAGCGGATTAACGCGGTGCTACGGAGTCGAGGCCACAGAAGGAGCGCAGGACTTCGGGCACGGTGAACGTGCCGTCGGCTTGCTGGTAGTGCTCCATCAGGAATACCAGCATGCGGGCTACCGGTATTGCGGTGCCGTTCAGGGTGTGAGCGAACTCGGAGCCGTTCTCGCCTTTGACTCGTGCATCAAGGCGGCGAGCTGAGTAGTCCAGGTAGTTGGAGCAGCTGGTGACTTCTCGGTAGGCGCCCTCGCTCGGCAGCCAGACTTCGCAGTCATACTTTTTGGCCGCAGCGTTACCCAAATCGCCAGCGGCAATATTGACAACTCGGTAGGGCAGGGCGAGTTCGTCGAGGATCTCGCGTTCGATCTCTAGCAGCAACTCGTGCTCATCCCAGCTCTTGTCCGGCGGGGACCAAATGAACATCTCAACCTTGTCGAACTGGTGCACCCGGAAGATGCCCCGAGTGTCTTTGCCGTAGGTGCCCGCTTCGCGCCGAAAGCACGAGGAGAACCCCGCGTAGCGCAACGGCAGATCTTCGAGCTTCATGCGGTCGCCACGATGCATACCCGCGAGCGGAACCTCGGCAGTGCCGACCAAGTACAGGTCGTCTTCGGGAATGCCGTACACCTGATGTTCATCGGTCGGGAAAAAGCCTGCGTCGATCATCATCTGTTCGCGTACCAGCACAGGCGGAACCACGGGATTGAAACCACGAGCAACGAGCTTGTTCAGTGCCCACTGCACGAGCGCAAACTCGATCTGCACGGCCGCACCAGTGATGTAGGCAAATCGGCTTCCGCTGACCTTGGCGCCAAGTTCGCTGTTGACCCAGCCAAGGTGTTCGCCGAACTGAGCATGATCCATGGGCGGAGGGCCAGGAGTTCCGCCTACTGCGTCGAGAACCGTGCCCTCGTCTTCGCCGCCGTCGGGCACACTTTCGTGCGCTGGCATCGGCAACTGCAGTGCAGCGGCTTTCAGTTCAGCTTCGAGTGTGCCGAACACATTTTCGGCCTCGGTGAGTTCGGCCTTAACCACACCAGCAGCCTCGATCTTGGCCGGGCGCTCATCGGGTGAGGCCTTGCCGATCTCCTTGGACATCGTGTTTGACCGACCGCGTAGTTCTTCGACCGACAGTTGCAGCTCGCGCTGGCGGGAACTCAATTCGAGCACCTCGTCGACAAGTGCCGGGTCTGCCCCCTTGCGTTCCATGCCAGCGCGGTACGCCGGATCGCTAAGTTGCTTGAGGTCAATCACCCGCAAAGCGTAGGCGGCAGCGGCGCCAGCGGCGACTTCTTTCGCTGCGGAAGTCTGGGTCTGACCCAGACTTCCGCAGTGTGCGTTCAGCGCACTGCGTTGGCGATGGCTCGGGCGGTCGCTTCGAACGCCGCTTCGGCCAGATTGTGCACTGCCTGAGGGCCTGGTTCGGTGCCGGTGGACACGGCGAAGCAAATGTCGCCGTCGAAGCTTGTATGGGCCGGTCGAAGGCAGGTTCCAAAGGCATCATGAGCTCGAACGAGCAGCCGGCCAAGCTCGGACCGAGTGAGTGCCGCATTGGTTGCGATCACTGCCAGCGTGGTGTTCGTGTTGGCTTCCGGTGGCGTGGCCATCGGGGCAGCCACGTGCGGACCGCCAGTGAGCGCCTCGCCCGTTACCGAGAACACATCACCCAGTGCATTCACTGCCACCAGGGCCGCCACCGTGGCTTCGCCAAGGGACACGGCTGCTGATCCAATGCCTCCCGGCAACTTCTCGCCTCGCCACTTTGCGCAGGTGGCACCGGTTGCAGCGCCAACCGTGCCTTGCGCAACCGGATCACTCGAGGCGGCCCGAAATGCGTGGGCGCCGGCGGCCGCGTTAGGGCGAACGGCGCCGTCGCCAACACCCAGGTCATAAAGAGCGGCCGCGGGCACGATCGGCACGGTGGCGGTCGTTGTCTTATAGCCGCGACCCTGACCTTCGAGTTCGCTCATCACGCCGTCGGCAGCTGCCAAACCAAAAGCGCTACCCCCAGTCAGCAAGATCGCATGCGCCTGTTCTACGGTCATGCCAGGGCCGAGCAGGCCAAGTTCTCGAGTTGCAGGAGCAGCACCGCGTACCTCAGCAGCGATCACACTTGGTTCGGGCAGAACGATCACGGTGCAGCCGGTCTTGGCCCGCAGGTCGGTGTAGTGACCGACCGTAATCCCGGCGATTGCAGTCAGACTGTCGTTTACTTCCACGCGCCGATTCTAGAAGACTTGGTCCCGCCGACTTATTCTCGGTGCCAAGGCTCTCTGCCGGTCTGCTTTGCATTGGGCTGAGAGCCCGGCGACTCGAGCTATGCGGCGCAGGTCGTGTGAGCGTTGGCGAAGCTGTCGACCCACGGACCTAACTGGGCACCGGGACCTGGCACGAGTGGGTGGTGGTAGTTCGATGTGGCGCTGACCGTATGCAGCGCAGCCGTGAACGCATCGAGACCAACAATGTCGATCTGCATGCCCATTGTGCGCAGATGCACGATGACGGGCAACAGATCCGGATCGGCCGCGAGATGAACATCGACCGCAACGATCACGCGCTCAGCGGACAGGCCGCTCGCCCGAACGGCCCCATGAAAGACCGGCACGAGACCGCTCATCATCTCGGCCGAGGGCACTTCGATTCGCACCGCAGGGCCGCCACCAAATTCGGCGGCGGCCTCTGCGGCGTGCATGATGAGCGACTCCATAACAGCATGGCCCAGACCCATAGCTGATACGTGCGAGTGGTGGGACCACAATGAAAGCGGCTCCCCACTCGTGAGCGCCCACCAGGGGGCAGCCTCGACCACAACCGAATGGTGGTCGGTCCGAAGGCGGTAGCGCGTGGCTACCTGGTCGAGGCAGAGCTCGCCCCAGGCTGGGGAGCCTGTGGGAGCGATTGAACTGTTGGCTTTCCGAGCCCAGCAGACCAGGAAGCGGTACTCGTCGCGGTAGTCATCCAGGATCGGGTAGATCATCACTTGGTCGGCGCGAGTGGCATCAGGGCAAAACGTTACGGGAGAGCCGTGTGCGGTCGCGGCGGCGCACGCATCTTCGAATGCTGTGTCCCCGTCGTCGGTGAGAACCTGGCGAATCGAACGCTCAAAGAAGAGCGTCGGCATGCTGGTACGTGGCACGAACGAGCCGTTCGGATTGATACGGATCACGACGGAGTCTCTGCCCAGCATGCGGCGAAGGGGTACCAGGTCGGAGACCCGCAGCTGAATGGCAGCGCTAGAGACCGTGGTGGGCATGGGTATCAATCGGCCCGGGTTCGCCGAACATAAGCCAAATGGTCTAGAAATCTGAGATAGCGACGATCAGAGGTCGGGCACGGACTCGGCCACTGGCTCGCCAGCTTGTTCAAAGGCAGTCTGCACTTCTTCGAAGGTAAGTGCTGGCTCTACTGGGGTGGTCACAATTGCGTCGTCGCTCGGACGCAAGGTGGTGGTGTTGTTCGAGACCCACCGGAAGAACAAGAAGGCAATTACTGCCCAGATGTAGAAGCCGCCGCCGAGTTTCATGATCAGACCCGCCGCTTGCTGGTCGTCGACGGCACTGATGCCACCGAGGCGAACGTCGTGGTCATAGACCCGGTACAAAGGGTTTTCGGCGACGGTCAGAAACGCCCCCGGCACGGTTGGCAGCACCGAGTTCAGGAACAAGAAGATCATCTGCCCGGGGTAGCTTGCCCGTAGCTCCGGCAGCGGCGATACGACGGGCATCCAGAGCAGCAACGCAGCACTGAACACGCTCAGGTGCACGAAGTAGTGGAACACGCCGTTTTCGATCGAGAAGTTTACGATCGCGGTCAGGTGGGTCAATGCAATGAGCACGTTGAACAGCACTGCGGCGGCGACGGGGCGAGTCAATCGGCGCACCCAAACACCACTGGTGCCATCGGTGCTGACAATAAGCCGACCGAGCCACTCCGGAACCGACAGGAGGAACAACGGTGGGATGACCAAGGTGATCAGCATGTGCTGCACCATGTGGACGCCGTAGAGGTATTCCTCGCTGATGTCGTGCATCGGCCAGTCGCTGGCACCCCACAACAACAACACGGCCAGGCTGAAGTACAGCTTCTGGCGGCGAGTTACTGCGACTTCGCCGGGGGCCACCCCTTTAGGTCCAAGAACACGGGTAACCCAAAAGCCAAAGCCCAATATCACGGCAACGATGAGCCACACCTCGGGGTGGGCTTGGTACCGCCAAATATCAGTATCGGCGGCGAGCATGATCATCGCTAGTGTCAGCCCTAACCCAGGCCGAAGAAGTCGAACGAGAGGAAGAAGATGCCGTAGACCACCATTGCCAAAACAATGCCGGCAATGAATACTCGCCGGAACCATGGGGTGTCGTATTTGAGGTGCATGAAGTACGCAGCAACCATCACGAACTTGATGATCATCAACACCGTGAGTGAGATGATCAGCAGCGCGTCGCCAAGTTCCTCTTCGTACACCGACGCCGCAACTTCGATGGCCGTGAAGAACGCCAGGATGGCAGCGATCTTGACGTAGAACATGTCGCTGGGATGATCATGGTGGTCGTCGTCGTGGGCGTCGACGGCATGAGTGGTTTCCGTCATTGAATCAGTCATGAGAACCCTCTATTGCGGGAAGAGATAGACGACGGTGAAGATAAGAATCCAGACCACATCGACGAAGTGCCAGTACAGCCCAACGATTTCGACAGTCTCGGCCTTGTCCTGGTTCAGTCGGCCTTGTTTGTGCATCACGTAGATCGCCAGCAGCATCAAGATGCCAACACTTACGTGTACACCATGGAAGCCGGTAAGCGTGTAGAACGCCGAGCCAAAGATGTTGGTCGTGTAGCCCAGGCCGTAGCCAGCGAATTCAGTGAATTCGTAGATCTGCCCAGCGATAAACGTTGCGCCAAGCGCAGCGGTCGTGAGCGTCCAAATCCGGAAGCGGGGATAGTCGCCACGGGTGATAGCGGACAACGCCAACACCATTGTCAGTGAACTGCCGAGCAATATGAACGAGGACATCGAGGTGAACGGGATGTCGAAGATCTCGCCCGGACCGAGCGGGTTCGGTTCGCCATTCTCAAGAACGCCGAAACGGTCCACAAAGCGAGACTTGTAGAGCAGGTAGGTCGAGATCAGTGCGCCGAACAATAGGCACTCGCTGCCCAGGAACACCCACATCATCAACTTGTTGTTGGAAATGCCGGTCGTTGTGCCATGACTGCCGTGATCTTCGACTACCACATCGACAGCGTCGGCCGTTGCGGTTTCAGCCAGGGTTGCATCAGACAGGGTTGCATCAGACATGGGCGGCTCCTTCGTCGGCTGCGTCAGCGTTTGCCGCATCGGCGTCGTCGTCATGGCCGTGGTCGTCGTGGCCGTGGTCGTCGTGGCCGTGCGCAGCCTCGGGATCGTCGGCGGGCTCAAGTGCCCAACCCAAGAAACCAGCAATGAACATGGCGCCAGCAGGAATCAGCAACCACATGGTGTAGATGATTGCGTAGCCAATAATCGGCAGCGAGAACGAAAGCACGAGCGGCCAGTACGAAGGTGATGGCAGGTGCACGTCGGTGGCACTGCCGTCGTCGGCGATGTCATCGGGGTAGGCCTTGCGCACGATTTTGCCGTCTTCGTTCTTGCCCCATTTGCGGTGCCACCAGTCGTCTTGGAACTCAACAACAGGGTCGCTGTCAAAGTTGTGAACCGGTGTAGGCGATGCCGTTGACCACTCAAGGCTGCGTGCGTCCCATGGGTCGGCGCTCATCTTGACGGGATTCTTCTTGGCGTCTCGAGCGGACTTAACGATGTTGTACAAGAATGCGGCGACGCCGAGTGCGATCACAAAGGCACCGATCGACACGATCATGTTCCAGAATCCAAAGCCATCTTCGCTGGCATAGCTGTGGTGGCGACGAGCCATGCCCTGCAGTCCGAGCACGTGCATCGGCCCAAAGGTGATGTTGAAGCCGATCAGCATGAGCCAGAAGTTAATCTTGCCCCACTTCTCGTTGAGCTTGTGGCCAAACACTTTGGGCCACCAGAAGTAGAAGCCAGAGAACATGCCCAAGAGTGCGCCACCAAAGATCACATAGTGGAAGTGCGCCACGATGTAGTACGTGTCGGTCTGTTGGGTGTCCGATGGTGCCACCGCATGGGTCACACCCGACAGACCACCAATGGTGAACATGGCGATCACACCAACGGCGAACAACATGGCGGTGTTGAACATAAGTCTGCCGCCCCACATGGTGGCCAGCCAGTTCAGTATCTTGACGCCGGTCGGCACCGCAATAAACATGGTCGACATCGAGAACGCAGCAACCGAGATTGGGCCGATACCCGAAACAAACATGTGGTGCGCCCATACGCCCCAACCCATGAAGCCAATAGCGATACCGCTACCAACCATGAACGGGTAGCCGAAGATTGGCTTGCGGCTAAACGTCGGGATGACCTCGGAGATAATGCCGAAGGCCGGCAGGATCAGGATGTACACCTCGGGGTGGCCAAAGATCCAGAATAGGTGCTGCCAAAGCAGTGGACTTCCGCCCGCTTCGACATTAAAGAAATTGGCACCGAAGCTTCGGTCAAAGGTCAGCAGGAACAGCGCAATGGTGATGACCGGCACGGCGAAGAGCAGCAAGAACTGCACGACCAGCATCATCCAAGTGAAGATCGGCATCTTGAGCAGCGTCATGCCCGGCGCTCGCATGTTCAGCACCGTGACAATCAGGTTGATGGCCGATACCAACGAAGCAATACCCACGATCTGCAAGCCAATGGCATAGAAGTCCATGCCGGTTCCGGGAGCAAAGGTGACTGACGTGTTCGGCGCATAGGCGAACCAACCACCGTCGGGGGCTCCACCAAGGAACCACGAGGTGTTCAAGAAGATTGCACCAGCAAGCCAACACCAGAAACTGAATGCATTGAGTCGCGGAAAGGCAACATCTCGGGCGCCGACTTGGAGCGGTAACAGATAATTAGCAAACGCGGCCGCCATTGGCATGATGACCAAAAAGATCATGGTCACGCCGTGCATGGTGAACGCTTGGTTGTACAGCGACTCCGATAGGAACTGGCCATCGGGTGCTGCGAGTTGGATGCGGATCAGTAGCGCTTCGACACCACCGAACAAGAAGAAGAACAGCGAACCAACGCCATACATGATGCCGATCTTTTTGTGATCAACAGTGGTGAACCAGCTGGCCCAGCCAACATCGCTCTGAGGGCGTGTCAGCGCGCCAAGAGGCCGTTCGGCGACCCTGGTTACGGTCCCAGCCTCGAGTGCTAGTGGACGATCTTCGGTAATAGCCATGGGTTAGTTGGCCTCCGCGTATTCCATGTTGGTCAGGAACTCGACCAGATTGTCGACGTCTTCAGCCGACAACGTTTCGAAGGGTGTCATTCCTCGGCCGCCGCTTGGGCTATCCCAAGCATTGGCCTTCTGTTCTGGTGCATTAATGATCCAGGCTTCGAGAGCGCCGCGATTGACAACGCCGCTATCGGCAAGTGTCAGATACGGAGCATCGGGATTCTTGTACAGCTCAAACACCCCGCCTGCGAACGTTGATCGGCTTTGGAAGTGGGTCAAGTTGGGCGCCGCGCCTGCAACTTGAGTCTGTTTGTCGATGTAGCGCTCGGGGATGCCGCGTTCATCAGGTGCATACAGAGCGAACGTGTCAAAGACATCGACGTCGTCGGTGGTATCGGGATCGCTGTGCGAGGTCAAACCGTTGATGACATGGCACGAAGCACACTGGTTGTTGAACACCAGCCAGCCTTCGTGCTCTGGAGTGCCTTCGGCGGGGGCGACGACAGCTTGTTGCTGAAGCGCTGCCCAGGTGTCCCAATCGGACTCAGACACCGACACGACGAACTTTTCCATGTAGGCGTGCGAGAGGCCACAGAATTCAGTGCACTCGCCGGGGTACCGGCCAATGTTGCTTGCTTCTATCGTCCACGGATTCAGGCGACCGGGCACGGCGTCGCGTTTGCCGTTCAGCGTTGGGATCCAGAACGAGTGGATGACGTCGCGGCTCGTGGTGTAGAGCTGCACTTCTTCGTTCTGAGGAAGCACGAGTTCACCGGCGGTGACAATGTGCGGGCCGGGGGTGTCCATGCCGTGCAGGGTGTAGTGGAACTCCCACCACCACTGCTGGCCAACAACAGTGACACTTTCGATTCGGTTATCCGGGTCAGCGTCGACATCGTCGAGCTGGAACAGCAATCCCAGCGTAAAGAACGCAACAACAGCCATGATTACCGTTGGCAGGATTGTCCAGCCGATCTCGAGCCGGGTGTTGCCATGGACCTGTTCAGGAAACTCTTCGTCGGGGTACACCTGAGATTCGTCTTCGGGGGCCTTTACCCGGAAGCGCTTGGCCATGTAGAGAACGGCGCCTTGAACCAAGACGAACACAACAGCCGACGCGATGAGCAACCACACCAGCATGGTGTCGAGCTTTTCCGCGATCGGGCTCTCAGGATCCATGGTGGATAAGTGCCGATCACCGCATGCAGCCAGGATCAGTGACAGAGCGGCCACGGTGAACAAGCCGGTGCGGCGGGTCACTCGTGAGGAAGCGGCAGAGGGTGCGGTGCGCAATTTATGGGACTTTCTCATTCGGCTCCCACCGTACTTTCAGGTACGGCAAGAGCACTGTGCTCTTCGCCATGTTCTTCGCCGTGATGTTCGACACGTGGGTCGATCACTGCCGTCAGTACGCCGAGTGCAATCACGGCAACAGCCACGAGTCCAATGATTCCGCCGAGCGTTCGGCGGCCAACCTCGGGCTTGAATGCGGCCAACAGTGCAACTGCCAAGATAATCACCGATATGACGCCAGCGATGATTACGGCAACGTTGCCGGTGGCCCAGATGAAGATGCGAGATATCGACAGGGCGAGCACGCCGCCCAAAGCAAGGCCGAGCACCGGTATTTCGAAAGCAGCGCCGACGCGGTCGCGGAGAGCCAAGTTGGTCGTTGCATCTCCGGTTGAGCGGTCGGCCCATGCGGTGAGCGACCATTCAATGGCGACAACGGCCAGGAGAACCACACCAATAACCCAGAAGGCTTTGGTTTCCATGACCAAGCCAATGAGCAACACACCCACGCCTAGAGCCGTGGTTGCGGGCCACCAGCTTGGCGCTGTTGGGCGTTGAGCCAGCGGCATAACCGAAGGGGAGTCGCCGAGTTCGGCGACCGACTCAACGTCGGCATCACGGAAGGCCACGACGGTTCCACCGAGGAAGGCAGCCGAGATCGACATGAAGATCAGCACCATGAAGCCGCTTCCGCTGCCCACGTTGCCTTTCCAGCCCAAGCTCACGAGGCCAATGATGGCGTTGCGGTCAACGAAGCCGAAGTAATCGGGCCCGCTGGGATCGCCTGAGGACAGGCCGTAGACGAAAGCGCCAATGAGCCCGATGGTGGCGAGGCCGGCGAAGAATTTGAACCCTGGTGTGAACACAGCTGCCTACTTGGTGATGAAGATCAGGATCCAGATGACAAAGTACAACCCGACCATTGCGTACCAGAACGTGGCGGCCGAAGCTGCAACGTCGACGTGGTCTTTGGTGTCGCTACTGGCCAGCGCTCGGAAGGCGGCAAAGGCCAGCAAACACATCGCCACAACAATCATGGCGACATGTGATGCGGTGATGGCATAGATCAGTGGGGCGGCGCCCGAACCCGGGTCGTCGATCACCAAGCCAAGTTGCTTCCATTGGAAGACGACCTGGTTGATAACCGCAGCACCGAACATGGCCTGCACGCTCAGTGCGATAAGCCCGTGGCGGCGATCGCTGCGTTTGAAGCTGTACACGGCCCACTGCATGGTGATCACCGACATAAGCAGGGTCCACGTCATGATCGTTGGGGCGGTGAGTTCGACCGAGGCCGAGTCAGGAATCCAAGACTGCGCACTGCCGCCCTCGGCGGCAACGTCGGCTTGGAGACTGTTGAAGGAGTTGCGAGTCGACACGTAGGCGCCGAACAAGCCACCGAAGTACATGATCCACATCGCGGTGAAGGCTGCGGTGCCGATCTGCAGTGTGCGCTTGCGGGGAACGAACGGCGCAGGCGCCGCGCTCACGACCGCATGGCTCAGGTCTGTCGGCGAGAAAGTGGTGCCGCTCATGCTGAAGCCTCCTGTGCATAGGGGTTCTCGAAGTCTTCGTCGAGCAGAGGTGCTTCGGAAGTAACCACGTAGGGGCCCTCGAAATTGCCCGGCGGTGGGGGTGAGTCGGTGAGCCACTCAAGAGTGTGACCACCCCAGGGGTTGCGATCGTCGACATCTTCGTCGTCGTCGGAGCTCAGGAAGAATGCCGCCGGCAGCGCGAGCAATACCAGACCGAACCCAGCGAACACGCCGAGTGAGCCAATCAGGCTGATCCAGTTCAGTGCCTCGACGCCATCGCGTTGAGCGCCCGAAGCAATGAAGTCAGGCTGGTCGAGGAAGCCACTGATGGCATCGGGTACCGCAGAAAGGACACCGCCACCCAGCACTGAAAGACCGGCAAGGATGCCAATTCCGGAGGGGAGCTGGCGGCCAAGGATCTTGGGGGCCCAGTAGAACAGAGCGGCGAGACCGGCAAGCAGGCCCGCAATCAATGTGAGCTGCACCATGGCACCAGCCACGGAGGTGCCAGCGATTTCGTCGAAAGTATCTCGCAGCCACCCTTCGAAATCGCTGAGCCAACCCCAGCCCTGACCCGAGTCGCTACTGGAGTCAAAAACGTTTTGGATGAAGCCGACGACCCGGTTGAGGAAACCAACCACC
>Ga0209828_1001398_pt1 | contig 21913 bp, 16 predicted proteins | sample MaitaG_FD_187429 | JGI IMG/M metagenome (GOLD analysis project Ga0209828, IMG submission 187429) | Marine algal microbial communities from Maine, USA - Maine_Asex2 metaG (SPAdes) (version 2) | ecosystem: Host-associated > Algae > Red algae > Unclassified | place: Maine, USA | collected 2015-01-05
TCCTTAAGTCTAGCTAATTTATTAATTTTTAATCAATTTTAGAGCATCAACCCTTATTCTTTTACTTTTCATACACGTTTTTTTATCTACACTTAATTTTTCCTGTTTTTTGCCTAACTTTAGCATCAGTTCTACAGTCCATGTCTGTCAACATTGGTCTGATTTAATGAACTTTGTATTTTAATCTTTTAGTGCCTACCTTCTCTGAAGGTGGGCCTCGTTTTTTTAACAAAATTATTTGTTGAAGATATTCATCATCATTTGGTAACTGCTCTATTTCAAAATCAAATCCGCCACAGTTTGGACAGCAATTAGGTGTTTGTTTTAGTAAAGCCTTTAATATTTGTAGAATCGTTCGTACCGTTGCTCCATTCCTCTTTAGATGATCGGGTAGCTGATCTTGTATCTTCTTATACGTCGCCCCAGCATGCAGACCATAATGACGTACCCGTTGAAAATAGCGGGGTACTTGGTGTTGTAATATCATTTGCATTGCCAACAAGGGATTTAGATTTCGATACGCTTTTGGTGCCGCTTTTCCTTTTTCCTGATTCCTATAATCATTGTATTTTATCTGTACATTTTTTCCTGCTCGGTCATAACTTAATCGACTATTTGTTATCCCAATCCGACAAATATAGCGGCTCAGATAATCTTCGATTACCTTAGTATCAGCCGTAGGATGCGTATTATGAACTACCCATCTTTTCTTATTTAATGCTTGCTCGATTTGTTCGTAGCTTCTGTGATAAACCAATGCTTCTTTATCCATCAACCTTTTTAATCCGCTTAAAAATAGCGAACGAAAAGTACTACACATCTCTCGGTATCTGGCCAGTTTGTTTTTTCGTTTTGGCCACTTCCACTTAGGCGTCGGTTCTAATAATAATCCACCAAAAGTAATCAGGCAATGGATGTGAATATGGTATTTTAAATCTGATCCCCAAGTATGTAATACCGCCGTCATTCCTGGACGACCGCCTACATTATCTTCATCACTGCACAACTGACTAATTGTTTTCCAGGCAGACTTAAACAACAAACCATATATCTTTTCTGGATTTCTTTTCGCTAGTCCATTCAACTGATGCGGCAACGTAAAAGTCGTATGCACATACGGTACCGACAACATCCGTGCTGATAAGCGATCTTCCCATTGTTTACGTTTTAACCCTTGGCATTGTGGACATTGATTATTCCCACAAGAGTGGTACTGAAAACGAACGGATCCACAACCTTCGCATACCATTTTCTGTCCGCCTAGCGCAGGTGTACGACATAGACGGATCGAACGAATAAGTTTTATCGTATGAAGATTAGGACGATAAGTCTCAATATATTTTTCTCCATAATCACGAAACAAATCTCCTATCGTTTCCCCGACTTGTATTCGATTTTCATGCCCGCAATCGGATGATGTACGCGTTTTGGATAAGTCTTGCATAAGCGGATATATCTGGCCGTTGTCTTTATATTTTTGTGACCCATTTGATCTTTTAAATATACTAAATTTGTTCCTTCTTCCAAATGATGTGTCGCATAACAATGACGGAATACATGGGGCGATACTTGCTTTATTATTCTAGCATATTTCCGCGCTCGTTTGATCGACCACTGTGCCGTACGACTCGACCACAAACTCCCAGCATCTTTTCCATTAAATAAATACTCTTTTGGACGATACGCTAGATAATATTCGCGTAACAAAACTAGTAATTCAACAGGCATCTCCACATAGCGATCTTTTGCTCCCTTCCCTTTTACCACATGTATTTGTAACCGTTCCCCATCTATATCTGCCAAACGTAAACGCAATGCCTCATTTAATCGAAGCCCTGTACAATATAACAAAGTCATAAACACTTGATGTTTAAAATGTTGTAGAGCAGAATAATCTCCATTAATAGTTTGCCACTTTCGGCCTTGGCTGTACCGATATAGTAAATAGTTTCGCGCTTGGTTCAATGAAAATGAACCAACCAATCCCTTGTCTAATCGATATTCGAAAAATTGATTTAATAATCCCCCATAAGACTTACGGGTGGCGATACTATAGTTTTTCAACACTAAATAGGCATCAAAAGCCTTAAGGTGTTTTTCATAATCTTCCATTCTATATACTTTAGTGAATAATGTTTCCTGTAATTGGATTTATCATTACCAAAGTAGTACATTGATTTAAAGAAGACAAGAGTTAAAACACTTATTTAGTGACGAAGTGGAGAGGGATTGTTCAACATTCCTATATCCACACACATTCTATACTCGCTCGTATTTCCGTAAAATACAATTTCTCAACAAGCAATCCAAAACATCTACTTTCTTCAAACTACAAAAAAAGGCATAAGTACACCTCAGTGCAACTTATGCCAACCGTTCACCCGGAGGTAAACAACGATTTGCCATTATTATTTTCTTACCGGGAAACGGGTATCTTTAAAAGATTAAACAGTTAATCTACATTATCGTGTAGAAAACTATTGTCCTCCCGAATTTCCGGTTCTGCGTCGTCGCTAATCGTCCACTTACTTTGATCCGTATCCGAAGAATGAGGAACATCATCCAGGTTTACTTTACGACGTAAGTAAGCCGGCTCGTTTTCCATATCCACCACCGTCTGCGGATTATTCAGTTTTAAATTAGCAATTCTTTTACGTTCTTGTTCTCGACGCAATGCTTCCATTTCCCGACGTCGACGATCTTCTTCCTGCATCCGTTCCTTGTCTACTTCTTTTACGTAAGGTTCCTCGTAGGAATAAGGCGTTCCCGTTGGTCGATAAGGCGTCGTGGGTCGAACGTTGTCAAACTCGACGGTTCTGCTGGTTTCGCCACTATTATGTCCCGTATCATATAAAGAAGTTTTCTTTGGTTGGTCCGAATCTAGCGGTACCACTATTTTTTCAACTTCCGGTTCAAATTTATTGTTCTTGCGGTGTTCAAAACCAGTAGCAATAACGGTGACACTGATTTTTTCTCCCAAATCATCGTCGTGGCAGTTACCCCAGATTAAGTTGGTTCCGTAACCGGCTTCCTCTTGCACAAATTCCGTAATTTCAAATATTTCGTCCATCGTCACTTCCGTCGAACCAGAACTGATGTTGACCAGAATATGCTTGGCGCCACGAATATCATTGTCCTCCAGTAACGGACTATTTAACGCTTCGTCGATGGCATTCTTCGCCCGATCTTGTCCCTCGGCCATTGCAGTTCCCATGATGGCAACTCCACTGTCTCGCATGACGGTATTCACATCTTCAAAATCCACGTTTACATAACCTGCAACCGTAATAATTTCCGCAATTCCTTTTGCCGCCGTAGACAGAATGCTGTCTGCTTTGGAAAAAGCTTGTGTCAAAGAAAGGTTTCCGTGAATCTCGCGCAGCTTGTCATTGGAAATAACAATTAAAGTATCAACATTTTTCTTTAATTCGTCTAGTCCTTCTACTCCCTGAGTAGTTCGCTGGCGACCTTCAAAAGTAAATGGCAATGTAACAATACCTACCGTTAAAATGTCCATTTCTTGTGCAGCCTTCGCAATAATCGGGGCAGCTCCGGTACCGGTACCACCACCCATTCCGGCAGTTACAAATAACATCTTGGTGTTATCGGCTAAAAATCTTTTTACTTCTTCGATGGATTCCAGACAAGCCTGACGACCGATCGTTGGTTTGGATCCGGCACCACGACCATCCGTGAGTTCAGGTCCGAGCGAGATACGTTTGGGTACTGGACTCAGATCCATGGCCTGACTATCTGTGTTACAAATAGCGAAATCCACACCGTGAATTCCAAGGTTGTACATGTGGGTTACAGCGTTGCTACCACCACCACCGACTCCGATGACTTTAATGATAGATGCTTCTTCTTTTGGCAAATCAAAATGCATAATATTATTTTTTAAATGTTTCTAGTTAATATGTTTTCAAATGGTCTTCATAATCAATTTAAAAATTAAAGACCTGATTATCAATATCTTAAAACTCTTTATCCTCACCGGTTTCAAAAAATTCCTTTGTCTTACGGAATAATTTGTCATACCAGGTCTTGGAGTTTTCGGTTACCAATTCTTTTTCTACTATGTTCTCTTCTACTGGTGTCTCCTCTGCTACTGCTGGCGCTTCTACCTTTGGTGCTTCGATATAATCGGCGTAATCAATAATTCCACGTTCTACATCGCTGATACCTCTAAATAATAAACCCAGACCCGTTGCAAAAATCGGACTGCAAATTTCTTGCTTATATCCGTGTCCCAGGTGCTCCACTGGAATACCAATTCGACAACTCATACCCGTATGGAATTCGGTCAGTTTATCCAAATGGTTTAATAACGCGCCTCCTCCGGTCAGTACGATACCACCGATCAAATTGCGTTCAAAACCGGATTTTCTGATTTCCCAAATTACATAATCCAAAGTTTCTTCCACCCGGGCCTGGATAATCAATGCCAGATTTTTTTCAGAAATTTCCTTGGGTTCCCGTCCTTTCAAACCAGGAATGGTAATGATTCTATTATCATATACTTCTTCTGCCATAGCAGATCCAAAGTTACGCTTCAATTTTTCTGCCTGATCCTGTAGTACCATGCAGCCTTCTTTTATATCACGGGTTACTACATTTCCACCAAAAGGGATAACGGCCGTATGGCGAACTATTCCTTCGTGAAAAATAGTAATATCCGTTGTTCCTCCTCCGATATCTACGAGCGCTACACCCGCTTCTTTTTCTTCGTAGCTTAGAATAGCCTCAGAAGATGCGATGGGTTCCAAGGTCATATCACCAACTTTCAACCCTACTCTTTCCACACAACGGTGGATATTATTAGAGGCCGTAATCTGACCAGTGATAATGTGGAAGTTGGCTTCCAGGCGAACCCCGGACATACCAATTGGATCAGTAATTCCCTGTTCTCCATCTACCGTATATTCCTGAGGAATAACGTGTAAAATTTTATCACCGGGAGGCAATACCAATTTGTACATATCGGTAATTAATTTCTGGATGTCAGCCGCATCAATTTCGGTAAGATCACTTTCACGGGTTAGAATTCCGCGGTGTTGAACACTCTTGATGTGTTGTCCCGCAATACCCACGTGTACCACCTTCACCTCTTTGCCTGTTTGGCGCTCAACGATGGCGATAGCCTGCTTGATTGCTTTTACAGTTTTTTCGATGTTGGAGACGACTCCGCGGGAGACCCCTTCAGATTCGACCTTGCCAATGGCTAGAATCTCGATTTTACCATTCGCGTCCCTGCGGCCAGCAATGGCACATACTTTAGTAGTCCCGATATCGAGGGCTACAACAACGGGGGCGTCGTGTAAATTTTTGTTTTCCATCATAGTACTTTTTTTGGTAGGGAGTCGGCTTTTGTATAGAATTATTTAAAATTGATTCCTAACAAAACTTCCTTGTTTTAGTTACCGTTTTTTACACACTACCTGATTTCTAAATTTTAAATTGATTGTCTTATATTTATTCCATCCCATTCGGGACATTGCTTCCTGGTAAAAAGTTTTCAACCGAAATATTTTATCATCCAGCTCTTCTGTATTTCCGACAATGATCCGCTGATCTCCTACAATAGGAACCATTTGCAGTTCATTTTTTCGGCTTACGTGTATCTGACCAATCAGATTTTCCAGGAATTCGTCTTTTAGAATTTTCTGTGTCAATTCAAAAACACGCCGTAAATTATTATTTTCCGCCACTGAAAATGCTGGATCATAAGGAGGAATGTCTCCCGTTGCTACCAGCACCCTTGCTGTAAAGTGGTCAGACAGTTTCATTTTGGCACCTGTATGGTCCAGATAATATTGTTGTCCGTCCCGATCCATGATTCGTACAATCGGCTCGCGCTGTTTTATATCCAAATGTACTACTTCTTCCGCATCTACATAAGCATCTGCGGATAGAATAAACGAAGCACTTTCCAGCACGCGTTCCATGCGTTCCATGTCCAGACTACCAAGCGGTTCCCCAATAATTTCGTGGCCAAAAGAGCGCTCAATTATTTCCAGTACATCTTCTGACTTTATCAGAAAATCTCCCGAGCGTAACGCTTCTATTTCGAAGACAACGTCCGTAGCCCGATTGGATTTTTTTCGCTGTACCATGGTAACAATAATGACCGCCACCAAAAAAAATGTCGCATAAGCCAGAATTCGTCCCAGCATATTGTCTCTCGATTTTTTTTTAGCCATGGACCAGTTGTTTTTTAATGGGAGCAACGAGCGTATCAATATCTCCTGCACCCAGTGTCATTAAAACTTCCAGATTTCTGGTGGCCAACAAATCGAGCAATTCCTGCTTGGTCGTTAACATTTTAGTATCGTTGTTAATCAGTTTATAAATGGCCTCGGAAGTAATACCAGCAATTGGTAATTCTCGCGCGGGATAGATATCCAAAAGAATTACCTCATCCAGCGTGTCAAGCACCTCGGCAAATGCCGGTAAAAAATCTCTGGTTCGACTAAACAAATGTGGTTGAAAAACACCTGTAATGCGCTTTTGCGGAAACAGGGTACGAGCTGCATGGATAGCGGCTGCCAGTTCCGAAGGATGATGCGCATAGTCGTCAATATAAACTACTTTTTCATCTCGATATATAATTTCAAATCTTCGTCTTATTCCTTTGAATGAGACGAGCGACCGACGAATGGCATCGACGGATACGCCTAGCGCCAATGCAACGGTAATTGCTGCGGTGGCGTTTTCGATATTATGGTGTCCAGGTAAATTGATTTGAAGATTAGCAATATCGGACATTTTTGATTTAAAATCAAATACAAAATATCCATCGACCACTTTTATATTTGTGGCATAATAATCTCCACTTTCCAGTCCATAAGTTTTCACCTTTTCCTGAACGTCATTGTTTTTCAAATATTCAGTTATCCACTTTTGGTTAACCAGTAATTTTCCATTTTTTTTAGTCTGAGATCCGAAAATCCGAAAACCTTGTTTTACCGCTTCATCTCCACCGTAAATATCCAAATGATCCGCATCCATGGAAAGAATGACGGTAATTTCCGGATGTAAGTGTAGAAAAGAACGATCGTATTCATCGGCTTCCACTACGACCCAGTCTGATTTTCCTTCGACAAAATTAGAAGAAAAATTATTGGCGATACCTCCCAGGAAAGCGGTACAATCTACTTCCCCTGTACGCAGCATATGCGTAAGAATTGAGGTGGTTGTCGTTTTACCGTGTGTACCAGCAACGGCAATCGTGCGCTGTGCCTGGCTAATCATTCCCAAAACTTCCGCTCTCTTCTTTGTTGGAAAATCATGTTTTCGAAAATGATTTAACTCACCGTGATCCGCCGGAATAGCCGGGGTATAAATCACCAGATCAATCCCTTCGGGTATCTGCGAAATATCATCTTGATAGTGAATTTCCATGCCTTCCTCCACCAACTTTTTGGTTAAGGTTGTTTCCGTTTTATCGTATCCAAAAACTGCTACATTGCGACCATTAAAATAACGAGCCAATGCACTCATCCCAATACCTCCGATCCCGATAAAATATACTTTTTGAATATCGTTCACAGTGATTATTCTTTTTATATTTATAATCCACTGTTTATCAATTAAATAAACAAAGGATATACCATATTTAATAAATTTTACATATATGATGCCTATTTTTCAATTTTTTGCATCATTTATTTCTTAAAAGTGCATTTTCCTCCTAAAACGCAATTATTATTTGGCAATTGCTCGCAAAGTTGTGACGATTTCCCGAGCAGCATTTGGCTTTGCCATTTTGCGGATATTGGTCTCTAACTTTTTGCGGGCATCAGCATCTTTTAATAATTCCATGGCCATTTCGATCATCTGGTTACCTTCTTTGTCTTTCAGCATTTTGGCCGCATCATTTCGAATCAGCGCCATCGCATTTTTGGTTTGATGGTCTCCGGTGACGTTGGGTGAAGGAATAAAAATAGCCGCTTTTCCTACCAGACAAAGCTCCGAAATGGTTAATGCGCCTGCCCGACAAATTACTACATCCGCTGCTGCGTAAGCCAAGTCCATCCGGTCAATAAATTCCACCTGACGAACATTGTCCAACTGAGCGGTAGGCGAATCCTGATAGGCGGCTTGATAAAATTTTCCTGCCTGCCAGATCACTTGTATATCATCCGCTGCTTTCAGCCGATGGGTATTATTGGCCATTCCTTCATTTAAGGTTTTAGCCCCAAGGCTACCACCAAAAACCAGTATGGTCTTTTTATCTTTTAACCCAAAATGAGCCAATGCTTCTTTTCGCTGATCGTCCATTTCCCAGATATCACTCCGGACCGGATTTCCGGTATAGACTATTTTTTCGGCTGGAAAAAAAATTTGCATCTCATTGTAAGCGACACAAATTTTTTCTACATTTCCTTTCAGCATTTTATTACTGACTCCTGCGTAGGAATTTTGTTCCTGAATCATTGTCGGAATTCCCATCCAGCTGGCCATGGCTAAAGTAGGATAACTTGCGTACCCTCCTACTCCAATGGCGACGTCTGGTTTAAACCGTCGGATGATTCCCCGAGCCTTCCACCAACTGTGCAGCAACTTAAAAGGGAAGGCCAGATTTTCTAAAGTCAGCCGACGCTGAAATCCACTAATCCATAAACCTTCAATCGGATATCCCGCTTTCGGGACTTTCTCCATTTCCATTTTCCCTTCTGCTCCCACAAATTGAATGATAGCATTAGGTACTTGTTTTTTTATTTCATTCGCAATCGCAATCGCGGGGTAAACGTGCCCGCCCGTTCCACCACCACTGATTATTACTTTTAATTGCTCCTTTTCCATCGATTATATTTTTTCAATATATCGACTCACGCTCAGGATCATTCCGAAAGCAATACTCAAAAATATAATGGAGGTTCCTCCCATACTAATCATCGGCAAGGTCAATCCGGTCACGGGTACTAAATGTACCGAAACGGCGATATTGGCCAATGCCTGAATACAAATAATTAGTCCAAGTCCAAGTACTAACATGGCACCAAATGCTTTTGGACTATTGGTAATGATTCGTACAATTCGGAAAAATAACAAGACATACATCGAAATAACGATAAATGCACCAATCAGTCCGTATTCTTCAATAATGATCGCAAAAATAAAATCGGAATAAGGAGCCGGTAAAAAATTCCGTTGAACGCTATTTCCGGGTCCCAAGCCAAAAAGCCCACCGTCTGCGATGGCAATTTTAGCTTGTTGAATCTGATATCCTCCATCGGTATTATCCAGGAATTCGTTCATCCGGCTGATCCAGGTGCTTACCCGAATCATATCCGGATATACCGATCCCAAAGCGATTAAAAACCCGAAAGTGGCAATTCCCATCAGGATTAGCCAGCTGATATCGCGCAAAGCAACTCGTCCCATAATCATCATCAGCAAGCAAGTCACAAAAAGCAGCATCGCCGTTGATAAATCTGCGGGTGCGATTAGTCCACAAATAATAATGATCGGCATTACGATCGGCAGGAATCCACTTTTGAAATCCTTGATATATTCTTGTTTGGATGAAATGGCTCTTGCTACGTAAATGATTAAAGCCAGTTTGGCAAAATCCGATGTTTGAAAAGTCATTTCGATAAACGGTAATTCAATCCATCGTCGTGCCTGATTTACGTCTGCTCCAAAAGCAATCGTATAGATTAACAGTGGAATCGAAAGCAGTAGTAGCAATGGCGATATCCGTAAAAACTTCGTATAGTGCATTTGATAACAAATCGTTGTTAATACCAATCCACCGATGATAAAAATAAGGTGTTTGATCAAATAAAACTCGGTATTACCACCACGCTCTTTAAATGCAATATGCCCGGTAGAACTGTAAACGATCAAAACAGAGAATAAGGCCAAAACGATAACAATCATCCAAATGGCGTGGTCTCCTTTTAACTTCGTATATAATTTTGATCCAAGTGTCATTTAATGAAAATAAGTATTTAAAATAATTTTACGAATCAAATCATCATCTTCGAATGTTATCCTTCTTGCTTTGTGAAGAAAACGACCACAAAGAAGTAAGCAACCTATTATACGCTACCTTTTACAATTTTCGTAAACTGTTCTCCACGATCTCTATAATTTTTAAATAAATCAAAACTGGAACAAGCCGGAGATAACAATATCTGATCTCCTGATTGAGCCATTTCCCGACTTTTTTCAATCGCGGCCTCCATGCTATCGGTCTCAACAATTTTTTCTACCATACTAGAAAAAGTAGCTTTTATTTTTTCGTTATCTACGCCAAGGCAGACAATTCCTTTTACCTTTTCTTTAATTAGTGGCAGGATCGCTTCGTAATCGTTGCCTTTGTCAATGCCGCCCATGATCAAAACAATGGGACTTTCTACCGCCCTTAAACCATAATAAACGGAATCCACATTGGTCGCTTTGCTATCATTAATATACGTCACTCCTTCAATAGTAGCAATCACCTCTAATCGGTGTGGTGAATTTTTAAAACGCTCCAATCCCCGCTGAATATCTTCTTTACTGACCCCCTGCGAAAGGGCAGCATGGATGGCACATTCAGCATTAAACCGATTGTGTAATCCTTTGAGGGTCGTATTGGTTAAATCAAAATCATTGTCTCCCTCAATACTGATTTTTGTATCATCAGAAGTAGTCATTTTCACTTTTATTGAAACTGGCAACAATTCTTTCTCTTTTAAAAAATTCTCAATATTACTATCTTCTTCATTATAAATAAAAACATCTTCCGCTTCCTGATTTTTAATAATTCTAAACTTGGAAGCAATATACTTTTCCATTTTATAATCATACCGATCCAAATGATCTGCGGTGATATTCAAAAGAATAGAAACATCAGGTTGAAAATATTCAATTCCGTCCAGCTGAAAACTACTCAGTTCCAACACATAATATTCGTGGGGAGCTACGGCGACCATCTCCGCAAAGCTGCGCCCGATATTTCCAGCCAAACCAACGTCAAGTCCTCCCGTTTTTAGGAGGTGGTAAGTTAGGTTAGCGGTCGTCGTTTTTCCGTTGCTTCCGGTGATGCCAATAATCACAGCATTGGTATGTTTGCCCGCAAATTCGATCTCCGAAATGACTGGAATACCAGCCTCCATTAATCCTTTGATTAACGGAACGTTGTCCGCAATACCCGGACTTTTCACAATGAGATCCGCGGAATAAATGCGCTTCTGATCATGATTATTTTCCTCGTAAGGAATATTATTTTTTTCTAGTTTTTCTCGGTACACTGCTTTTATTGTTCCGCTATCCGATAAAAAAACCGGATGTCCTTTTGTCTTTGCCAAAATAGCGGCACCGACACCACTTTCTCCTCCACCGAGTATCACAATATTTTTCATAAAACTTATCTTATTTTAAGTGTTATGATGGTTAATGCAGCTAACAATATCCCTACAATCCAGAACTGTGTGACAATTTTTGCTTCGTGCATTCCTTTCTTTTGGTAATGATGGTGCAATGGAGACATCAAAAATATCCGTCGTCCTTCCCCATATTTCTTCTTTGTGTGTTTAAAGTAGGTAACCTGAATCATTACGGATAAGGTCTCCGCTAAAAACACACCGCATAAAATCGGAATCAATAATTCTTTGCGAATCAAAATGGCAAAAGCTGCAATGACTCCACCCAACATTAGACTTCCGGTGTCCCCCATAAAGACTTTTGCCGGAAATGAATTATACCACAAAAACCCAATACAGGCACCCACAAAACAGGCGGCAAAAATTAAAAGTTCCCCCGTATCCGGCAGATATAAAATATTTAGATAATTGGCTGCAATCGCGTTTCCCGAAAGGTAAGCAAGGATACCCAAAGTTGCGCCAATAATCCCGCTAAGCCCCGTGGCCAGTCCGTCTATTCCATCCGTTAAATTGGCCGAATTACTTACGGCCGTCACTACTAAAATAATGATTGGAATAAAAATCAACCAAACCATATTCCGCGCATTGTCTCCCAAAAATGGCAGCAGCTGTGCGTAGTCCAGGCTATTGTTTTTACGAAAAGGTACATTGGTCAAAGTAGTTTTCACTTTTGCCATTTTGACAATTGCATCAGATCCTGCCCTGCCTTCCTGAACCCAGGGCACTCCAATAATTTCGTATCCTTCCTTGACGGCAGTATCCAAATTCATCCGCACATAAATACCATCATTAAATAGCATTGTAAGTCCGACGATTAAACCCAGACCTACCTGTCCTATAATTTTAAATTTTCCACTCAATCCTTTTTTATCCTTTTTAAAAACCTTAATATAGTCGTCTAAAAAACCGATAGCACCCATCCAGAGTGTCGCAACGATCATGACGATAATATAAATATTAGCAATCTTGGCCATCAACAAACATGGTAACAGGATGGACAAAATGATGAGTAGTCCACCCATCGTTGGCGTTCCTTCTTTTTCTTTTTGTCCAGCTAATCCAAGATCCCGTACGGTTTCTCCGACTTGCATTTTTTTCAAAAGACGTATGATTCTTTCACCATACAGTATGCTAATAATCAGCGATATGATTAACGAAACTCCGGCCCGAAAACTTAGGTATTCATAGACTGGGGGAATTCCCAGGTCGTAAGTTTTCTCTAACCACTGTAAAAGATAATACAGCATTCTAGCTGGCGTTTAGTCTGTTTAATAAAAAAATTTAACAGCAGCGATAAATAAATATTTATCACTTGCTGTTAATTTAAATCTGAGAATTAAAAATTCTCGTACGAATAAAGGTTCTTTGATGGTTGTTGGCCATTGGCTTTTTCCCCATCTTGTCAAATACTTTTTAAATATTTGCTTTCCCTAAGAAGCGAATATTTTTTTTATTATTTGTTGGTCGTCAAAAGGGTGTTTTACCCCGTTGATTTCCTGGTATTTTTCATGTCCTTTTCCGGCTACGAGAATAAAGTCTCCCGGTTGTGCCAATTTACAGGCAGTACGGATGGCTTGTTCCCGGTTGGTAATGGACAGCACTTTATTTTTGTCCGTTGCCGATATACCTGCTTCCATTTCCCGAATAATTACTTCAGGATCTTCGGTTCTTGGATTATCAGATGTCAGGATTACCTGGTCACTGTAGCGAACTGCGACGTCTGCCATAATCGGTCTTTTTCGTTTGTCCCTATCTCCTCCACATCCGACAACGGTCAGAATTTGCTCTTTGGATCGACGCAATTTTTTAAGCGTCGATAAAACTTTTTCCAACGCATCAGGCGTATGCGCATAATCAACGATCGCATAAACCAACGTCGTCGGATGAATTAAATATTCAAAGCGTCCTTCCGCCGAATGCAAGCCACTCATTTGCGTAAGCGTTTCCATTTGGTCCATCTCCAGCAGCTGGGCCGTAGCATAAACTGCCAAAAGATTGTACGCATTAAATCCACCAATCAATCGACTGAAAAAATCCACTCCGTTTAATTCCAAATGTAATCCTGTCAAGCTATTGTCAATGATCCGCGCCTTATAATCGGTCAAACGACGCAAACTGTAACGAGCAACGGTTGCTTTGGTATTTTGCACCATCACCTCCCCTTGCTTATCGTCAATATTCGTCAATGCAAAAGCCGCTTTCGGCAAATTGTCAAAGAATTGTTTTTTTGCGTAGATATAGTCCCGGAACGTTCCGTGATAATCCAGATGTTCGTGGGTCAAATTAGTAAAAACACCTCCCGTAAAAGTAATTCCCGCAATTCTTCTCTGGTGAATTGCGTGAGAACTGACTTCCATGAAAGCGTAATCACATCCGGCCGCGGCCATTTCGGATAACAGTTCGTTGAGGCCTACCGCATCGGGCGTTGTATGGGTGCTGGGAATCGTTTTTCCTGCAATCCGGTTGGCGACCGTAGACAACAATCCTACCTTGTACCCCATAGCCGTAAAAAGATCAAACAACAAAGTAGCCGTAGTCGTCTTTCCATTGGTTCCCGTAATACCCACCAGCTTTAATTGTTGGGAAGGGTGACCGTGAAAAGCAGCAGCCATTTGACCCAGTGCTTCCGCACTGTTGTCAACCAGTAGGTAGGTTATTTTTTCGGCAATAGTAGCTGGTAATTCTTCAAGAACAATTACCGTGGCTCCACTGCGGATGGCTTTGTCAATAAATTGATGACCATCCAGGGTGTGTCCTTTAAGTGCAACGAATAAATCTGCTGCTTTTACTTTACGTGAATCAAATACCAAATGATTGATCGAAAGATCAGTAGGTCCAATAATTTTTTTTATTGAAATATCATTTAGTATATCTTGTAAAGGCGTCAAAAGTATTTGTTGTTAGGAAAAATATAGTAACCCCGGTTTTAACCAGAGCTACCACATTTCCTGTTTCATAGTGTAAGGAGTAAGGATTGTAGAATTAATTAATTCTACATCCTAAATGGGCCGAAGCCCAATCCAGTGTTTCAAAAAAAATAGTGTTTCGACAATACCATGTTTCAAGTGGCTTGTCTTTTAAAATTTCAGAGTATCGTGTTTCAAGCGTACTCTTTTCAAATTATAGTGTTTCATAACGAGAGGAGTCCTCTGTTACGAGTATTAAGTGCTTAATTTTTTTAATTAATTTAATAACGGCTTCAAACGCGTTCGAGGGAAGCAAATAGCCAAAAGCAAATGGCTAATAGCTTTTAAATTAATTCAATCTAATTTTTATCGTTTGGTTTCTGGATTTTGTGCCAGCAAGGATAGACTGGTGGTGGACTTTCCCAACCCCGGAGGCTATCACTGTTAAACCCATATTTTCTAAAATATAAACGGCATCCATCATGGTCATCCCTTTTACATTCGGAATAACGGACTCGGTCAAATCTCTGGATAACATCGTTACCGTATCTCTTTCTGCTTGTAAAATTGTCCAGTCGGATGTTGCCCGATTTTCATAAGGCAGATTAAAATAATCCATCAGATAATTTACCGCATCCTTTTTGCCAATATTCATTGCGGGTAATTCATAATTCACCAGTTTTGGTTTAGCGTAAGAATTAATTTCCCGGTGCATCTCGATACGAGTAGCGTAACATTTGTCCGCAATTTCCCGAAATACCGGACCGGCAACATCTGCGCCATAAATCCCGTTTTGTCTAGGATTGGTAATCATCACAATGCAACTATAAACTGGATCTTCGGCAGGGAAATATCCTACAAAAGAAGCCCGGTGTTTTAAGTTGGTACGTTGACGATTAAATTTACGGTAGTCAATCTGAGCGGTACCCGTTTTACCGGCAAAATTATAACGATCCGTGTCCAGCTTTCTGGCCGTTCCGCGTTTTACCACTCCTTCGAGCAATGATTTTGCCTGTGCAACTGTTTCAGGCTTGGCAATACTTTTTTTGATGACGGTCGGTTTATATTTTCTAGTCGTCACGCCAAAATCCTGAATTTCAGAAACCAGATAAGGCCGCATCATTTGTCCATCGTTGGCTACTGCATTGTAAAAAGTCAGCAACTGTAAAGGCGTAATCAATACCTCATAACCGATTGACATCCAAGGGAGTGTAATACCACTCCACTCCATTTCTTTGTTGTAAGCCTCTTTGATAAACGGAGGCGCTTCTCCTTCAATTTGAATACCAGTCGGTAGATGCAAATTATACTTACGCAACTGGTTGATAAATTCTATTGCTCCACCTTCCCCACCGTAAGCTGCTTCTATCATTTTGGCAATTCCGACGTTAGAAGACAATTCAAATGCTCTTCTAACCGTGGTTCTTTCCAATCCATGCGGTGAAGAATCTTCCATTATTTCTTCGTAAAAAGTTGTTCGCCCTTCTTCCAGATCGATGCTGTCTCCAAGAGCAATAGCGCCTTTATCCAAAAGTGCCATCATTGGTGCCAGTTTAAAGGTTGACCCGGGCTCTATGGCATCTCCAACAGCGTGGTTGTAAGTTTCCCACAGATTGCCTTTACCGTTTTTACCTACATTGGCAATTGCTCTGATCGCACCCGTTTTTACTTCCATGACAACGGCACAACCATGATCCGCATCGTGAAAATTGAGGGCTCGAACCAATGCCGTTTGAGCTGCTTCCTGTAATTCCACATTAATGGTAGTCAGTAGGTCTTGGCCATTTTCTGGTTCAATTTCTGTGAGATCATTAACCGGAATCCAGATATCGTTCCCTACTTTTTGCATTAGTTTTTTTCCAGCCGTTCCTCCGAGGTCTTCGTCAAAAAAACCTTCGAGACCTACTTTATTGGTTCCTTCCGCCCGGACGTAACCGATTGTACGGTCAGCCAACATGCCAAAGGGATTGTCCCGTTTGCTTTCTCTATTGACAATAAATCCTCCCCGATACTGTCCCAAATTGAATAGTGGAAATTTTTCAATTTTTTCGAGCTCCGTGTAAGTAACATTTTTTTTGATCAACATGTAACGTTCACCGGCTGCTCGTTGATTAATTAGCAAATTTCTATATCCACCAACTGTGTTTTTCGTATCAACAAAAGTCGCTAAGCAATAAGCCAAAGAATCAACGTTATCGTTGAAATCTTTTTCGCTCATGGCGGTGGAGTTTAAATCCATTCGTATTTCAAAGAACGGTAGCGAGGTAGCTAATAATTTGCCATCCTCCGAAAGTATATTGCCGCGTTCGGCCATTACTTTTTCAAATTTTACTTTTTTGCTTCCCTGTCTTCGCCACTTATCGCCTTCCACGATCTGAATTTTGACAACTTTTCCAAAAAGAACAACCGCTATAATAACGATGAGTGCCAAGACGCCGTAAACTCGATATAGCACTTCATTTTTAATATCCGCCATAGCCTTACTGTTTCTTCTTCTTTTTAGGAATCACGATTTTTTTCGGAGCTCCTTTTGGTATTTGCAGACCATTAATGGCTACGGAATTGGCGACTTTACTTCTGCGAGTACTGTACATTAATTCAGATTGTATAGACATATAGTGCCAACGGATTTCCTGAATTTCTTTTTGCAATACCTGAATTTGTCTTACTTTTTTTTCTGACAAATGCGCATTCGCAATATAAATGAGAATTAAAAAGCTCAGGAATAAAACAAAAGGCAAATTCTTAAGAACGAGAGAGGCACTGAGGTCTCCCAGTTCAAAATAGTCTTTAAGTTTTTTTTTCTTAGCCATTTGGTTCTGCTAATTTTTCAGCAATTCTAAGTTTTGCGCTTCGAGATCTAGAATTTAATTTTAATTCTGCCTCACTAGCCGACACCGCTTTTTTTGTAATCAATTTAAACGGCCGGCTGATATTACCGTAAAAATCCTTTTCTAACGTTCCGTCAAAATTGCCTGATTTAAAAAAATTCTTTACCAGACGATCTTCCAGAGAATGATAAGACATAATGACCAGTCTTCCTCCGGGTTTAAGTACTTTATAAGAGGCCGTTAAAAAATCTTTTAAGACATCCATTTCTTCGTTCACCTCAATACGGATGGCCTGAAAAACCTGCGACAAATACTTATTTCGTTGGCCGCGAACGAGTGGATCTACTACTTTTAGAAAATCCCCGATGGTACGAATTTTTCGTACGTTTCGATCTTTTACAATGGCTTGCGCCAGTGATTTTGAGTTTCTTAATTCGCCGTATCGACTAAAAACAGTTTGAAGGTCCTGGGCAGAATAAGTGTTAATTACATCATCTGCTTTTTTTTCTCCTCCCTGATTCATTCGCATATCCAATGCCGCATCAAACCGATAGGAAAACCCTCGTTCGGCGACGTCCAGCTGGTGAGAAGAAACGCCAAGGTCTCCCAGAATTCCATCTACTTTGCGCACCCCTTTTAATCGGAGGGCTTTATCGAGGTAGCGAAAATTTTGTTGAACAAAGGTAAAATTTTCGCTATCCAGTGTATTTGCCAGTGCATCTTCGTCTTGATCAAATCCGTAGAGATGGCCCATTGTATTTATTTTTTTCAAAATCTCCCGTGCGTGTCCTCCCCCACCAAAAGTTGCATCGACGTAAATTCCTGCGGGATTAATTTGCAGTCCTTCGATACATTCAGTGAGCATCACTGGATCATGGTAAGACATGGTCCGATGGAGGGTTGTAGGGGTTAGGAGGTACTGGTGTAGAAACACTGGTCCAGGTATCCTCTGCTAATTTTCTAAAATCAGCAGGTTCTTGATTTATATCCTTTAGGTAGGCCTCTTTATCCCATATTTCTACACGATCGTCCATTCCCTGGATGATGACTGTTTTTTTTATCCCGGCATATTCGATTAACATTTTAGGTAATAGTATCCGGTCCGCGCGGTCTGGTTCGAGTGGCGTAGCACCTCTATAAAAGTATCTTTTGAATGCCTGATTTTTTTCAATGTATCCATTCAGGGCTTTTACTTTCGCGCTTTCCTGTTCCCAAATAATTTTAGGAAATAAAGTAAGGTACGACGTCATTCCACGGTTGATTACATAATCTGCAGAACCGAACGCATGCAACTGCTTGAGGAGTGCTGCGGGCAAACGCAGACGTCCTTTGGCGTCGATCTTACACTCATGTTCTCCTAATAATTGTGGCATTTGCTTACCTTTATTCGATATTCACCATCAAAGCTAATATAAAATGACACATTTTCCCACTTTTTCCCACCAAAAAGGGAAAAAAAGTTATCAACAGTGTTTATCTGTTGATTTCAGGTGGTAAAAAAGATAATATAAATGTTTAATTCAGTCATTGGGAGGAAGTTGAATTTTCAGATTTAATTTCCGTATCGGCAGTTTTTTTATCGTAATTGTGAAAAAGTCTTTGCCATCTCATCTTGACAACACCCAGTGCTGCTTCGCTGATAATATTGGAATTCATTTTCGAATCACCCAAGATCCGATCTTTAAAAGTGATGGGCAATTCTATTATTTTATAACCAAGTGAATGGATTGCATATTTCATTTCAATTTGAAAAGCATAGCCCACGAATCGTATTTTTTTCAAGTCTATACTTTCCAAAGCCTCCCGCTTATAACAAACAAATCCGGCAGTGGGATCTTTGACGTTCATCCAGGTAATTGCACGAACGTAAATAGATGCGCCGTAGGACAAAGCGACCCTGTCCCATGGCCAGTTTTCTAATTTTCCTCCCTTGGTATAACGTGATCCAACGGCCATTCCGACCCCTTGTTTATCACAAGCATCACACAATCTTAATAAATCTTTGGGATTATGAGAAAAATCTGCGTCCATTTCACAGATAAAATCATAATCACGAGCCAATCCCCAATGGAAACCAGCAATGTACGCAGTCCCCAAACCTAACTTCCCTTTTCGCTCAATGATATGTAATGCGCCGTTACTGGTAAGTTGAATATTTTTTACAATATCACTTGTCCCATCCGGGGAGCCATCATCGACAATTAAGATATGAAAGGGAGCAGGTAACGAAAAAACCGCCGCAATGATGTTTGCGATGTTTTCTTTTTCATTATAAGTCGGAATAATGACTAACCTCTTCGACACAATAGTAATTTAAAATTAGAGGTAAAAACAGATACAACTTACTCCCTGAATAGTGATCAAACCAATCAGTTCGAATAATTTGTGGATCAATAAAAGAATAACTTATGGCTGCTTAATTTTTATAAGATTCTTAATTAATACGCCCCAAAATTCATAAAGTTTAGTAAAAATATCCACCAGTGCCAAAGTCCTTAAGTATACGATAGATTAAGCACCGTTATTTTGGTCTGATTGAGGCAGGAAATCCGGAGCTATGCCGTAGCATAGTGAGGAATTTCCTAACACTGCCCGATCTGACAATCGGTCAGGCGGGGAAAAGCAGGCAAAAAAGAACAAGCATAAACTGTTAGGTATTTATGGACTTTAACACTAAAAAGACAGCGGATATTTTGTTGGATCTGCTTCCTGCATTAGCGTATAAATATTTTCAAATACTTTCTCTGGATTGGGTTTTGTGAAATAATCTCCATCCGTTCCAAAAGGAGTTCGGTGTGGTCCGGCGGTAATAGTGATCGGGGTAGAATCAAGGTAGCGATAACCACCCTGCTTTTCCAGAATTTCCGTCAACAAATAAGCACTCGCTCCACCGGGAACATCCTCATCAAGCACCGCCAACCGATTTGTTTTCTTCAAAGACTTTAAAATATGACCTTCTAAATCAAAGGGTATTAAAGTCTGAATATCAATTAATTCGACCCTGATTTCGTGCTTTGCTAACATATTAACCGCTTCCTGAGCTACTCGAACACAGCTTCCATAAGTAACCAGCGTAATGTCGCTTCCTGCTTGCAATACTTCTGGTACACCAAGTGGAACGGTATATTCTCCAATATTCTCTGGCAATGCTTCTTTTAAGCGATAACCATTCAAACATTCTATCACCAAACCGGGATCATCTCCCTGCAAAAGTGTGTTGTAAATTCCGGCAGCTTGTACCATATTTCGCGGTACTGCAATGTACATACCTTTTAGGGAATTTAAAAGCATAGCCATTGGAGAACCAGCGTGCCATATTCCCTCCAGTCGATGTCCACGGGTACGGATAATTGCAGGTGCTTGCTGTAATCCATTGCTACGATAACGAAGCGTAGCCAGATCGTCGCAGAGTGGTTCTAATCCATAAATCAGATAATCCAGGTACTGAATTTCTACGATAGGTCTAAAACCACGCATGGCAAGTCCAATCGCTTGTCCCATGATCGACCATTCCCGGATACCGGTATCAAAAACACGTTCTATTCCGTATTTTTCCTGTAATCCCGCAAAACCCTGATTGACATCCCCAATTTTACCAACATCTTCTCCGAAGGCAATTACATTTTGGTATTTGCCCAGTACATAATCAAAGTATTTATTAATAATCTGATAACCATTTATTTCTTGCACATCCTCCGCATAAGTCGGTGTGACAATAGGAATATTTAAAGCAGCATACTTTGAAGTACTGTAAAGATTGGTGTAATAACGCTGATGGCCAAGATCTTTTATTTCTGACAAGAACGCCCTTAAAGATTGTCGTCCGGGGTCTGGTCCGTTTCCTTCCGCGTATAAAAATCGTCGGGCAATTTGATATATCTCGCTAAGAGATGGATTGAGTAATTTTCCTAGTTCTGCACTTAACTTTTCTCCTTCCTCCTTCTTGTCAATTTGCTGAAAAATATTGCTTAACTGGACACGGGAACGTTCTACCCGCTCCGAGAATTTTTTCCAGGCATTATTTTTAGCCGTTCGAACGTAAGATTTAGCTTCAGCATCAATTTGTTCCAGCATATCACGGTCTGCATACCCTTTTTCCAGTATCCAGTTGCGCATTTTCAGAATACAATCGTGTTCCTTTTCCCAATCGAGGCGTTCTTTTGACTTATAACGTTCGTGTGATCCGGATGTGCTATGCCCTTGCGGTTGTGTAAGATCTTCTACGTGAATGAGTACCGGAACATGTTCTTTCCTGCTAAGTGTAATAGCCTTATCATAAGTATTTCTCAGGGCCATATAGTCGTAGCCCTTCACGTTGAAAATTTCGATACCTGGCGCCTCAGCTGTTCTTTTAAACCCACTTAACGCCTCGGAGATACTTTGCTTGACTGTTTGAAATTTTTTGGGAACAGAAATACCATACCCATCATCCCATACAGAAATAGCCATAGGTACCTGCATAACAGCCGCGGCATTCATAGATTCCCAAAAAATACCTTCACTCGTGCTGGCATCGCCGATGGTACAAAAACAAACTTCGTTGCCATTTTTAGAAAATGTGGTATTATTTCTTAAAGTGTCCAGGCTACGGTAAATTTTAGAAGCAAAAGCCAATCCCAGGCCGCGTGCCATTTGGCCACCTGTACTAGAGATATCACTAGAAATGTTGTGGGCATTTGATTGATTGACCCAATTGCCTTCTATATCCACGATTGGTGTAGCAAAATGGGAGTTCATTTGTCGACCACCAGAAAAAGGATCATTTTCGGTATCTGCGTAGAGTTGGGCAAAAAAGTCTTCG
>Ga0209828_1001399_pt1 | contig 21909 bp, 13 predicted proteins | sample MaitaG_FD_187429 | JGI IMG/M metagenome (GOLD analysis project Ga0209828, IMG submission 187429) | Marine algal microbial communities from Maine, USA - Maine_Asex2 metaG (SPAdes) (version 2) | ecosystem: Host-associated > Algae > Red algae > Unclassified | place: Maine, USA | collected 2015-01-05
TGGTACTTACATCAGTCGTATGATTATTTTCTATTAATTCGGCTGTGATAATATTGATAGAAACTGGTGAGTCTGTTACCTTGGTCTCATTTTTTGAATCTGATATGGCGGTTTGTTCTAATAAATTATAAGAAGGAAGAAGAGAAATATTTATTTCTTTGTATTCTCCAGACACTACTTCAATTGAGTGAATTTGCTCATCAAAACCGACTTTGGAAAAACCTACTTGATAGACCCCCGGCAGGAGATCATATACGAAGGCACCTTTGAAATTAGAAACAATATCAACACCCCCAATGGTTATAGTCGCTGCTGCAATGACCTCTTTCGTATTTTCATTAAATACATGCCCAATGATACCGTTACTTTGAGCGAACAAGGTAAGCGAGTAACTAAATAAAAGAATGGATAGGCGTATTTTCATTTATAAGGGATGATTTGACAACCGCACGAAAAATAAATGAAAGATGATCATCCACCTTTGAGTTCTAATATCAAAGGTGAATGACTATTTATTATGCATATAATTTAGAAGCTTAACTCAAGTCTAGCAGATATATTTCTAGGTGCTTGCATTATAGCTGGTCTTTGTGTGTAATATTCGTTGGTCATATTTTTTCCTACAACTGAAATTTTAATATGTCTTTTTTCTTTTTGTTTAGCGTATTTAAATTCATACGAAATTCTAGCATCAAGCGTTACATACCCGTCGTCGTCTAAGGCCCTATATTGTCTAATTCCAGCTAAAGCTTCAAGAAATGCATCTACATTCACAACATTACTAATATGAGCTACAGTTGCCCCAATTTTGAAATCTTTAAATCCAGTTTCAAAATCTGCTTTTACATTATGCTTACTTCTGTATTTTAGGACATTCACTCCGGCAGACAATGATCTTTCTAATTCTGGATCTTCATCTAAGTTGGTATATCTAGGATCTATGTAAGTGTATCCTGCAAGAAAACTACAAGGAAATTTTCCTAACTCTGCTGTCCCAGCAATATTAAATTCAACTCCCTTGATATCTGTATCTCCAACATTTCGAGATTGGAATCCATTCACACCTGAGGCTGGATCGTTAACAAAGTTAAACTCCATCATTTGCTGGTATTGACTCCAGAATGCTGACACATCAACAAATCCTTTGATACCTGCAAGAGCCCATCCTTGCTTCACGCCGATTTCGGAAGACCAACCTTTTTCAGAAATTAAGTCTGGGTTTTGAAATATTCCAAATTCTGCAATTCTCGTTGTGATAAAGCGCTCTGCAATGGATGGATATCTATATCCTTGTCCAATCGATGCCCTTAGAAAAGTAAACTCAGCTAAATCATAAGTTAGCCCCAGACGACCAATAGCTTGGGTCTCCCCTTCCGAATCTTCAGGATGATCATCAGTAATAAATTGATCTGATTTCTGTTCGTAATTCTCGACTCTAATTCCAGCCGTAAAATTTATTTTTTCTCCTATTTTTTTATCAACTTGTGCGTACCATGCAACATTTCTCTCTGTTACTTCTTCATCACCAAATAAAGGTGAATCAGATTTTGCAGATGACGTATATAGTCCTGTCGTCAATACTGCTCCTAAGCTTTCAAAATTTCGTAAGAATTGGTATTCACCATATGATGTGAAGGAAGTGTTAGACTGATCATTGTTGTTGTCATTTTCAATGTTATATAATCGGCCATATAATTTATGTCTGTTACCCGCTTTATCAAACACTACTAGTTCTGGATCAACATAATATCTTAAATTATCTCCACTTGTAAAACCTCCTCCAAATGGAGTGTAATAATTACCGGGAATATCATTCCATAAGAATGGACCCTCACTATGATTATTGGTATAAAGTCCACCTAACTTAAAAGTAATACGGTCAGAAAGTCTATACTTTAGATTCATGCCAAATCGCATTCTTGAAGACTCCATATGGCCTGGTATAACCCCTTCCTCAACCTGAGAAGGATCCCGTCTATAGTAGTTGTTTTCAGTGGCATAAAATCCATGAAGTACCACATCCAATTTACCAAATTTTTGCTTGTGCAAGGCAGATACCGTTGCCTCATATGGAGAACCAAACCCACTGTCTCCTCCCCACCACTGAGAATTAGAGATGTCGCTACTAGGGGACATAAAATGCGTATAAGAAGTTACAATTTTTGTCTCTGGTACGGAGGTCGCATATTTTGTTCTTACATGGATTATACCATTTAATGCAGACGATCCATAAAGTACACTTGATGCTCCTTTGATCACTTCAATTTGTTTGATATTCTCAACCGGAATATCACCCCAACTTGGACGGCCTGCATCTGCCTGAAGAGCAGGTATTTCGTCGATAAGCAGCATTACTCTACTACCTGCACCATAAGACCATCCTGCACCTCCACGAATATTTGCTTGACCATCAATGATCTGAACTCCCGGAGTCTTATCTATGATGGAAGTAACATCCGTTGTATTTGTGCTTTCAATCCAATCAGGAGATAAAACGCTGATTGAGACCGGTGAATCGGTTATCTTCTTTTCATACTTGGAACCTGTTACAGTTACTTGATTTAATAAGTTTGTCGTTTCCGCAAGTTCTGCATTTAATTCAACATACTGTCCGGATGGAACATCTACTGTGAGTATAAGATCATCAAATCCAACATAAGAAAAAGTAACATCATAAGTACCTGGTTCTAAATCATATGTATAGGTACCGTCAAAATCAGTGGCAGTTCCTGATGTACCTACAGCGACTGTCGCTGCGATAAGTGACTCTTCGGTCGACCCTCCTGTCACAATGCCTTTTATACCACTATTTTGTGCGTACAAGCCTAAGCTAATGCACACCATTAGAATTGAAATTAAATATTTCATTGTAATTTTTTTTTTAGTTCTAACATGGAAGTGTTCTTTGAAAGATTCAGAAACTAAAATTGTGTTATATCTTTTTTACTGTAATATGAACATGTATAAGAAAAAGGAGCGTTTCCGGTTTTACCTAGAAATACAATCCTATATAATCTTAAATTAAAATTATCTTGGGGTTAAGATATTTAAATATGGCAAAAATTATTCAAAGTTTATAATGTAAAATCTAATCTCAATGATAAGTTTCTAGGATTCTCTGCTAATCCCGGTCTTAATGTATATTCTTCATTAAGAATATTTTTGCCAACCAATGATAGTTTTAGGCTATTGCCCGGCACTTTAGTAATTCCAGCAAGTTCATAAGAAAGCCTTGCGTCGACGGTAGAATATCCTGCGTTATTAATATCTCTATAATCTCCAATCCCTCCAAATGATTCTATAATATTATCTACATTTATCATATGACTTACTCTTGCAATAGTAACTCCTGCTTTAATATGTCTATACCCACCTTCCATATCTGCTTTAATATTATGTTTATTTCGATATTTCAAGATATTTACATCCTCTGAAACTGTATTTTTGATGGCTTCATTATTTTCAAAATCTTGATATGTGGGATCAATGTAGGTGTATCCAGCTAAAATATTGATAGGAATATTGATGATCGTAGTAGCGCCTACAATATTTACTTCTATACCTTTTATATCAGTAGCTCCAACATTTTTTGAAGTGAAACCAGTTTTAGGTTCAGAAACAAAGGTAAATTCCATCATGTTATCATACTGGCTCCAAAATCCAGCAATATCCAAAAACCCATTAAAACCTAAGAAGCTGAAACCTTGCTTTAAACCAACTTCCGTGGACCACCCTTTTTCTGAACTTAAGTCAGGATTCGGTAAAATGGCGAAACTACCAAAAGTTGTTTCTACAAATCTCTCTGTAATGGTAGGATACCTGTACCCTTCTCCAAGTGAAGCTCTAAAAAAAGTATATTCGGACATCTCATAAGCTAACCCAACTCGACCAATGTATTGTAATTCTGTATCCTTCCCTTCTGGATTATTAAACAGAATCGTTTTTTGGACAAAATTTTCTAATCTACCACCTAAAGTAAATTTTATCTTTTCTCCAATATTTTGATCCACTTGCACATAGGCAGCAGCGTTATTTTGAGTGATTAATTCACCTCCAAATATGGCAGAATTAGATGCTGTGTAAGAGCTAGTTACTCCACTGGTCAAGACCATTTTTATTTCACGGAAATTTCGCAGAAACTGGTACTCTCCATGAGATGTATAAGATTTATTGGATTGGTTATTTATATTTTCATTAGAGACTCTGTAGTAGCGACCAAATAGCTTATGCACATTTCCTTTTTCATCATAATGAGTAAACTTTGGGTCAATATAAAATCTAGTATTTGTTCCTTTTAAGAAAGCCCCTGAAAAACTCTCGTATAATCCTCTCGGCGCTACTTTCCACAAAAATGGATCATGCGTATGGTTTCTTGTAATTAATCCATTTAACTCTACGGTAGTTTTATCAGAAATTCTATACCTCGTATTCAAAGTTAATCTCAATCGATCACTTTCCATATGTCCTGCATTTTCATCTCGATATACTCTTTTTTCATCGGCATAAAATGCAGATCCCACGAAGTCAAATTTTCCAAACTTTTGTTTGTGCAGTATTGAGAAGGTCTTTTCATTTGGAGCACCATATTCTGGATTATCTATCCACCAACCAGAAAAATCACTTTTAGGCTTCATAACATGAGTGTAGGAAGCGACAAATTTCGTTTCTGGCACAGAGGTCGCATATTTGGTTCTTACATGGATGATCCCATTTAATGCGGAGGAACCATAGAGGACACTTGAGGCTCCTTTTATCACTTCAATTTGTTGAATGTTCTCTACTGGAATATCTTCCCAATTTGGTCTTCCTGCATCTATCTGTAGAGCTGGCATTTCATCGATTAATAGCATGACTCGACTACCTGCACCATAGGACCACCCCGATCCACCTCTAATGTTTGCTTGCCCATCAATCATCTGAACTCCTGGTGTCTTATCCAGTACATCGGCCACATTCGTGGTGTTTGTATTATCAATTAATTGATGGTTAAGCACACTTATAGAGACCGGCGAATCAGAAATTTTTCGTTCAAATTTGGATCGTACTAGAGTAACTTGATCAAGTAAGTTTTTACTTTCGCTTAAAGCCGTATTTAAGATCATGAAATGCCCTTCAGAAACACTTACATTAGAAATAAAGTCATCAAATCCAAGATAACTAATTTTCAATTCATAAGTTCCTGGATTTAATGCAATTGAGTATGAGCCGTCTACCTCTGTCCACACACCAGAACCATTGACTTCTACATTTGCTGAAATGAGTGGTTCGTTAGTAGAATTACTAGTTACGAGGCCTTTAATACCACTATTTTGGGCAAATAGGGGGAGTGTAAATAGGGAAGTAAGAATTAACACTACATATTTCATCGGAAGTAATTGTGGTTATTCAATTGCCAAATTACAAAAGAACCTTGTGCAATGTAGAAGAATTTGTTAATATTTCCTTAAGTTAAATTTTAATTTTCCTCATATTATAGACTCACAGGCTCGAAATTGTACAAATACGATACTGTTTAGAGGAAATATACCTAATTGAGTACTATGTATAGAAAAATCTTTCTATAAAGAATGCTGGAAATGGAGCCTTAAGCTAGCGGGTTGATTTTATTCTGAATCTTCTGCAGGCACTATTTGATCTAACATAGGCAACCCAATGAGCTTCTTTTCTTCAGGGCTTACACTAAAGAACCCAAGAAAACCACCATCAGATTTTGCTATATGTTCTGCAAATGAGGTATACGAATTATACAATGAGTATGCAGACTCATTATCTAAAATAGCTAAAATTGGGTTTAAAGTTGCTAATTTTTCTGATAAAATGGAAGTCCTTTTGCTTACATCTCCAGGTAACTCTGATATCAAAGCATCTATGTTTGCTTGGAATGTTTTTCCAACTTCCACATAAAAGTTTTCTAATACTTTGGGATATTTGTAGGCTCTAATTTGAGTAATCTTTTTTGCCCACTCAAGCTCTTCATTTTCGATACTACCATCTGCTCCTGCAATAAGAATAGTAATCCACGAAACCGCATGAATAAGGGTTTCTTTTTGATCTTGGCTAATATTAAACTGTTCTAACATCTTATCTTATTAAGGCTGCAAAAATAATTTAATTATTCACTTGTGAAACAATTATGAATTTATTTTATGCTACTTTAATTTAGAAATTGAATTTAACTGCGACACTAGGTAGGATTGGCAATTGATTCACCCTTTCATATCGTACACGATCAAAATAGAATATGTTATCTCGATCATATGCATTTGATACACTAGCAACAATCTCGACATTCATATTTTTAGTAAAATGTATGATTTTTTGGGCTGAAAGATCTAATCTATGATAGTATGGTAATACTCCTCCATTCCTTTTATCAGAATAGATGATGCCAATATTAGAAGAATTTTCTGTTTCGTATTCTGTAGAAACACCATCTAAGAAAGATAATTGATTATAGAATGCTTGTGACTTAGTAAATGGGAAACCAGATCCAAAATTCCATCTTGCTGAAACTTGCCAGTCTTTTTTGGGTCCAAAAGAATAACTAGCTAAAAAATTGACATTATGTCTTCTATCAAAAATGGTTCTGTATTCTTGTTCGCCATCGTATCTGTCCACAAATCCTATAGCGTAAGTCGCCCAAATATACCAGGCAGGAGATTCATATTTTAATGAGATGTCACCTCCCTTTGCTATACCAGTTTCTGTAGCATAATCGGGATCTAATTTTTCAATTTTATTTCTATTCACAATGACCAATTGACCAAAGTCCTTTACGTAACCTTCAATATTTAGCTGTAAATTTTTAAATAAGTCTATTTCAATACCTCCAATAGCGTGCTTTGCTTTCTGAAGTCTAGAATCCACCCTATTCCCGTCTAAATCATTGAAACTTTCATCCGGTCCGGATAAGAAACCTGTAAATAGGTTTACTACATCTCTTTCATTCGATGTACTTATTAAGTTTTGTGAATAAAATCCTCCTGCAGCTTTTAATCGAATATTATCTGTTACATTAAACTTCAAACCTAGACGAGGTTCTGGAGAAAATTCTGACAAAGAAGCATAGTATTGAATTCTTACACTTGGTTCTATGATCAAACGATCCCAAGATTTTCTGAATTTTACAAACCCGGCAACTTCCGTCGTATTTTGAAATTGATCTAATCGTTGTCCAAATGGATTGATAAATTCAAAATCGGTGCGGATAGCAGTAAGATCTATTCCATACTTAACCTCTACGGTATTTGTAAATAAGCTAAAATCCAAACCAACAAAGTATTCTCGAATCTTACTTGATCTTGGATCTTCGTCTGCTTCTTCGATTCCGATATTATAATTAGAAAAACCGGCTCTTCCATTCACGATAAGTGAACTACCTTTCGGCAACAGATTAAAATCGATTCCACCTCCTGAGTTATCCCATCCAATTTTTGCCACAGCTGGATTATTAAATTCATCCCGAAAGTTAAAACCAAAAAGGTTGAACTTACTTCCATTATCTGTCTTAAATGAAAATTTACCATAGACATCATTAAAGAAAAATGGCAGCCCGATACTATCATTTGCAGCAGCATAGGAATATAAAGTTGGAGAAGTCTGCTCAATGATAGACCGCTTGCCAGTAAGCACAAAAGAAGCCGCACTTCCACCATCTACTTCTCTGATAATCGGTCCTTCTACCAGTGCTTTTACCATAAACGGACTTGCTGTAACCTGACCACTTACACGCTTTGTATTCCCTTGTCTTGTATTGATATCTATGACCGCAGATATTCTTCCTCCATGTTCCGCATTAAATCCTCCGGTAAGTACTTCTACATTTTGAATCAATTCAGTTTCGAATATAGAATAAAATCCGACCGAGTGAAAAGGATTATAAATAGTCATTCCATCCAAAAGTATTTTATTTTGGACTGGCGAACCACCTCTAATAAATAACTGACCTCCTTGGTCTCCCGTACTAATGACTCCAGGTAATACTTGCAAATATTGAACTATGTCTGCATCTCCTCCAGTGGAAGGAAGTGCTTTTATTTCTTTGGGTGTAACTTGTAATCTAGAAATTTGAACTTCCGTTCTTGCTTGTTCTCTCCTTCCAGAAATATCAACTGTCTGAAGTTCTACTCCGCCAGAAGAAAGCATAATTTTCTCATAAGTAATATTTCCGTCCTTTATAACGACTGGGATTTCTTTGCTCGCGTATCCAATATAACTGGCTACTACTATTTGCTCTCCAGCAGGAACATCTGATATTATAAAAAAACCATCTAAATCAGTCGTAGTTCCTAAGGTTGTTCCTTTTATAGATACATTTCCATATATAATTGATTCCCCGCTTTCTTCATCAAAAATGTGCCCTCTTACTACTCCTTCCTGTCCAATAGCTATTCCTGCTAAAAGCACGAAACACAGCCCTAATACAGATTTCATTAATATATTTCGAATAGTGAATTGATACATCTATGCTTCTTTGATTAGTATAAATTGAATATTTTAAAAGCTTGTACAAAGGTAAAAAACAATTAATGAAAGCCTTAGTTATCTTGAAAGTACCTTCGAGCATTTCGACTAAAGTTGTCTATCATTCCATTATCATCGAAACTATTTCCATCTTCTTGACCATATGCATCAGCATATAAGACTTGCTCCCACCTTGGGTTGCTCAATTCTTGATTACATGTGGAATGAAGTAAAATAAAATCGTTTCCAGAAAGTGAAGGACTATAAAATAAAAATTTAACATTTGATTGATTGGTTGCTGGAAAGTCATTGTAGATCCATATTGAGTACGGAGGTGCATTTACTTCATCAGTTACATCAATCATATCATTGGGTCTTCCGTACTTCATAAAGATGTAACCTTTGTCTGTTTCGAAGCCATAACCTACATTATTTCCATACTCTTCATCTACGGCCCGTGCCACTTCCATAAAAGATTCATAAATTAAACCTGGATTATCGGGATTAATTTTTGACCAAAAAGAATACAGAAAATATTTCTTGATTTCAATATCATCTCCTCTTACAACATTGTTTAAAGTACTCATTAAGTTGTTCGAAACTTGGGATTGTATTGCTCGAATACCATAATTTAGTTCTTCTACTGTAAGTATTTGCACAAAGCTTAAATCGAATTCTTTGTCATAAGTTAGTTTCTTGCGAATATCACTAATGGGTTGTATTACGCTAAAGTTTTTCTCAGCAAATGAAATCATCTTTTGATCATAATTGTAAAGCTCGCAAGTAAGATGATATTCTCCAGTTCCCAGATTCATAATTGGAAAAGATTCCACCAATGATATAAAGCTTTCGTTCTCAACTTTTTTATGTTTTTTCAATATTTGTTTTCCTGGTTGACCTTTATATCCTTCATAAACATAAAAGGATATGTAGACATCTTGGTCCGATTTATCAAGATCATATAATTCCCAATTAAAAGTCAATAACTCCGGATTGTCCGGCAAAATATCGTATGCCAAAGGCTCATAATAAAATCCACTTTTCTCAAAAGGTAAATCTGCATTATCATTAGATACAGAAGAAAGCAATAATAAATCCGAAACTTGTGGTTTATCTAAATATGAAAGTATCTCTAAATTCCTTTGCTCATTGATTGTACTTTCTTCATTGGCCACGTCAGAGAATGTGTACTCTAATTTATACGATCCAGGCTTTAATTGGTAAATTTTAGAATCCCAAAAATCTTTTATTTCTGTTTGAGTAGGGCTATTTAGAACATATTTGTCTGCGATGATGATTTCATTATCTAGTTTTATCAAAATTAAGGCGGCTACTGATCCTTTAAATTGATCATCTCCAATCGGCATCATTTTGATGGTTGAAGCATTTACTCTTGTAAAAATTTGTAAATAATATGATTCATTGGATTGAAAACTTGCATGTGTCAATGAGATGTCCAAAGCAGCAAGAAATGTAGAGAATAACAAAAAAAACAGTAAGATTACGCCTTTTAGGTTCATGATTATTCCGATTTTAAGAGGATAATATCGAATTTAAAATTTCTAATTTTAGTATCCAATATTATCGTATCTGATGTCATTTTAGAGACATGAAAATCCATTACATTTTTATCAATGTGTACAAGGTTTTGATTATTCAAATTTACCTTTGTGGACAAGGTATCCAAGGTCTTGGTTAGGTTAGTCTTAATGGTGTCTCCTGTAATTTCGTAGAATCCATTATCTAAAGAGGTAGTCAATTGCCCATTCCTGTAGGCTTTATCTACCATATAATGTCCATTCACCATGGTCAGCTCTACCTTCTTGTTTGTAGAACGATCCATCTTACAACCAAAAAGAAAGATAAGCACAACGAAAAAACACCATATTTTACATATAACACCTTTAAAAGACATGTTAGGCTGGGTTTAATTGTACACAAAATATAAAATCTTATGATACCTTAGTAAAACATAAAGAACTTCAAATATTCTCTGTTTTGAAAGAAAAAAGCATACTAGTTACAGGTATTTCTTCAGGAATAGGATTGTCATGTACTAAAACATTGCTTGCAGAGGGCTATACGGTATTTGGTAGCTTAAGAACTAAAAACAACAAAATAGAGCAAATGTTGACGGAAATAGGCTTATTCCATCCTATCTATTTTGATGTTCAAGACATGGAATCGATCGAAAATGCCTTTCTGGAAGTACAAGATAAAACCCAAGACGAAGCACTTGTCGGCATTGTCAACAATGCGGGATATGCACTTCCTGGACCTCTCCTTCACTTGAGTGATGATGAGATTCAAAAACAATTAGACGTAAATGTGGTCGGAATTATAAGAGTGACAAATACATTCTTCCCATTGTTGAAAACTTCGGCGATCGAAAATAAAACTAAAATCATCAATATTTCATCAACTTCGGCCACTTTGACGAATCCATTTTTAGGAGCTTATTCTATGAGTAAATATGCGGTAGAAAGCTTAACCGATGCCTATAGAAGAGAATTTTTAGACTATAAGATCGATGTGATATCTGTCCGGCCCGGTCCCACAAAAACTAAGATTTGGCAAAAATCTATAGGGAAATTAGATCGATTTAAGGAAACCGATTATGGCCCCTTATTAGAAAATTCAGATTCTCAATTACAAAGACTAGACAATACGGCCTTACCGGTAGATAAAGTAGGTCAATTAATCTCTAAAATTTTTGCTACAAAAAATCCTAAAACTAAGTACACCATCATGAAAGGAAGTTGGGGTTTAAAAATACTTCGACTGCTTCCGGACCGTGTAATAGATCGTATTATTTGGAAACATTTAAAGAATGCATAATATGCAAGCTAAGTTTTTACTAACCCTAATAGCAGGATTTATACCTTTTATATTTAGTGCTCAAAATTATTTTTCTGATTTTAATTTCACAGAAGCGGATAGTATCAGAGGCGAATTACAAGTAAATAGATCGTGTTATGACGTACATCATTATGACTTAAATATTGCCATTGATATGGATAGAAAGAGCATATCCGGTTACAATAAAATAAGTCTTCAATATTTGGAGCAATCAGATCAAATACAAATTGATTTGTTTGAAAACTTGAAAGTGGATAGTATTCTTGTTGATTCTGAAAAAATAGATTACACAAGGAAATTCGATGCTATTTTCATAAATACCCCAGAGTGGAATCCTGACAGTAAGCATGAAATTTTAGTCGCTTATTCTGGCATTCCTATCATTGCTCGGCATGCTCCCTGGGATGGTGGGTTTTCATGGGATTACGATTCTACTGGGCAACCTTTTGTCGGTGTGTCATGCGAAGGCATTGGTGCAAGTCTGTGGTGGCCTTGTAAAGATCATTTATCAGATGAACCAGATTCTATGGACATCAAGATAACGATTCCATCTACTTTGATGGTGGTTGCCAATGGAAATTTGATCTCTACTGAAGAACAAAACGACCAATCTACCTACCATTGGAAAGTTAGCTACCCTATCAATAATTATAATGTGACCTTGAATATTGCTAACTATGCTCATTTTAATGAACAATATATATCTGGGGTGGATACTTTGGATCTGGATTATTATGTCCTTAAGCATCATTTAGAAATTGCAAAAGAACACTTCAAGCAAGTACCTGGTGTCCTCGAAGCATTTGAATATTATTTTGGTTCTTATCCATTTTGGAATGATGGATATGCCCTAGTTGAGACACCTTACTTAGGCATGGAGCACCAAAGCGCCATTGCCTATGGTAATCAATATATGCGTGGATATTTGGGTCGGATGATTCCAAAGGATATGGATTGGGACTACATTATTGTACACGAAACTGGTCATGAATATTGGGGTAATTCGGTATCCATAACTGACCATGCAGATATGTGGATACACGAATCATTTACTACCTATATGGAGGCTCTATATGTTGAGTACCATTATGGTAGAGAGGCAGTAGATCGCTATTTAAGTCTATTTAAGAAACATGATAATAAGCTTCCAATTATTGGGCCTGCGAATGTAAACTTTCAAGATTGGGGAAGCTCTGATCATTATTTCAAGGGAAGTTGGATTCTCCATACCATTCGCAGTATATACAATGAAGATGAACGTTGGTTTCGCTCTTTGAGGGACATTTATAATGAATTCAAATATAGTGTCACAAATTCAGAAGAGTTGCTGAATTATATGTGTCATCAATTTGAAGAACATCCAGATTATGATTTTAGTCTGAGACCAATTTTAGATCAATATTTGTATCATCCTAATATTCCGACTTTAGAATATCGCATAAAAGAGAAGAAGAAATCACTGGTTGTTGACTACCGATGGGATACGGATGTTGAAGGTTTTGAGATGCCAATAGAAATTGGTAAACAAGGTCAATGGTTTAGGGTCAAAGCTACGAATAAATGGGCAGAACTTATCATTCCTAATTTCCGTGCGATAGATTTTGATATAAATGGAAAGGGTTATTTAATCAACGAAAAGAAGTTAAAATAAAAATGGGTCTTTACAGACCCATATAATTTATTTTATGAGTTTCTTTTCTTTAATTTTTGCCTTCTTACCAGTCAATTCACGTAAGTAATAAAGCTTGGCTCTTCTTACCTTACCTTTCTTAAGAATTTTGACATCGCTCAAAACTGGGCTAGAGATTGGGAATATTCTTTCGACACCAATGCCACTTGACATTTTTCGAACAGTAAAGGTCTTTGTGGCTCCAATTCCTTTAATTTGGATTACATCTCCTTTGAATACTTGAATTCTTTCTTTTGCACCCTCAATGATTTTATAGCTTACTGCTACGTTATCACCTGGTCTAAAGTCTGGAAAATCTTTCTTCTCAGCAGTTTGTTCTTCGATATATTTCAGGAAATCCATGATCTCAGTCTTATTGTTAAAAAGTGGATGTAAAGGTAGATGAATTTGCTTTAATTTTCAAACCTTATTCTGAAATAATTCTGAACCTTCTCATTATTGTCGAATTGCTTCTACAGGATCAAGTTTTGAGGCTAAAATTGCAGGGATGATTCCAGCCAGAACACCCACCACAACTGAGCATCCGAGACCAATCACTACATTTTGAAAAGTAAGATATAGTTGCAAAGGGGTAATGGCAGAAACTAACTTTAGAACGATAAAAACCATAAAGATTCCAATCAGTCCGCCAAAAAGGCATAAAATAATAGCTTCAAATAAGAATTCCGAAAGGATTATTCCTCTTGTCGCTCCGATGGCTTTCTTGATTCCAATGATGTTCGTTCTTTCTTTTACAGAAACAAACATAATATTGGCTACACTAAACATACCTACAATGATGGCAAAGATTCCAATGACCGTACCGGCAAAATTTACTACACCAAACAATTTATCCAATACTTGATTTAGCATCGAAATTTCATTGATGGCAAAATTTTCATCTTCAATTGGCCGCAGTCTTCTCTCAGCTCTTAATATTCCAGCCACTTCATCCTTCAAATCTTCCAAATCCACATCTGGTTTGCTCTGCACCGTAAGCATATTGCCTACGTATTTATTATTTTTGATGTTGACAAAACGCCTCAAATTTGTCAATGATACGATTGCTACTTCATCAAAATTCAGAAAGTTAAACATGCTTTCGCCTTCCTTCTCTAGAACTCCAATTACGGTATATTTCTGCCCAAGTAATTTCACAGATTTGCCAATGGGATCAATATTAGGAAGCAAAGCTTCAGCAAGTATATACCCCAAAATCACTTTATTTGATCCATTGTTATTTTCCAATTGAGAAAAGAATCGACCGTGATCGTAAGAAAAAGTCTTAATATTTTGATAATCTATTGTGGTGCCCATCAAAGTAACCCCGGAAACACTATTAGATCTATATTTCATTGTTTTCCCTCCAGTAAAAATGGCATAAGCAGCATGCGCTGCATTTTTAGATTTTTCATCGATGGCCTCAAAATCAGATAAACTAGGATCTGGTCTTTTGGTATATTTCCAATAGTTTAGATTGTGATCTTCGTTCCACGGCATTTTATCGATATAGATCACATTGGAGCCAAGTTCAGAAAACCCATTTTTTATTGTATCTTCAAAACTATCTACCGCAGATTTTACAATTATAATGCAAAAGATGCCTATCATGATTCCTAATAGAGACAGGAATGTTCTTAACATATTTGAATGCAGAGCGGAAATTGCTTGACGTAAGCTTTCTAATATTATTTTATTGATGATCATTTGCAACTTCTAAGATAGATTCTTTAAAAGAATTCTCTATTTCTTTTCGATGAAAGAACTTTTTTATCCTTTTAACATTGATAGTAGTGTATTATGCGCTAAATCAGCGGTTATGGATTCATAATTGCAGTAGAGTAGATAGTTTTTTTAATTTTGCCGACTAAATTCACAGATATAACTATATGAGGACTAAATTATCTCAATTTAATTTTGAATTACCAGAAGATTTGATTTCAAAATATCCAGCAGAAGAGCGGGATGAATCAAGATTGATGGTTGTCCACAAGGAAACGGGAAAGATAGAACACAAGATTTTTAAGGATGTTGTTGATTATTTTGTAGAAGATGACAATTTCATTTTTAACAATACTCAAGTTTTTCCAGCCAGACTTTATGGTAAAAAAGAGAAAACTGAAGCGAATATTGAGGTTTTCCTACTAAGAGAGCTAAATTCTGAATCAAAATTATGGGACGTTTTAGTAGATCCTGCTCGAAAAATAAGAGTTGGAAACAAACTCTACTTTAATGATGAAGAGGGAAATGAAGTGCTTGTTGCAGAAGTTATAGACAACACGACAAGCAGAGGTCGAACGATAAGATTTTTCTTTGAAGGTACTAATCAAGAGTTGAAGACTTTGCTTAAATCCTTAGGAAATACGCCTATTCCTAAATATTTGAATAGAGACCCGGAACCAATCGATATAGAAAGGTACCAAACAATCTATGCTAAAATTCCAGGTGCCATTGCCGCACCTACAGCCGGCTTACACTTTAGTCGTAAGTTGATGAAACTGCTAGAAATAAAGGGTATAACTTTTTCTGAGGTAACTTTACACATTGGCTTAGGGACGTTTAGAAATATAGAAGTTGAGGATTTATCAAAGCATAAGATGGATGCAGAATACTATCAAATTGATGAAACTTGCACCGCTTTGGTCAATAAAACACAGGACGCTAAAAAGAGAATATGTGCTGTTGGTACGACAAGTATGAGAAGTATAGAATCCTCTATTTCTGCGGTTGGACAATTAAAACCTTCCGAAGGATGGACAAATTTATTTATATATCCACCACACGAATTTAGCATTGCCGATTCTATGATTACAAATTTCCATTTGCCGAAATCAAGTTTACTAATTATGGTGGCGGCATTTGGTGGTTTAGAACTAATCATGGATGCTTATGCTGAAGCCGTAAAAGAAAAGTATCGTTTTTTCAGCTACGGTGACGCCATGTTGATCATTTAAAGACAAAATTAAATCACTTATAAAGTCTTATTTATCAACACCTTATGCATCAATTTAAAAATTGATATTAATTCTTTCTAAAAATCTTTGACGAAAGCTAAAAATTTTTACTTTTGTGGAAATTTTTATAAGCTTTTTGAGGTTTTAGAATTCATGAAAATAAGTGTTGAACCTTTTCAAATTTTTGTAGTATGTATTGGACTTTAGAATTAGCACATCAATTGGAAGACGGACCGTGGCCTGCCACGAGAGATGAGTTAATCGATTACGCAATAAGATCCGGTGCCTCGTTGGAGGTTATTGAGAATCTGCAAGCGATCGATGATGAGGAAGGTGAAGTGTACGAATCTATGGTAGATATTTGGCAAGATTACCCTAGAAAAGACGATTTTCTCTTCAATGAAGATGAATATTAAATTTAAAAAGAAAATAATAAACAGTTTTCCGAGTCTTGCAATTAAATTTGCAAGACTTTTTTATTTGAAATGAATACATCTAATCCCTTTATCGCCGCCATAGATGGCCACTCTTCCTGCGGGAAGTCTACCCTAGCAAAAGAATTGGCTAGGCATTTTGACTTATTGTATGTAGACACAGGAGCTATGTATCGCTGTGTTACCTTATTCTTTATCGAAAATAATATTGATGTTGAAGATGCTGATGCGATAATAAATGCTTTACCTAAGATTCTAATTAGATTTAAAGTAGAGGCGGGGATGATTGATGTCATTTTGAATGATCGTATCGTAAGCAATGAAATAAGAAAACCTGCAATATCTGATTTCGTCTCTGAAGTTGCTGCTATAAAAGAAGTAAGAAAGAAGCTCGTTCTACAACAACGTGCATATGGTCTCGAGCAAAGTGTAATAATGGATGGTAGGGATATTGGCACTGTTGTGTTTCCCAATGCACAGGTCAAATTTTTTCTAACTGCTTCAGAATTGGTACGAGCCAAACGCCGCCACATAGAACTGCAGGAAAAGAATATTCAAATAACATTTGATGATGTTCTGGCTAATATTCATAAAAGAGACTTTATAGATTCTACAAGAGAAGATAGTCCTTTAAGAAAAGCTAAGGATGCCATTATACTAGACAATACTTACCTCTCGCGAGAAGAACAATTCGAATTTGCATGCCAACATATTATGGATCGAATGAATCCATAAAAAAAGGTGATCAACGTCTAAGTTGACCACCATATAATTATTTTTATAATTGTTTTCTAATGTACGAGAGTCACGTCTCCGGTAAAAACAAAAATATCACTACCGGTAGTACTATCCCCTAATAAATCTACTTCTACCATATACAAATACACACCAGGTTCTAGTAGTTTATCACGAACTTTACCATCCCAAAGTCCTGTCGGATCATCTGCATCAAAATCATTTTTCTCGAATAGCAAATTACCCCATCTATCTAGAATCATAAATTTATTAACTCGCTCTACGATGTCAGTAGTTCTGATACCGAAGAAATTATTAGCATCCCCAATTGTCGGTCTAAATATATTACCAAAATATATTGGAAGATTATCTAAACTTACATCCACCACTACTTCTTCTCTATATTCACATCCTAATGTATCAATTAAATTCAATGTATAAGTAGTATTGATAAATGGCATGATCGAATCGTATGCCAATCCTCTACTGAAGTGTCCATCTGTAGAAGTCCAGAAAATACTATCTAATTCGCTATCATCAAATACTTCCCCGTCTAAAGTAAGTACTGGGTCAATAGAAATGCTAGTTCCTAAATCTATAATGGTATCCGGTATTAACTGAATATCAATCGGTCGGCCATCATTCAATACAATGGTATCAGTGTAAGTACAATTTACAGAATCTCGTAAAGTAATAATGTACTCTCCTGCCTCCAATTCTTCAAATCGATTTGTTTCACTAAATCCATCATCATTCAAATCGAACTCGATATTACCTGCTCCTCCAACGATGTCTTCCACATCAATAGAACCAGTTTCATCACCTGGACAAGGATCAAAACCAACTAGATTAGCATCTGATATTGGCTCATAAAAGAAAACTGTATCCGTGATTGTATTTTCACATCCGTTCGTACCTCTATAGTATATTTCATAGATTCCTTCATCTGTTGTCGTGTAGCTCAAAGAATCTTCGCCTACATCTAATGGGGCTCCTTCATAGAACCAATTTAAAGAATCAATATTGCTCAAAAAGTCTACTGCAATTGATGCTTCTTCGTTGTGGCAATCTAAGTCGTTGCTTATCAAAGCTACTTCTGGTGCATCTAAAACAATGACTGTATCTTTTAAGGAACATCCGTTATCGTCAAGGTAAAAGAATATGTATTCTCCCGGCTCTGTAATCGTCGCACGATCACCATCTACATCAATGCCATCATCATTATTGCTCAAATCCCAGTTAGAATCATCTTCTCCTAACACTGGTGTAACATTCGCAGTAATCACCAATGATTCTTCTAAACAATTTAATTCTTGATTACCTACTAAATCAATAGTTGGTAAATCTCTTATATCTTCCACATCGATGGTTCTAGTAGATTCACATCCATTCAATCCAACTACGATGACTTCATACATTCCACCTTTTTCTAAAATGGTATCAACACCAGTTGCTACAGTATCACCAAATACAGTCCAATAAACTTGTCCAATTTGACTCACATCTGTAACGTCTTGATCTAATGTTGCAGTTGGATTAGGATCGTCACATGTGATCTGATCTACGGGTGATAATGCAAAATCCACCAATTCAATATTTTCGAGTACTTCGATGGTTTCGATGATGTTGCAATTATCTGGCGCGGTGACTGTCACTGTGTACATACCTGGAGTAGCAACTAAAATCGAATCCACATCAGGCATACCTAAGGCCGTACCGTTTTCATCTTCCCATTCGTATGTCAACCCACCTTCGATAGACTCTACTTTGATGGTAGCTTCTGGAGTAAGACAATTTATTTCTGCCGGTACGACTATGGCTTCTACATCTCTCCCCTCATAGGTAATTTCGAAAGATTCTATGGCCATACAATTGATATCATTTGTAACTTCAACAGAATAAATTCCTGCATCGAATATTTCTCTTTCACGATCTGTGATGCTTGGATCATCAGACCATACATAAGTTAAGGTCTGATTAGAATTCAACGTATTCACCGTCAAAGTAGAACTTTCTATGGTGCAATCAATGCTTGTGCTTGTTCCTACAATTTCTATATCTGGTCTTGGTAAACCTTCAATTACTTCCAATGTGAAATCGTCAAAACATCCATTGGTTCCGACAAGATGTATATTCCATATTCCGATGCTGTCTGCGATTAAAGGTAAGGTTCTTGTACCGAATACGGTGTCTAATACATTTCCATTAGGCGTAGTTATGACAAAGTTTCCGCTTCTACTCGCTTCGAAAGCAAAAACTGGATTTTGGTTATTACAATCGAATTCATAAGAATCTTCACCACTAGCTGAAGTCACTTCGATTGGTTCAAAATCTTCAAAAACCTCTGTATTAAGTTCAAACATGCATCCATTTTCAACACTTGTTGCAGATAGAATATATTCTCCCGCCATATCTATAGTTGGAAACAATTCGTTAGAAGAAAATCCATTAGGACCCGTCCAACTGAATTCACCGTCTCTAAATAAATCAGGAACCGCATCCGAAGAAAGTACAATCGAAGGAGAATCACAATCGATTAAATCATCAGTAAATACGATGTCTGGCGGCTTATTATTTAAGTTTACAAAAGAATATAATTTTATCGTACATCCGTTAGCAGGATTGGTTACATACACAAAGAAATCACCCGGTTCTTCTGTCACTAAAGAAGCACTTGTTTCACCTGGCAATGTACCTACTCCTTTCTTTTCCCACTCATATTCGTAATTGGCTGTATTAGGACCATTTACATTTATTGTTACTGACGGCTGATCACAAGTTAGTGCAGGAAATCCAGCTGATAAGTTATTTAATGGAGCTGTAGATGCATCGTATGAAACCCTGACTTCTCCTTCGGCCGTACAACCTGCTGCATCTGTTACTACTACTCTGTAAATACCCGGCAACTCTACCGTAGGATTTTCAGCAGAACTATTAAATTGTGATGGTCCTCTCCATCTTACATCAGCCGCTTGACCTCCTGCTACATTTGCAAAAAGCTGTGCACTAAATACATTACATTGTAAGAATTCAGCGGTAGGAGCAACAGATATATCACTACCATTCGTATCAACGATTAACTCCTTCTCTCTAGAACAACCATAGATATCCTCGTAACTAAAAGTATAAGTTCCAGCAATACTTAGATTAATAGAAGTACCATTACCTACATTTTCTCCATCACTATCTAACCATTCTGCATCAGCGGCAAAAATTTCATTTATAACAGAAATATCTACCCCAGTAGCACAAGAAATATTTCCATAGTTATTGAAAAATGGTTCTAGTGCTTGAGTCGCTCCAAGTACTTGGACCTCATGTTTTGATTGGGGACAATTAGGATTGTTATTATCAAAAACGGTGACTGTATAGACCCCGGCAGCATTGACTGTGATTTCTTCATCTGTAGATCCATTATGTTCCCATTCTACAGATGTATAATCGCCGTCCACATTTACTTTTACATTAGCGGTCGGATTGTTACATCCAATTGGATCCGCATCAAAATCTACCGTATAATTATAGCTTGTTCCCGGACCTATATCAATTGTAAAGCTATCTTCACAATCCGCATCTCTTACAGTCAAAGTATACGAACCTGGTTCTGAAACATTCAATACTGCTCCTGATGCATTTCCAACAACTCCACTATTCGAACTCCAAGTAAATGACGTCTGTCCGACTGAACCCGAACCATCCAATAACACAGAACCTCCGCAATCAACGGTAGTTCCAGAAGCCTGAATGTTAGCTCTCAAGTTACTTTCTAAAACCAAGTATGGTGTGCTGGTCTGACAAACACCACCGATGTATGTGAATACTGTAGTTGAAGTTGCTTCGGCAAAATTTAAGCATTCTGGTCCTTCGCAAATTATGGGTTCATCTGGACATATTATTAATACAATTTCTTGATTTTGAATGGCTGGAGCCTGAAGGACTATATCAATGCATTCTGTTCCAGACATTAAATCTCCACAATATAATTCTGATGCTAAGGCACCTTCTAAGGTAGCTAAATCGGTAAGTTGCAATAAATCTGCAGTTTGTGATTTCTCATTTAGCAAAGCGCAAAGTGTATAATTACCAGGACCTAAAGTAGTCAAATCTAAGTTGTCTTGAATCGTGACTAATGCTCCACCTTGAAGAATTACATAGTTTTCGTCTGCACTATTGAGGGCATGAGTTTTACCTTCTATGGCATAAGTAGAAGGATCTGATATAAGTGGATCTTGGTCGCAAAATACATTCGACGAAAGATCCTTATAACGTCCAGCATTTACATAACAACCGGCACATTCAAAACCATTTTGATCTTGAAATTGTAATTGCGCATAATCTAATTTACCATCTCCGAACAGACTTAAATCTTCAATATTTAATGTCCATACACCAAGTGCCGTGCCAGTAAAATCTTCGAGATTTCCGTTGTTTGGTAGGTAAGAACCATTGTATCTAGTATTAATTTCCCAAGCATTTGTATTATCCCAAATGTCTGCAAAATCTTCGTCTGTATTTACAGCATTCTGATTTGCTAATGCCAAAAAGGAGACTTCCCAAATAGCGCCATTAGTGTCGGTGGAATTTGCATTTGAGGCTTGACCTACCAGGGTTACTTGATCTCCACTTGGTGAAGTAAGCGATATTCCTAATTTGCCCACTACTTTATGTCTAAAACCGAGCACAACCCGGACCAATGCTTGATTGACACCTAATTCGGTGTTTGTAAGATCGGTGACATAAAATTCCATATCTGTATTGCCTTCTACGACATTTACAGGCCCATCAATATCACACT
>Ga0209828_1001400_pt1 | contig 21894 bp, 24 predicted proteins | sample MaitaG_FD_187429 | JGI IMG/M metagenome (GOLD analysis project Ga0209828, IMG submission 187429) | Marine algal microbial communities from Maine, USA - Maine_Asex2 metaG (SPAdes) (version 2) | ecosystem: Host-associated > Algae > Red algae > Unclassified | place: Maine, USA | collected 2015-01-05
GCGCGAGCTGCGCCGCCGACACCATGATCTCGATGGTCGTCGAGTCGATCGACTTGGCCTGAGGCGTGAGCCCGATACCGGCGATCGCCGCATTCGGGCGTCGAGTCACGCCCGTCATACTTGTCGCCCGTCGCCCCAGAATGACGCGCGAATCTCGGCCTTGGCGATCTTGCCGACGGCGTTCTTTGGCAGGGCCTCCCAGACCTCGACCCGCTCGGGGACTTTGATCGATGTCAGATCTGACTTCCGGCAGTAGCCGCGCAGCTCGTCGCCCGAAGCTGAAGCGCCGTCTTTAAGAGCGACGACGGCGATGATGGCTTCGCCCCACTCATCGTCGGGTACGCCAACGACCGACGCCTCGAGCACGGCGTCGTGGCTATAGAGCACGTTCTCGATCTCGGTTGGCGCGATGTTGAGTCCGCCACGAATGATCAGGTTCTTCAGCCGGTCGACGATGAAGATGAACCCGTCGTCGCTCACCTCGGCGATATCGCCTGAGTGCATCCACCCGTCGATCAGGACTGCGTCGGTGCGTTGTGGGTCGCGGTAGTAGCCCTTCATCACGTGAGGACCCGCAAAGACCACTTCGCCTCGCGCGCCAGGCTCGACGTCATCGCCATGCTCATCGACGACGCGCACGTCGACGGCATACGACGGCTGGCCACACGAGGCCAACAACTCGGGGCGGCCGTCGAGACCCGCCAGATGATCTTGCTTGCGCAGGATGGTGCCGATCGAGGCGATCTCGGCCATGCCGTACAGCTGGTTGAAGATCGCCCCGAACCGATCGACGAGATCCCGCAGCCGGTCGGGGGAGATCGGTGACGAGCCGTAGCCAAGCGTGACGAGTCCGCCGAGTTGCTGATCAGATGTCGGTGGCAACCGGTCGAGCAGACGCATGAGCTGGGTCGGTACCAAGAAGCTGTGGGTCACGCCCTCTTGCTCAACCGTGCGAGCGAAGCCGATCGGATCAAAGTTGCGACTGTCTCGGAACCCCAATGCCGCGCCGAGCACCAAGCACGGAACGATCGTGATGTTGACGCTCGAGTTATGCGGGATCTGAATCAGGTAACGACTCGATCGGTCGATCTCGTACTCGAGGCACGCAACGGTCGCGTGCTGCAGCGCTCGACCATGGTCAAACAGCACACCCTTGGGTCGACCGGTGGTGCCGCTGGTGTAGACGATGCAGAAGTCGTCGTCGTGCCGTACCTGGTGCAGTGAATGGGGATCCGCGGCGTCGGCGGTCGCAATTGAGTCGCCCCACTCGGAGCCGTCGATGCTGATGACACCCACGCCATGGTCGGTCGCGATGGCCTCGATCACCGCGAGGTGTTCGTCGTCGGTGATGACCAGGGCAGGCTCGGCGTTGTCGAAGACTTGGCCCAGCTCGGTTGGGCCGAGCCGAAAGTTGAGGCCGACGTAGACCAGCCCCGCCTTGGTGATGCCCCCGAGCACCTCGACGACCTCGAACCGGTTGGCCACGAAGAACGCAACCCGATCACCCCGCTGTAAACCCTGACCGATGAGGAAGTTGGCGATGCGATTCGTGCGCTCGTCAAGCTCGCGGTTGGTGATGGGTTGTTCGCCGAACACTGCGACGTCGGTCGGGTGTCGGGTCGCGTTTCGGCTGATTGCGAGGCCGACGTTCATGACTGGCCATCGAGGGCGAAGGCGGGCACGGGCTCGCCGTCGACACCCGTCACGAATCGGACCGCAACCCGTTGCCCAATGGCGACGTCGCCTGGTTCGCAGCCGACGATCCAGGTGAAGAGCCGCCAGCCCTCATCAACCTCGACGTCGGCCACGACGTAGGGGGCTTCAAAGCGTGGGTCGGGCGGGCGATGAATCGTCGTGTGGCTGACGATGCGACCGCGCCCTGAACTCGGTTGGTAGCTCCAGTTCGACGACAAGCAGTTCGGGCACAGCACTTGTGGGCTGAAGAAGCTGCTGTCACAGTCACCGCAGAGCGGCCGCAGCAACTCGCCGCGATCTACACCGGCCCAGAACGGGCCGGTCAGCGGTCGCTGTGATCGCTCGATGGGTTCTGCGCTCACCCGGGTTCGCGACCCGGTGGTTCTCTAAGAAGCGCGGCCGCAGCGTCGCGCACCGTCATGCCAACTGCCACCCCGCGCTCGCGGGCTGGGCCGTTGCACGCGCTAATCGTGCCGTCTTCATACGCCTTGAACGCATCGCCCACCGGCGCGCTCCACGCATCGCAGCAGGCGCCAGCCAGACCGGCTGCCTCGGTGGTCTCAAGACCGGTGATGCCAGCGTTGTTCTTGCTCATGCCACCGTCTGAGCAGATGAACCCGTGCGGCGAGACTTCGAGCAGGAACTTGGCACCCGAACGACCGGTGTGACCGGCGGTGACGAGCACATTGTTCGAGTCCTCGGGCAGGGCGAACACGATCGAGTCGGTGACGATGATCTCGCGACCCTCTGGCGAGGTGGCCATCGATTCGCGACGGATCTTGGTGCCAGCGCTGATGTCGCCGGGGTCGTTGTCGATGAGCAGTTGAGCCGCCTCGCGCACGGTCATGCCTTCGGCGACTCCACAGCGCTCAGCCAAGATGTTGACCCTTGAGATGATGCCCGTCTCGTAGAGGTCGAGGCCATTTCCGAGTTCGGCACTCATGCCGTCGGCGGTCGCTGACGGAATGCCCAGGGCTTCGAGGTACCAGAGTCCTGCAATGCCGGCGCCGTCTTTGCCGATGCAGCCATCGTGGCCGATCACGGCTCGCGGCATGTGCGGTGCCATGAGACGAGCGGGCAATACGCCCAGGTACGAGGCGGGCACCACCACGTCGTTGTCACGGTTACGGGCGTCGACGTAGCGGGCCGAGTCCATGGCGATCACTCGGCGGGCGCCCTTTTCGAACACGACCTCGTGCGGGTGGTCGGCCTCGTCGTTGAGCAGCGGGGCTTCTTCGGCCATGGTGGTACCTGTTCCGGCCTAACCGGTGAAGATGACCGGGTACTTGCCGAAGTACGGGCGAGTGGTCGAGTCGTCGAGCTCGGGCGGATTGTCGGGGTCGGGGCGACATCCATGGTCAAACATCGTCTGCACTGCCACCGGCACCAGGCCGAAGAGATGGTCGTCTTCGGTGGCCTGGGTGTCGAACACCAAGCCGGCCGCTAAGTCTTGGCCGATACAGGCATGCATGCCCTGACCAAAGCTCAGGCCCCACGGCGTCGCACCGTCGGCAAGTTCACGGTCGGGGTTGAATTCGTCGGCATCGTCGCCGTAGATCTCGCTGCTGCGATTGGCCTGGTTCAGGTCGATCGTGACCCGGTCGCCCTTGGCGATCGAGATGCCTGAACTCAACTCGATGTCGGCCAGTGCCCAACGCTGGCTGGTTGGCGATGAGCCTTGCAGGCGGATTGTCTCGTGCGTGCAGCGCTGCACAAAGATGCGATCGTTGCGCACACGGTCGGCATCTTCGGGGTGGGCGTCGAGCCACTTGAAGATGTTGTGCATGCAGCGAGTGAAGGCGGTCGCCGACGTGTGAGCGCCAGCCAGCAGATAGAACGCGATCTCGCGGCGCAGGCTCTCTCGGTCAAGGTCGACCTTGTCTTGATTTCGCAGCAACACCATCAGCACGTCGCGTGGCAACTCGTCTTCGGCGATCTCGCCGGCCTCGAACTGAGCGAGCATGGCTTGACGACGAGCGATACCGGGCTCAAGGAACTCTTCGTCGAACTTGAGTAGTTGGGCTTCGACCTCGGCAGCCTTGGCGTCTTTGTCACCGGTGTAGTGGGCCAGCGTGGCGCCTTCGATGAAGGTGCCGAGGTAGTCGTAGAGGTGAAACGTCTCTTCGGGAGTGCCCCGGGGTCGATCGACGCCAGCCGTAAGCGCGGCGAGGTTCATCATGAGTTGGTGGCCGAAGTCGACGAGCTCAGCACGGCCATCGGCGATGTAGGGCTTGACCGTGTCTTCAATGATCTCGGGGAACAGTTCTCGCTCGTAGTGAAAGAACGTGTCTCGGCGAAACAATCGATTCTCGAGGCGGCGCCGGGCCCGATGCTCGTCGGCATGCAGGTTCACGAGTACGTCACCCATGATGACTTCGCCTGCGTCGTAGAGCGCCTGACGAAGATCCTTGCTGCGATAACACTCGCGAGCGTCGTCGAAGGTGGTGATCATGATCTCAGCCATACCGAGGCCCCCTGTTCAGGTTCGATCGTAGGTCGCAGACCCCAATGAGTCGAAGACGACCGGGTAGCGGCTGTAGTGCTTGCGGGTCGAAGCGGGGTCGAGCGACGGCGATTCGTCGGGGTCTTGGCGCCCACCTGCGGCGAGAAATGCGTGCGCCATAATCGCGACCGTGCCGAACAGTTGTTGGTCTGACGGGCGGCTTGGATCGATCTCCAGACCGCCGTCGAGTTCCGCCCCGATGCACGCGTGCGCGCCAGCGCCGAAGCTCATGCCCCAGCGTGCGATGCCATCATCAACCGAGCGGTGAGGGTCATAGGTCGCAGCGGTGGGGCCGAAGGCATCGGGGTCGCGGTTCGCTGCGGTCAGATCCAGCACGACGAGCGATCCGGTTGGCAACTCGGTGCCGTCGGACAGCGTCACGTCGCTCAGCGGGGTGCGGTATGCCATCGGGCTTGCCGGGTGTAGCCGCAGCGACTCGTGCATGCACCGCTGCACAAGGCCGATGTCACTGCGAGCGAGTGTGAGGTCGTCGCCATGCTCATCACCCCAGCTCAACAGGTCATCGACGGTATGGGTGAACGCGTTGGCCGTCGAGTGAGCACCGGCCTGCAGGTACAAACAGATTTCGCGCAGCACGACGTCGGGATGCAGGCCAAGTCGATCACGGTTCGCGACCAGCGTGGTCAAAACGTCTTTGGGTAGCTCGTCTGCTTCGATCATTCCGGCCTCGGCTTGGGCAACCAGTGCCCGGCGGCGTTCGAGCGATGGCCCAAAGGTGTCGCGTTCAAAGCTCGCCATCGCGGCCCTCACCTCGGCTCGGACCTCGTCTTTGTCGCGAGTCGAGTGCATGATCGTCGCACCCTCGCTGAACTTCTTGACAACGGCGTACAGCTGCTCGGTCGCTTCGGCATCGGTTGGGTCGTGGTCGATACCAGCAATGGTTGCAGTCAGGCTCAGCGCCGAGCGATAGCCGATCTGGGCCAGGTCACCGCGACCAGCTGCGACAAACGGGCCGAGCGTCGCTTGCACGGTCGCCCCAAGCAGCTCGTTCTCCCAGTAGCTGAAGATCTCGCGGCGGAAGAGCCGGTTCTCGACCCGGCGCCGTTCTCGGTGGGCATCGCCGTGTAGATCGAGCAAGGTGTCAGCCGTGACGACTGCACCTTCGCTGTAGCCGGCTTGGCGCAGTTCCTTGGCTCGGAACGCTTCACGCACGGCGGCCCACGAGGTCAAGGTGATCGGCTCCATCAGCAAATACTAGGTTTTGGCCGTGACCGACCACCAGACCGCCGCAACCAAGGCGACGGTGCAGCGTTGGCTTGCTGCGGTCAATGCCAACGATCTCGATGCACTGGTTGCATGTTTCGAGCCAGATGGAAGTTGGCAAAACGTGCCGAACGCCCCAGCGGTAGGCCACGCCGCGATCAGAGCGATGCTCGCACCAATCTTTGAGCGAAGCGAACGGGTGGTCTGGGACATCGTGACCGAGGCCTACGCGCCCGGCCGAGCCTGGCTCGAAAGAGTCGACCGCTTTGTCATCGATGGCACCGAACACGCAGTGCGCTGCAACGGCGTGCTCGAAATCGGCCCCGACTCTGGATTGATCACCGAGCTACGCGACTACGTCGACCTCGCCGAATGGCGCAGCCGAACTACCTCTGTGCTTCTGAGCTAGGTGTACGCCCGGTCATAGGTCAGGATCTCGCTGGCCCAGTTGCTGACCTTCCAACCCTTGATCGGGCCATGTTCAGGCCAGGGTGCGGTGAGGTCGACGCGTTCGCCGCGGCTGATGACCTCGCTGAGGCGATTCTTGTCGTTGAGCATGGTGATGTCGACGGTCGGGTCGCCATCGATGACGAGCACGTCGGCCAGCTTGCCGACTTCGATTGTGCCGAGCTCGTCTTCCATCCGCATCGACCATGCGCCGTTCTTCGTGGCGGTGGTGATGGCCTCGACTTCGCTCAGGCCGAGTTCTTCGACAAACACCTGCATCTCGCGACCGTGCCAGTGGCCATAGGGCGTCAATGCGAATCCGCTCTCGCTGCCTGAGATGATGCGCACGCCGGCGTCGTATGCCTTGCGCATCATCTTGGCGGTCGCCTGAATCTCGCCACGAAAGACGTCTTCCATGCCCGGGGTGGCGCCTACCCGAGCACCGAAGTCAGCCAGGTTGGCCAAAAACGTGAAGGTCGGGCAGATCGACGAACCGTTGTCGATGACGGCTTGCAGCCCGTCGTCGTCGATGAACGAGGCGTGCAAGATCAGATCGACCCCGGCCTCGGCGCAGATCAGCGTGCTCTCGGGGCTGCGGCAATGGGCCATGACCGGAATGCCGAGGTCATGGGCGGTGTCGCAGGCGGCCCGCACTTCGTCGCGGCTCCACACCATGACTTCGCCAGCGCGGCCCGGGATTGATCCGGTGGCATGAATCTTGATCCAGTCGGCTCCGAATTTGATGTGACGGCGCGTCCACATGATCACGTCGTCGACCGAGTTCACGACCTGCGCGTACCCAACGGTGCCGCTGTCGGGGATCAATCGCCCTGCTGTGCCGCCCACCGCCGTCAGCAAGGCTTGCACACCGGTCTTCATGCGGGGCCCGGTGATGACCCCGGCCTCGATGGCGTCGCGGATCGCAGGTCCAACGCCGTGCGCGGTGTCGGGGTCGACAAACGATGTGACCCCAGCCCTCAGTAGCTTCTGCAGATTCTGGGTGGTCGTCAGCGTGACCATCGTTGGGTCGCGGTGAAAGAACAGCTCGTCGTTTGACTGCACGTCGTCGAACGTGCTGTGCAAGTGACTGTCGATCAAACCCGGCATCACGGTCTTGCCACCTGCATCGATGTGCGCGGCATCGGGGCCAGCTGTCTCGATAGCGGAGGTGCCGACTGCTGCGATGCGACCGTCGGCAAGCAGCACTGCGGTGTCGGGTTGAGGCGCGGCGCCAGTGCCGTCAATCAGAGCGCCGCCGACCAGCAAGAGATCCTGAGCCATAGGGCAAGGTTAGGTGAATCAGCTCGGTGAACCAGCGAACAGGTCGGTAGAGGGCACGCAATGTATGGTCACGCAATGGCGTATCGCATCGAGATCCTGGTCGACGATTGCATGAGTTCAGGCAAGTGCGTCGGCGACTATCCCCAGACATTTGACTTCGACGACGAAGAGCTTGCGATGCTCAAAGAAGAGGGCGCAGTGCTGTCTGACGACGACATGCTGCGGGTGGCCCGCAACTGTCCGAGCCGAGCTTTGATGGTCTTCGACGCAGACGGCACCCAGATTACAACCTGAGTCGCCAGACGGCAATATCGAGAGCACACCGCCGCACTACTAACGTCGGTGCATTCACTGTCAGGAGCAGCCGTGGCTAAGTCGATGATCGTTACGGGCGCCGGTGGCGGCATTGGCGAAGCTGTTGCTCGCAGCGCAGCGGCGGCCGGGTACCGGGTTGGCGTGCTCGACATCGACGGCGCGGGAGCGGTTCGGGTAGCCGAGTCGTTGCCCGATGCAATCGCACTCGAAGCCGCGATCGACGACCCAGATCAGATTGAGGCTGCCCTCGACACGTTCGGCACGCCCGACGCCCTAGTAAACAACGCTGGCATTGTTCGGTTCGGGCCGCTGCTCGGCCAGAGCCTCGCGGACTGGCGCGCCGTCGTCGACGTGAACCTGAATGGCACGTTCGTCTGCTCGACCGCATGTGCGCGCCGGATGATTGCCAATGGCGGGGGAGCGATCGTCAGCTTGACGTCGATCAACGGCAACGTTGCTGGCCCCAACGCTGGGGCCTATGCCGCGACTAAAGCCGCCATTGCGATGATGAGTCAACAGATGTCGCTCGAGTGGGGCGAGTTCGGCATTCGAGTTAACACCGTCGCTCCGGGGTTAATCGATGGCGGCATGTCGGCGCCCATCTTTGCCGACCCTGATTTTCGCCGGCGCCGCGAAGAGAAAGTGCCAGCGGGTCGACTGGGCACAGTCGAAGACATCGCCAATGCGGTCATGTTCTTATGCTCGGCCGAAGCCGACTACATCACAGGCCATCAGCTAGTGGTCGATGGCGGGGTCCTCAACTCGATCATCGCGAATCTGCCGAGGCCCGAGTCTGTCGACGGCGTCGGCGCCCGAGACTGACGCACGTGAAAGACGTTCGAAGGTTTCTGCATCGCGAGCCCAAGGATCTGCGCTCGGTCGCGTTGAGCGAGAACAGTTTGCGTGGCAAGTACCTGTTCGACGCTGACCTGCGTGGCACCGACTTAACCGGCGCGGTCCTCGACAAAGCAATGCTCGAAGGCGCGCGTTTCGACGACGCAACGCTTGTGCGAATCAGCGCCCGTCACACGCACCTGGCGCACGCCAAGCTGCGTAGCGCCGACCTGACCGGCGCGGACCTGAGCTTTGACCGGCACTATGGCGACGAATCTGTCACGGCCAACTATGCGCAGTTCTCTCGCTCGATTCTCGACGACGCCAACCTGTCGCGGGCCCGATTCGCGTATGCCCAGTTCGACAACGCATCGCTGCAACGAGCCGATCTCAGCCGAGCCAAGCTCACGGGTGCATCGTTCCAAGCCGCCGATCTGCGCAGCGCCGACCTGCGCTTCGCAGATCTCAGTCGCGGCCGACTCGAAGAAGCCGACCTGCGCGGTGCCAACTTGTCGTTCACCAGCCTCTCGGGCGCCAACCTCGAAGGCGCCCGGGTGGATGAAACAACGATCTGGCGGGGGACTCGCTACAACCAACGCACCCGCTGGTTCGACGGATCTCGCAAGCGAGCGCCGCTGTAGGCACGGCATCGTTGAGCAGCAGTTATCTAGCGCAAAGTCGCTGAAGTTGTAGCCCGAGCGTGTGGCTAGCTTCTCGAGCAGCTAGCAGAGCGTTTTGGTTACGACGAACTGCTCATGGTTGTTGAGATGAACCGCCAAGTTGCGGAGGAGATGCAGAGTGACAAGGCGCTCACAGAATTCAAGGCCATCCGTATCGCCGGAGTCTGCACAAGAGAATGATCGAGGGTGACAATGTGCTCGCCGAGGGAGCGCAAGGCTTCTTGTTGGACATCGACCACGGCATGCACCCATTCACCACGTCATCGGGCACTGCTGCCGCGGGCCAAGGGCTCGGCATCCCAGACAACAGAATTTCACGAGTCGTCGGCGTCGCAAAGCCTGGACATTCCAGGAATACGAAGAGCCCAAATGATCAACGGCGACACGGAAATGGCGGTCACCAAACTCGATCTCGTGCCGCGGTACGGCGAAAATGCTCGCATCTGCTTGAGCTATGAAAGAAAACGCAGCGCGATCGACATCGCACCGGACGCTGGGTACAAGTTGGAGCAATGCACCCCGATATATGCCGATCTACCAACGTGGTCTGAGGTCATGAGCGACACTCGAGACTTCGAAGATCTGCCCAAAGAGGCGCAGCACTACGTCGAGTTCATTGAACAACAAACAGGCGTGCCAATAACGACGATCGGTGTTGGGCCCGACCGAGAGCAAGTCATAAAGAGACCCAAACCCGTCTAGGAGATCGCCTGCGTGGCGCACCCGTCGGGATACGTGCGCTAGGCGGCATCGAAGAAACAATCGTTTCATTTTTGCTTGCATTGGGTATAGCTTGACGAGATGGACTTTGTGCACCCCGTCGAGGCGGTGATCCCGGGAACACAAGGACGGGTCCTCGCTGTCCTTGCTGAAACCACGGCAGAGCTCAATCTCCGCACCGTTGCACGACTCGCCGATGTGAGTCCGGCGCAGGCCTCCCGAGTCCTGCCGGTGCTCGTCGACTTGGGCCTCGTCGATCGCAGAGAGGTTCCACCGTCATCGCTCTTTCAACTCAACCGCACGAACTTGGCGGCCAGCCTCGTTGTCGAGCTCTCTCGGTTGCGTGCCCGTGCACTGAAAGCGATGGGGGCGGCGGCCGCTGAGCTGCCTATGCCACCAAGCAGCGTGATTGTCTTCGGTTCGTTTGCTCGGCGAGAAGCGGACAGGCACAGCGACATTGACACGGTGATCGTGCGACCCGACGACACCGATGCCGACGATGACACGTGGACGGTCGGTATCGAACGATGGCGCGAGACTGTCGAATCGATCACCGGTAACCGAGTTGAGGTCATCGAGACGGATTTGGCTGAGGTTGCCGAGAAGCTGCGAAGCAATCGACCTTTGTGGCGAGATGTCGCCCGTGACGGTGTCGAGGTCCACGGAATGACACTCGACCAACTCAGGGAGGCATCGCGTGCCTAGACCGATGCGAACCAAGCCAGTCTCGGCCCCGCAGGTTCGTGCATACACCAGCAAGGCGCAGGAATACTCAGACGCTGCGCCCAGCGAGCTTGAGTCCAAGCGATACATCGCCGCGACGAGTTTGGCGATTCATGCGGCGATCAACGCCGCCGACGCCGTTTGCGGCGCGCGCCTCGGCAAGCGTGCCGCTGGCGAAGATCACGACCAAGTTCTTACCCTGCTCAAGCAGGCTGGGCCCGACGGTGTTTCGGTTGGTAAGGAACTCGGTCGACTCCTACCGCTCAAGACAAAGGCTGAGTACGAACCCGATGACATCGCTGCCAGCGTTGCCAAGAAGGCCGTGGAGCGCTCGCATCGATGCATCGTGGTGGCAGCCGCCGTGGCGCGAGCGCTCAAGTAGCTAGCCGACAGCGAAGGATCGGATGCCGGGGTTGCCCTCGGCCCAGTCGATGGTGATCGTGCGGTGGTAGATGCGCCAGCCGTCTGAGGTGCGCCGGACCTTGTCGTCGTAGCGCCCGCCCATTCGGTAGTAGTCGCCGCCGGGCTGGTCGGCTCGGTGCAGATGGACTCTGAAGTAGCAGCCAGCGGTGGCTTCGTCGCCGTCGATGTCGGCCCAGTGATTGCCGTTCTGGTGATGCGACGTGTCGAGTTCGACGAGCGCGTCGTGACACGCCTGCTTCACCTGGTCGCAGTTCGTGTGCTGGCCCGCGTGGGCGTAGTTGGCAACCACGTCGGGGGTGAACACCTCGTCGAGCGCATCAAAGTCACCGCGATCAAGCGCTCGCGAATACGCAACCTGTAGATCGTGGATCGATTGCTTATCGGCCAAGGTTTGCAGATCCATGTGGTGCCTCCTCTTACGCGTTGGTGATGCCGAGGCCGAGCCCGCCATCGACTGTCAGCACGTTGCCGGTCGTCCACTCGGCGCGCACCAGATACTCGAACGCCTCAGCGATTTCCTGCGGGGTGCCAATTCGCCCGAGGGCGTGCAATGAGCCCATCGCACCAAGTCGCGCTTGTTGCTCTTCGGCGGTCGTGAGTCCGGCCCGCACGTTGATCTCGGTCAGTACTGCACCCGGGCGTACACAGCCGACCCGAATCTGATCACGACCGAGTTCGGCAGCGAGCACGCCGGTTAGCGCCTCAAGTGCGCCTTTGGTTGCGGCGTAGGGCGACGCATCAGGAAACGCTCGCTGGGTATGCACCGAACCAACGAACACGACGCAACCACGCGACGCTTTGAGGTGTGGGTGCGCTTCCTTGGTCAACATCATGCCGCCGACCACATTGGTGTTGAAGACATCGAGCAACAGCTCTTGATCGAAGTCGGGCACCTCGCAGCGGTAGATGTTGCCAGCGTTCGACAACAGGGCGTCGAGCCTGCCGCCATGTTCGACGGCGGTAGCGACCATCGCAGCTCGGTCAGCGCCGTCGGTGACATCGCCCACGACGATGCGGCACCGGTCACCCAGGTCGTCGGCAACGGCCTCGAGCGCCTCACGCCGTCGCCCCGAGATTGTCACCAGTGCGCCCTTGCTCGCGAAGTGGCGCGCCGCGCCCTCGCCAATCCCTGAACCGCCGCCGGTGATCAACACCGACATGTTCTCGATCTCTCGCATAGCCAATCTTGGTCTGCGGCACCCGCTCGGTGCTAGCGCGCGAAGAATTGCGGCGACCCGCGCCGGTTGATTTAGTCTCGCAGCGACGGACCGAGGGGAACCAACCGTGAAGACACCAATAACCGAGATGTTCGGCATCGAGTTTCCGATCGTCGCATTCACGCACTGCAGAGACGTGGTCGCTGCAGTGTCAAAGGCTGGCGGTCTCGGAGTATTGGGCGCCGTAGCCCACAGTGCGCGCAGCCTTGAGATCGATCTGCAATGGATCGAAGACGAGATCGGTGACCGGCCCTATGGCGTCGACCTGATCGTGCCAGCAAAGTACGCGGGGTCTGATGATGGTGGTCTCGACATGTCACAAGTCGAACAGTTGATTCCGCCCCAGCATCGAGAGTTTCTCGACGACATCCTCGCTCGCTACGACGTGCCAGCTCTGCCCGAAGACGACCGCGAGAACAAGCGGGCCGACGACACCGGCAAGGCAATGTTCTCGATGGAGCGGGCCGACCCGCAGCTCGATGTTGCATTGGCGCACAAGACGGCCTTCATGGTCAACGCACTCGGCCCGCCGCCCAAGCACATGATCGACCGCTGCAAAGAACAGGGCATCAAGGTCGGCGCACTCGCTGGCAAGGCCCAGCACGCTGAGCGCCACGTCAACGCTGGTACCGACGTCGTCATCGCGCAGGGCTATGAGGCCGGTGGTCACACTGGCGAGATCGGCACCATGGTTTTGATACCCGAGATCGTCGACGCAGTCGGCGGCGATGTGCCGGTCCTTGGTGCCGGCGGTATCGGCCGTGGTCGCCAAATGGCTGCGGCCATGGCGCTCGGCGCCTCCGGCGTCTGGTGCGGATCAGTGTGGCTCACTACCGAAGAAGCCGAAACCCAGCCGGTGGTCAAAGAAAAGTTCCTTGCGGCGACATCGTCAGACACGACCCGATCGCGTTCTCGCACCGGCAAGCCGGCACGTCAGCTCAAGTCCGCGTGGACCGAAGAGTGGGACAACCCCGACGGCCCTGGCCCGCTCGGCATGCCAGCCCAGCCAGCATTGATCGATGCCGCGATGGCGCGCATCGACCGGGCCGCTCCCAACCACGAAGGTGCGCAGAAGCTGGCGAACTACTTCGTCGGCCAGATCGTGGGCACGATGAACAAGTCGAAGCCCGCCGCGACGGTGGTGTACGAGATGATCGAAGAGTTCATCGAAGCCACCGAATCACTCGCTGGCCAGCTAGCAACCGACTAAGGCGCACACACCCACGCCTCATTGCCGTCTTCGAACTGGTGCGTATCTAACGACCGCCTGCTGCGTCGGAAGCGCCTAGCCAGCCATGGTCAGTGTTCGAGAAGCCCCACGTCGTTCGTAGCCAAATGCCTCGAACGCGAAGCGCCAGCGATTTTCGATGATCGACGCAGACCGGTCGGTGATCCGAAAGCCGTTCTTGCGGTAGTCGCGTTGACTGTCGATGTAGTCCTGCACCGGTGACGAAGCAGCCTTCCACCCAGGCAGGCCGAGTTGGTCGTAGATGCCCCGCACCGTTTCCAGCGGCCGCTCATCGAGGTCGCCATAGGCCACTTCGACAAGGTTGCCGCTTGGTATCTGCTCGATGTCTGTGAGATAGCTGCGCATGACTTCTTCGTAGGTCGCGAGCACGTTCTCTTCGATCAGTTCCTCGTCGAAGTCTTGCAGTGACGTGAGGTTCAAGATCTTGCGATGCAGGTTGATCGTCGATGGGAACACTTCGTAGGGCGACCGGTGAATGGCCACAAATTTCGCGTCGGGGAACAGGTCAAGCAACATCGGGATGCGCGCCGTGTTGACCGGGTTCTTCAGCAGCAGTTGCTTGCCCGGTTCGAGATACGAGGCCGTCTTGAGGACCGAGAGATACTTGCGAGTGATCTCCTTGCGAATTCGCTTCGGCGTTTGATCGAAAAGAACGCCCTTTGTCAGCAACGACTTGGCGTTCTGCGGGAAGAAGAACTGCGTGTACCACGAGTACGGCGACATCTTGGCCAGAGGGATCTCTTCCTCTTGGGGCGCGTCCATTGGCCAGGTCAGGTTGTCCATCGGTCGCTTTTGGGGAAACACGCGGGCGAAGAGTCTCGGCAACCAACCCTGAGAAGAGACCGCGCAGTCAGGGCTCAACGCCTGAGCCATGCGTACGCACGCGAATTGATCGTCTTGGCTCATGAGATTGTGCAGATGTGTCGTTCCGCTTCGCCAATGCCCAATGATGAAGACCGGAGCCTCGTCGAACTCGACGTTCTTGATGGCTGCACCGTGACGCAGTGAGTTGTACATGTGCGCCGGTCCACCGGCAAGGCCGCCAGCGAATATTGCTGCTGCGCGCCGAAATCGACGGGGCGAGATGGTCGGAACATGTTTTGAGTTCCGAAGGAACGATGCGGTCCTAACAAAGGAGATCAGTCCGAGCTGATATCCGAGGTCGCTCTCACTGCTGGTAGTCATGGTGATTCTCCTGGGTTTTCGGCTAGGTCAATGGTGCTGCTGTCGGGGTACCGGACCGCAATGGTCACGGCGGTTGCGAGGAAGAACACGGCGCAGACCAGCCAGCTCCGGCGGAAAGCCAGAACATCGCCGGTCGTTGCGTCGGCGGTGCCAACAACGCTTACGGCAATCGAGATGCCGATGGCCATTGCGACTTGACGAACCGTCGTGTTGCCCGCCGCGCCGACGGCGAAACTGTTCGGTGGCACGTCACTCATGCTGGCCGCGGTGAGCATCGGAAATCCGATCCCGACGCCAATGCCAAACAAAATGGCCCCCGGCAGGAACGTTGACGCATAGCCCGAGCTTTCGCTGACGGTCAGAGTCCACAGCAGCGCCGCCAGCAGCGAGCACGAAGCGCCGATAGTCACGATCCAGCGATACCCGAAGCGGGCGCAGAGTTCGCCCGCTGGGCCCGCAGTGGCGGCCATCGCAAGCGGGGCGGGGGCGACACCAAAGCCAGCCTGAACGATTGAATATCCCCATACTTCGACGAGGAACGTTGGCGCGAGAACCAGCCAGCCAGCGAAGCCAGCACCGAACAACAAGGTGCCAATTGCTCCGACCCGATACGTGCGGAGTCGCGCGAGGCCAGGGGGGAAGATAGGGGACCGGTGTCGATGGGTTCTCGAGACAAAGACGCCGAGCAAGACCACGCCAACCGCCGCCGAGACAACGACCGCAGGTGCGGTGATGCCGCGCACTCCAGCGGCGACGATCGCGAAGACGAGGGCAGCGATGCCCGCCGCGCCGATCGGCGGGCCAATCAAGTCAGCAGTTCGCTGAGCCTGAGGATTGCGGCTTTCGTTCAGCAGTCGGGCCCCGAGGATCAAGGCAACCACCGCGATCGGCACGTTGATTAAAAACACCCAGCGCCAGCCCGCTGCTTCGACCAGCAGTGCGCCCAGTGTTGGGCCGACGGCGGCCGCTAACCCGGCCATTGCACCCCAAATACCGATTGCGGCGTCTCGTTTTTCGGCCTCGACGCCGTGCAGAATCAGCGCTAGCGAGGCGGGCAGCAGCATTGCGCCGCCGACCGACTGCACCACGCGTCCGCCGATGAGCACCGCCACGCCGGGTGCGAGACCGGTGACGATCGACCCAAGGCAGAAGACGGCCATGCCAGCGAGAAAGATTCGTTTGCGACCGTCGCGCTCGGCCAACCACCCCGCAATCAGCATGAGAGATGCAACGCCGACGTTGTACGCGGTGAAGATCCACGAAAGTGTCGCCCGTGAGCTCGCAGGAAATGCTGCCTCGATCTCGGGTAGTGCGACCGAGATGATCGTGATTTCGAGTGCGATCAGAAAGACTGCAACCGAGCTCAGCAGCACCGTGAACGCGCTACTCGTTCGCTGATTCGCTCGATCTAGACCGTCGCCACCGACAGCGAGGTTTGCCTCGACGACTCGGGGCGTGTGCGTATCAAACGATGTCATGCTGCGGCCGAATCAACGGCGGCCCCAACGGCGATCGGATCAGTGACCAAAAGCGGTAGCGGCTCGGCTTGCTCACGCCCAAACCGTGTCTGCAGGGCATAGTCGAGCAGCGTCTCGAGGTAGCGGGGTCCCGCTGGCATCTCGATGCCGAGATCGCGAAGGACCTCTGCGTCGTCTGCGTCGTCGAACATCACGTTGACCCAGGTGTAGGGCGCGTAGACCTTGCAGCTCTCGATGCCACGGCGGGCGATGCGGGCGACCGACCGAACTTTGCCGACCGACTTTGGCAGGCGAGCGCCAGTGCTGACCGCTGCCTCGATAAGTCTCCACTGTTTTCGTGTCAGCAGTCGGGTGTCCGACGGCGCATAGCCGCCATGTTCGGCTGCCCGGTGAATCGATCGCTCAATCAGCTCAGTAATGGTGAACGCAGTTCGGCCGGCAGTGAGGTGATGTGAGACCAGGGGGCCGGCATCGATGTCGGCAAAGGCCACCATGGCGTCGACGAGATAGTCAACCGCGACGGTGTCGCATAGTTCGCGACCGTCGTGCGGGAACGCCGGCAGCTGGCCCTTGGCCGCCATGCGCATAGGCACATAGATCACGTTCCAGTTCGTGGTACGACCGGTGTCGCAGTGACCGGCGATGATCGATGGTCGATGGATCGAAACGGGCACCCGCACACTGGCGTTCGACCGCAAGTACCGCTCAGCGCGGGCCTTGGTTCGTTCATAGGTATTGCGAAAGTTCCGAGATCTATCGGTCGGCAGGTAGTTCGGGCCGACCCGACCCTCGGTGATGCCGGCGACGTATGCGGTGCTCACGTGGTGAAAGCGCCTAAAGCGTTCATGGCGGTCAGCCGCCGCCGTCGCAAGTTCGAAGATGTGCTTGGTGCCGTCGACATTTATGCGTTCGGCTTCGTCGAGCGGCAGGTCGAACGACACGGACGCGGCGCAGTGAAAGATCTCGGTCGTTCGGGTTGCTAGGTCATGCCACTGCATGGGCCCTAACCCGAGCCGAGGTTCGACGATGTCTGCTCGAAACCAGGTGACCCGGTTGCCCATCGCGGTGGCCGTAGTCGCTCCAAGCAGTTCCGCAAGCCGATTGCGCCCGCGTTCGTCCGCGGCAGCGTCGCTCTCAGCCCGCACGGGACAGAAGAGGTGACGATCTGGTTGTGCGAGAAGCTTGACCACTAACTCCCCGCCAACGAATCCGGTCGCGCCGGTCACTACCGTTCCGCCTAGGTGGTCATTGCGCATGTGATCCCCTTAGTTGTTTCCGCTGCAAGCGACAGTAAGGAAACAAACGGCGATCGATTGTGAGCCACATCACGGACCGCCGGTGCCAGTGGTCACGTGCAGCCTCTGTTGCTTTTGGTGTTGGCGCGAGCGTTCTTAGCGAATACCCGCCGCTTCGACGGCTGCGATATAGACAGGTAACTTGGCCACGTCAGCTACGGCTGCAGAGCCATCATCGCTGCCCGTCGGGCACCCAGAAGGACTACCAACGTGATTCTGAGGGTCGCGAGCGCCCGGCTCGTGACCACGACGTTGCGAACCGGGACAAGCCCAAGGCGGCGGCCGTCGCCGTTTCAGACTACGAGGGTTTGAGCGGTCTGGTCACCTGGGCTTTGGAGATCGGCTTCGACCTGTGCCAGAAGGGCACTGCCGATACATGCGCCGCGACAGACACTGCCATCTGGCGCACGAACGGTGTATCGACCCACTTGTAGCGGTGATGATGAGGTGCCAGGCTCATGCCGTGGTTGATCCAGACGCGCAACGCTTTGACATCGTGATTGTTGGTGCGGGCTTCAACGGGCTGTATCAGCTCAAGAGTCTGAGAGACGCCGGGTGGTCGGTGCGTCTCGTCGAAGCCGGCAGCGGTCTCGGTGGCGTGTGGCACCACAACTGCTATCCGGGTGCTCGCGTTGACTGCCACGTGCCGAACTACGAGTACTCGATGCCCGAGATCTGGCAGGACTGGAACTGGACCGAACGGTTCCCGGGTCGAGAAGAATTGGTGCGCTACTTCGACCACGTCGACTCGGTGTGGCAGCTGTCTGCTGACATAGACCTAAACACCCGCATCACGTCAGCTCACTTCGATGATGAAACCAATCGGTGGCAGCTCGGCACCGATGACGCCCGTGCCTATAACTGTCGGTGGCTGGTTATGTGCACCGGATTCGGGTCGGCACCGTACATACCCGACTTGCCAGGGCTCGATGACTTCGCGGGCGTCTGCAGCCATACCGCTCGCTGGCCGCTCGGCGGCATCGACTTGGCGGGCAAGAAGGTTGGCATCATCGGCACCGGCGCGAGCGGTGTGCAGGTGGCGCAGCAGGCCGCGGCTGAAGCCGAACAGCTGACGATCCTGCAACGCACGCCCGTCTATGCACTGCCGATGGAGCAGCGGTCGATGACCGTCGCGCAGCAGGTCGACGCTAAACGCGAGTACCCCGCGGTCTTTGAGCGCCGCAACGCGCCGCCCGGCAGCTTCCACGACATGGAACGCGACAATCGATCAGCCCTTGACGTCACCGAAGCTGAGCGCCTAGCGGTGTTCGACGATCGGTGGGCTCGAGGCGGCTTCCACTTCTGGGTCGGGGCATTCAAAGACACCTTGTCAAACGACGAGTCGAACCGGCTCTCCTATAACTATTGGCGAGACAAGACCAGGGCCCGCATCGCAAATGAGTCGCTGCACGAGAGTCTTGCGCCGACCGACCCGCCGTATCCCTTCGGCACTAAGCGGCCGTCGCTCGAGCAGAATTTCTACGACATCTTTGACCAGCCCAATGTGTCATTGGTCGATCTCAAGCTCGACCCCATCGTGACGATCACCGAGACCGGGGTACAGACCGGGGCTGGCTTCGTCGAACTCGATGTTCTCGTGTTGGCGACCGGTTTCGATGCCAACACGGGCGGATTCACCCGCATGGACATGCGCGGCACCGGGGGAGTGCACATCGGCGATGCCTGGGCCGACGGCGTCGACACGCACATCGGTATCGCCGCGCCAGGTTTTCCGAACATGGTCATGCTGTACGGGCCACAGAGTGCCGCTTCGTTCTGCAACGGGCCGGTGTGCGCTGAGTTGCAAGGCGACTGGGTCGTCGAGCTTCTCGAACACCTGCGAGCGCACGGCCTGACCCGCTTCGACAGCAAGACCGAGAGCGCATCGGAGTGGTCCGAGGTCTTGGCGCACTGGGCCGACGTAACGCTGTTCGGCAAGGCCAACAGTTGGTACATGGGTGCGAACATTCCGGGCAAACGTCGCCAGCTGCTGAACATGCCCAACAGCGATGCGTACCTACAAGCCCTTCGTGACTGCGCTGACGCAGACTACGAGGGCATGTTCTTTAGTTAGCGCTCATCACGAAGAAGCGCCTGCAAGTTCGTGATCCATGTCGGCGTCGACGGCCATCCACAACGGGCCAAGGATCATAGCCATTGGCCATGAACCTGGAGGGCTGAGACGGTTAGCCAAGGTTGCCCCGCTCGCCATCCAGAGGCTGATTAGAAGAATTGACAGCATTTTTCGGACCTCCGCTCAAGTGATGTAGCAAACATACATCAAAAGACAGGCATTGCAAGGACTTACTTCGATTATTGGTGATAGCTGGTGCTGGTGACGATCAAACGTGGTCGACGGGTTCGTTCGACTCGTCACACTCTCGGTGTCGTCACATCGGTGGTCTCGTTCAGCAGTCGGTGGCGCGCGACCAAGGTGGCGATGCCGATACTGATCCCATAGGTCGTCAAGATCGTGGCCGGGTCCTCGACGACCTTGCCCGGGTCGAGCGACGAGATGAACGGTGCACTGATGACGGCTAGCGCTGCCGCGAGCACACCGATGAGCGTCAACGATCGAACGGCCGTCGCCACCGTTACCCGATGCTCAAAGAGCCACAGCCACAGAACAGCCTGCAACATCAAGTAGAAGATTGAGGGGTCGACGGCACCAATCATCACAAAAACGAGATTCATGGTCATGCCGATGGTCAGGCCGGTTCGCTGGCGGTAGCCCGACACGAGTGCGAGGCCCGCGAGTAATTGACCTACAAACACACTGACTACAACGATCGAGTCGATTGACAGCAATGCGTCGACCACCGGCCCGAACCACGGCAACGTGAGCTCGCTATTCACCTCGACGAACTCTCGGATCTGGTCGCCGGTCCACCAGTCGCGCGAGATCAGCTTTTCAACCGCAGCTCGAAGCCAACCCAATCCGATGAACATCTGGATAAGAACCACCCAAGATGGATAGCTGAAAAACCGCTCCCGCACCTGCGCTTCGATACGGGCTCGATCGAAGTTCCTAACAGGTTCAGTAGTGGCCACACGAGTGACGCTAGCTGGTAGCGATTGAGGCCGTGCTCGCTGGATAACCACGCGAGAGAGCCGATGCGGCTAGCGTTACCTTGAGGGCACGGGTGATCTGCTCGAGTTCAACTACGGGAGAATCCATGAAGAAGATCTTTGCAATGATCGCAATGGCAAGCTGTCTGCTCTTAACGCTGGCGGGTACCGCCGAAGCTGAGACCTTGACATACACGACTCAAATGAGTGGCGGCCAGGAGGTGGGCGACGCCGGAGATCCAGACGGAAGGGGTACGGCGACCATCACCATCGACACGGTGACTAACCAGGTTTGTTACACGATCGAGGTAAGCGGCATCGACACGCCAAGTGCCGCGCACATTCACGAGGGTGGATTCGGTTCGAATGGCGGGGTCGTTGTCGACCTGATGTATCCGGCTAATGGGTCCTCGCATTGTGTTGACGGCGGCGAGGTAGGCACCAACAAGGTGGTTACGAACCCAACGCTGTTCTACGTAAACGTGCACAACAGTGCGTTTGCTAACGGTGCGGTGCGTGGCCAACTCGGTGCTCCGTCTGCAGTTGCAGTCCCCGCAGTTGGGGGTACGGGCGGCGGAGAAGAACTGGCCTTCACCGGTCCGAGCGAACTGACCGCCATGTTCGCGCTCATGGGAACCGGCATGCTGGCAACCGGCGCGCTGTACGGTCGAGCTGCTCGCCGACGCTCACAAGGCTAAATTTTCTAGCAGCCTCATCTCACACAACGAAGTGACAACAAGACCGGCGCCAAACGGGCGCCGGTCTTCGTCGTTACTGGGGGACAACCGGAATACGCCCCAAACCGGCCACTCATTCCGCAAAGCACCACATCAAGCCGATCTCGGGCTCGCCAGATCACCCAACTCCTCAAATATTCTGACCTTCAGAGGCCTGGTTGCTAGCCGAAGTAGCGAGATCTCACAAGGCGTACTCGAGGCAGAGGGGGACTGACCTTGTACTCGGACGACTTACTCCTCCTACGCGCAGCAGCAATGGAGGATCTCGACTAGTGGGGCGTGGAGGCCGAGGGCGGCTCCGGCTTGGTGAACGTCTCTATGTCGGACCTGTCCGGCAACGCCGACGGTGAGATCGAACTCGACATCCCATAAGCCACAGCTTGCCCTCCGGGGGTAGGGCTGGTACCCGGACAATTCGCGTCGGTTTGCTATTTCACCGCGCTTCTAGGCCAGTGATTATGGGCTGCAACCGAGCCGATGGATCCGACTTACGGGGTGAGAGTGGTGAACGCGTGATGTTGTCCAAACAACTTTGCGATCGTGTAACCACGCGTACGTTTGGGGATTCCCATCCGTTACACAAAACATGCGTTCACCAGAGTGACCGCAAAGTTCATGTCATCGGTCGTAGCCGGTGCTGCCGACGCTATGGCATCGCTACAGTCGTTCACGCTCATGCAACTGAACTCGGTTGTGGATGGAGATCAGATCTCGAACACTTCGATCAGGCCGTCGAGGTGTTTGAAGTCGGCGCCGTTGCGGGTGTAGATGGGTAGTTCGCGAGAGCAAGCGACGGCAGCGATCAGCAGGTCGACAGCT
>Ga0209828_1001402_pt1 | contig 21885 bp, 16 predicted proteins | sample MaitaG_FD_187429 | JGI IMG/M metagenome (GOLD analysis project Ga0209828, IMG submission 187429) | Marine algal microbial communities from Maine, USA - Maine_Asex2 metaG (SPAdes) (version 2) | ecosystem: Host-associated > Algae > Red algae > Unclassified | place: Maine, USA | collected 2015-01-05
ATATAAAACGCCAACCATGGATAACTTTGGAAATATTATTGAATTTGACATGTCCCAAGGAAGTTACTCCATATATATAAGACATAAAGATTATACGCAATGCGAGAAAAATCTAGACGACATCCAAATTAGACAACAATCATTTTTTGATGAAGATGAAGATGGATTTAATTATTGTGAGGATCCTGATGATGATGACGCCTGTGTACCTGAAGTCTGTGAAAATTGCGATATCGTCAATAAGGCTGATTTTGAAAATGAAACCCAAGGTTGGGATCTCAGCTCTGATCAGACAAATTTATCGGAAGAACAAGCGATATCAGGTAGGTCATCTGTTCAGCTTATAGATCAGAATGCATTTATCACAAGTGACGAATATGAAACTGATGACTATATGTCTATCAAGTTTTCAGCGTCCATTTTTTCTAATTCTCTCGAATTTGGAGAGAGCCTTATTCTTACTCAATCTACTGATCAAGGTGAGACATTTACCCAACTCGCAGAATGGTCTTCACTAACTGATTTTAATAATGGAAGTTGGTTTGAGCTTATATATAATGGCCCTATTTCTGAGGATGTCTCTTCTATCATATTTAGATTAGAAATAGATGTAAACTCATCATCTGATGATGCTTTCATTGATAATATAGAAATACAACTATGTGAAATTCAATATCAAGAAAATGAAACTCTTGAATGTAATGTGATAAATTATGATGATGTAGATAGCTTTAGAGATTTTTGGAAATTCGGTGGGCCAGATGCATTACTGTCTACAGAACATCCAAGTAGTGGACAGTTTAGTTACCATCTCCAAAATGGAAATGGGACCTCATCTTCAATTATATCATCTTCATTTTCGATTCCTGTGGAAGGAGAACTAGAAGTGTCTTTTATATATACAGCGATCAGTATGGAGCGCACAGAATTCTTCGCTCTTGAAATCTCAACAAATAGAGGCCTAACTTTTGTGCCATACAGCAGTTGGAATACTGGAAATTTTGTCAATGGAGAGCAGTATACAGAATCGATAAAAATTAAATTTGACGAAGCAGAATCAGACTTACGTATACGATTTACATGTTACGCTGATTCACAGTATGATCATATCTATCTTGATGATATCAAAATTGAATTTTGTGCAAACAAAAAATCACAAGCTGAAGGAAATCAAATTAATATTGAAGAAAACAAAGAAAAAGAAAGTAATGACTTTGTTGAAAATGAAGTAGATCAAGGAAATCTGATTAGCATAGACGAGCCTCTACTAGACATCTCTTCTACTATTGATATTACTATCTATCCGAATCCAGCCTCCGAAGAGATTCGATTTTCAATGCGTCAAATAGATAATGACGATCAAGCTGTTACCGTAATGTTGACACAAATAGATGGGACGCTCGTACACCAATTTAGGTCGAACTTAGGTAGTTTACCTCCAATAGACATTTCGAATCTGACACCAGGATTCTATATTGTAACCGTCTTTGATCAGCATGCTTTTTATCTCAAAGAAAAGCTAGCTAAGTTGTAAATCTGAGTTCAGCTATTAACTATTATCAAGAAATACAATTCACAGAAGCGCTTCAGACAATGTGGATGAATGAATAGATCACTAGCCGTAACCTTAAGGATATCGTAAATCAAATTATTCTCATTCAGGTACATGAGACTATTCCTTTGTGATTATAAATAAAGGTATTGGCCCAGCTATAATTGATTCAGGGACTTATAATATTAGATGGAAGACCTATTAATGGCTGGTCACTAGCACCTAGCTTATCTGAAAAATATCCAGAGGCTGTGATTACACCAATGAGTAATCATACCTTAGATCAAAATGTACTCGCTTCAAAAGATAATCAGGAGATCATCAATAAACGAATAAAAACTCTGGCGACAGATTCTTTGACTGCTAGCCAAAATGTAAATGATTTTGACTTCTTCTTAGAATTCTGCTATTGTTCGGAATATGGAAAATGCTGGAAAGTCAAAGGATTGGACGACATTAAACCGTCTCAAAAATGTGTTTTTATAGAGGATATAAGCTAATCGATTTGAAGGTCCATTCTAGCGATTATTCAAACCTCATCTTTATATCAAAATAGAAATTTACTCATATTGCAATTTTATGTAATGTATATTATATTATAAATCAATAATTAATACTTTATAAATAAACTAGATATTACAAAAAGAAACTATATTCGCCCCATATTTATTCCAAACCCGATTTTTACTTATAGGTCTCATGAGCAAAAAGAAGCTGAAAAGCAGCAAGAAGAAGGGGAATCCCTTCTCTGATCCAAGGCTGCCCAAAATTTGTGGTATAATCTGCCTCTTCCTTTCATTTTATATTCTTGTTGCTTTCATTTCATACATATTTACATGGAAGGCTGACCAAGACAAAGTCTTAATGTACTCGTGGGGTATCGTATTCGATAGTGAGCTTACAGTCACTAATTGGCTAGGTCGATTAGGAGCTTTCATTTCAAATACATTCATGTATTGGGGATTTGGAGTGTCCTCATTTTTATTTATTCCATTATTATGGAAAATGGGTCTTGATTTAATTAGAACACGTTCGATAAAAGATTCTATAAGTCTATCTAAATACATCATTCTATTTGTTGCGTTTATATCAATTGTATTGGAATTTGTTTTCCACAATTCGCAATTTACTTGGGGTGGTATATTTGGCACTAGCACAACATACTGGTTGATCAATTTTATTGGTCGACTAGGTCTCAGTTTACTATTATTTTTTACGGTCCTTATTTTCTTAACCTGGTATTTTAATCCAAGTTTTGAAAAACTAGAATTTGCCATTCCAGACGGACCAAAATTGGATTTTAAATTCCCAATTCTTAATTCATTATTTCCTAAAAAGCAGCAGAAACCACAGTCAAAACCACAAGATCATCCCCAGGATGATAATAGACAGTACTCTGCTCTCAAGCCTAATTTTTCGAAAAGCGGAGAGCGCGCCATTCCAAAAACCGACTCAGATGGAAATACTCAAGCAATCACAAATGATACTCAGTTAGAGTTTGTGTTGCCTGAGTCCATCTCGAGTAAACACAAAGCCAAATCAAAAGCAGCTATTGCTCCGAAAGCGTTAGAAATGGAAATCAGCGGTGCTGATGTAAATGTAACGGAAGGAAAAGCAATCACGATTGAAGAGCAAGCTACATCAACAACACCGATACTAGGTGTAGCTGAGCAAAATGTCGATCATTCTGACCCATACGATCCTACGAAAGATTTGACAAACTACAAATCTCCATCAATCGATCTGCTAGAAAGTCATGATGATCAAAAGTTTGAAATTGATCGCTCTGAATTAGAAGCGAATAAAGACCAGATCATTGAGACCTTATTAAATTACAAAATAGAAATTGTAAAAATACGTGCTACCATAGGCCCGACAGTTACTCTGTATGAGATAGTACCTGCGCCGGGTGTCAAGATTAGCAAAATAAAAAATCTGGAAGACGATATAGCCTTGAGTCTTTCAGCATTAGGAATCAGAATTATCGCCCCAATCCCTGGAAAAGGTACTATCGGAATCGAAGTACCTAATAAAAAACCTCAGATCGTTTCGTTAAAAGAAGTGTTGAAATCAGACAAATTCACGAATGCTAAAATGGATCTTCCAATAGCCTTAGGAAAGACCATTGCCAATGAAGTCTTCGTCGCAGATCTTGCCAAGATGCCTCACCTCCTTATCGCAGGTGCAACAGGTCAAGGTAAATCTGTAGGTATTAATACTGTCTTGATGTCACTTTTATACAAGAAACATCCTAGTCAAGTTAAGTTAGTTCTTGTAGATCCAAAGAAAGTCGAGCTCTTCCCATACGCAAGTTTGGCTAAGCACTTTTTAGCCTTTCTACCAGATGCCGAAGAGCCGATCATTACAGAAACTCAAAAAGTTGTACACACCATCAACTCTCTCTGTATTGAGATGGATGAGCGTTACGACTTATTGAAAAAAGCAAGATCTCGAAATCTTAAAGAGTACAATCAAAAGTTTGTAGCCCGTAAACTTAATCCTCAAAATGGCCATAAGTTTATGCCGTTCATCGTCTTAGTGATTGATGAGTTTGCAGATCTCATTATGACTGCAGGTAAAGAAGTAGAATTACCAATCGCAAGACTGGCACAGTTAGCCAGAGCAGTTGGTATCCACTTAATTATTGCCACACAAAGACCTTCGGTCAACATTATCACTGGTACAATTAAAGCGAATTTCCCAGCAAGACTTGCCTTTAAAGTAACTTCAAAAATAGATTCTAGAACGATCTTAGATTCAGGTGGTGCAGACCAGTTGATCGGTCGTGGAGACATGCTTCTTTCCGTTGGTGGTAACATCGTCAGATTACAATGTGCATTTGTAGATACGCCAGAAGTCGAATCTGTCATTACACACATCTCTGAGCAACAAGGGTATCCTGATGGATTCCACTTACCAGAGTATGTTGATGAAGATAAAGCCATGGGCACGAGCGATCTCAAATTATCAGATCTAGATGAGCACTTCATAGATGCTGCGCGACTCACAGTCGCTAATCAGTCCGGCTCTACATCAATGATCCAACGAAAAATGCAACTCGGTTATAATCGAGCAGGTAGAATCATGGATCAGATGGAAGCACTTGGCATCGTCGGCGAACCTCGAGGTAGTAAGCCTAGAGAAGTCCTATTCCACACTGAAATGGAATTGATGAATTATATCGATCATTTGAAGACTAAGAAGTAGGACTCCGGTCTCTTATTAGATTTGTCCAACATAAGCCAAGATGTCCTAAGACCTGTGGCTGAAACCACTTTGTCAGAATTGTATTATTCAGTAAAAGGTTTTCGAGCTTTTTACATGATGTAAGCACTAGTTCACCTGATCACTGAATCACCGATTTATCAATTCCTTTTAAATATTCTTGAGAGAAGTATTTTGAAAGACTTAGATTACTCCACCTCAAACAACGGCGTACTCAAGTACCTATCTCCCCTATCACACACAATAAATACAATCACTCCAGAATCCAACTCCTCACTCAGTTTAATAGCAGCTGTGCACGACCCACCACTACTCATCCCAGATAAAATACCTTCTTCTTTTGCTAGGCGGCGCGCCATGTCTGTTGCCTCTTCTTGGCTGACATCAATGATTCTATCGACTCGCTCAGGCTCAAAAATCTTAGGTAAAAACTCTGGCGACCATCGCCGAATACCTGGAATACGAGACCCATCCTTTGGCTGGGCACCTACGATTTGAATTTGCTCATTTTGTTCCTTTAAGTATTTTGACACGCCCATAATCGTCCCAGTAGTTCCCATCGCAGATACAAAGTGAGTAATCTTTTGATCAGTATCTCTATATATTTCTGGTCCAGTACTCTTGTAATGCATACCTGGGTTATCTGGATTACCAAATTGATTCAACATGTGATAGTCTCCAGTTGAGGACATATCCTCAGCGAGCTTCCTAGAATATTCTATAGTTTTAGGACCAGGTGTCAAGATGACTTTAGCACCATAGGCCTTCATAGTCAGGACACGTTCCTTAGTCGCAGTCTCAGGCATTATGAGTGTAATAGGCAATCCTTTCAACTGCGCGATCATAGCTAGAGCAATACCAGTATTCCCACTTGTCGCTTCCACCAAATGATCTCCTTTTTTTATATCACCTCTTTCCAAGGCTCCATTGATCATGCCATAGGCAGCTCTGTCTTTCACACTTCCGCCTGGATTATTTCCTTCTAATTTGCCAAATACAGTCACATTCGGATTCTTTGGGATTGACTGTAGCTCTACTAAAGGAGTATGTCCAATTAAATCAGTTAATTTCATAAACGAACATGTTTACTTTGCAAAATCTTTGAAAATCACAGTATCTATCTCTTCTTCACCTTCTATGCTCATCTTGGCTTGATAATATATTTTAGATCCGTCAGGCACACTCCTTGTTAACCATACATTTCCACCTATGATACTATTCTTCCCGATAATTGTCTGACCGCCAAGAATGGTAGCGCCAGCATATATGACACATCCTGTTTGTAATGTAGGATGTCTTTTATTGTTAGCATCTTTCTTTCGTACACTTAAAGCTCCGAGCGTTACACCTTGGTATATTTTTACATTGTTTCCGATTGTCGCAGTTTCACCGACGACGACCCCTGTTCCATGATCTATACAGAATGATTTTCCAATGATCGCACCTGGATGAATATCAATACCAGTTTTACTATGCGCATATTCAGTTATGATCCTAGGTAAATCTGATACGCCCATCAGATGAAGTTCATGTGCGACTCTATAAGACGCAATTGCCAAAAACCCTGGATAGCTTCTAATCACTTCTTTTCTGCTATTGGCTGCGGGATCTCCTTCGTATATAGCATCAATGTCCATTTGTAACAATTCATATACAAATGGAAGTCGATTATAAAACCCTTGTGCAATTTGGCTTACTCCTGTCCTATCTTCAATATCATTTTTCAGTAATAATTGTATTAATTCAATCTTACTTTTATCAATGGCAAATCTCACTTCTGCTTCAGTACGAATAGATTCAATAGCATAGTCACAAAACAGAAGGCCAAGTATTCCTTTAAAAAAAGCAGCAACCTCTTCTGGCTTAGGGCAATTGCTTTTTGATCGATGTTCTAGGACTAGCTGTTTTATAAACTCTTCATTCATGGTGCAAAAATAATCTTCTTATTGTTAACTAAAGGTAATTTATCAGACCCTTGTAGTGGTTTTGAAAATGTTGTTATATATAAAGTGATGTTTTTGTAGGGTAGATGATACATTTATGTAGTTTGATACAGCTCTCATTCAGACTTACCTTTGATATGTAAATAGATTATCATTTATAACCTGTTTATAACGCACGCACCCTCACAAACAATACTGTAGTTGAATAGATAAAGAAATCGAAAGTTTGAGCGATTCTATTGAATCTCAAGAAATAACAATGTCGCTCAACCTTATAATTAGAGAGTTTGACACCTCTCGACATTAACTCCACGAGATCTTAATTTATATCAAAACAATGTCATTCTGAAAGGACTGATACAGTATTTAATCCTATTAATAATCTTAATATTTTGACAATGAGATCACGTAAACTACTTTATGTGCTAGGGACTATTATATCCCTTTTTTTACTTCCAAATGTAAACTTTTCCCAGTGTGGAAACAGTTCTCAAATTTCCGATTACACTGACCTCGTCAGTTCTCAAGCCGTAACTATAATTCCCGAAATTTCTGGAATGACTTTTAATGATATGACTGGCGAATTAGTCGCCGTATCGGATGAAGGAACTTGGGCTAAAAGACACTCTTCTGGAATTTGGTCAGGCTTTGCAATTAATAATTATGGTTCTTCACATTGCGTCGCCACACAATTTAGTGATATCGAAGCAATCACATACATGACCAGTTATACTGCATCTTTACATAGATATGCAATAGCAGACGAAAGAGACAGATCAATCGCTTTTGTCGATGTGACAAATTCACAAACTAGCATTACTCACCCGTCAGTTTCATATTTGAAATTTTCAGGACTGAGCTGTGGTGGCAATAATGGAATTGAAGGTATCGCATATGATGCTAACTCTAATACCATGTACTTCGCTACAGAATATTCAGATCAGAAAATCTATTCCTTTTCTGTTCCAGCTACGATAACAGGACAAACAGTCCCTGTACAAACATTGGTAAATCTTAGAAACGTCGCAGGTTTAAGTACGTATTCTACTCATGGAATCGATGTGATGCCTAATGGTAATGTCGTTGCATTAGTAACAAAGCCTGGAAGTGGAGATAACGGTGCATTTGAAAGAATGGTTGTAGAATTTGATGCGTGCGGAACAATGCTAGGCAAAGTAGATTTAGAACCAACCATTGCAAATTCTGCAGAATTAGAAGGTATTGCAGTTGTCGGTAATGACATATATATTATTGGCGAACTTGGCCGTTTGTACCAACTCGCTAAGCAAGTGACAGTAGGAACTATCACTGTTGCATCACCTGGTACTTTAGGTTCTTATCCTGATGGCTCTCAAGTCCAAGTTAACTGGGTCAGTTCAAATGTTACAGGAAACGTTAAAATCGAATTATATCAGTCTGGTAACTTCATCAGCACTTTAAATTCTAACACAAATAATGATGGTAGCCAATCAGTAACATTGCCTAATGTAAGTTCTACTGGATCTGGCTACACAGTAGTCGTGACAAGCTTAAATGATCCAACAGTGATTGGTTCAAGTGGAGATTTCACAATTGACGTACCGATTGGAATAATTACAGTGACATCGCCTGGAAATGGTGATTCATTTGTATTTGGTAATGCTGCATCTATAACATGGACAGCTTCTAATGTACCTGGAAATGTAAGAATACAGTTATTTAGAGGAGCAACAGCTGTCTCTACACTATTCTCAAATACTGCTAATGATGGAAGTCAATCAGTATTAATTCCAAACGTTCAAGTTGCTTCGAATTACAGAATTAAAATTACAAGTATTAATAATACATCTGTCGAAGATTTTGGTGAAAATTTCACAATCGCAAATCCAGCTGTTACAGTTACATCTCCTTCATCAGGAGATACATTTCAATCAGGTGGATCGACGACTGTCACATGGACAAGTTCAACGAGCGGTAATATGAGAATTGATCTTTACAAAGGATCTACGTTGATTACAGCCTTAGATAATAACGCAGTAGATGATGGCTCTCAGACAGTCACATTTCCGAATATAAATACAGCCGGAAGTGATTACAGTATTCGCGTCACAAATATCATTTCTAGCATTAATGATTCAAGTGATAATTTCACAATTACAGCAGCAGATTTCATAACAGTTGATAATCCTACTAGCGGTGATACTTTTATTCCAGGTGATCAGGTGTCAGTGCAATGGTCAACGAGTATAGGTGGAAATGTCAGAATTGATTTATACGAAAACGGATCGCTTATAGCCAATTTAACCACTTCAACTCCAAATGATCAATCACAAACTTTATCGCTTCCAACTGGCATTAATGGAGGACCAAACTGTGTCATCCGTATTACCAGTCTACAAAACTCTAATATTTCAGATGATAGTGATATGTTCCTCATTGACACAGGAGTAAATAATGCGAATGAGCCAGATCTTGTAGTGATTAATTCTGGATCTGCCAGTCAATCAGGATCTATCTTCTCAGTGTCTGGGATAGCGATCGAAAATCAAGGTCAAGCGCCGACAACAAGCTATTCAGTAGGTGCATATCTGTCTACAGATGCTAACATTTCATTTAGCGATTTTAGATTAGGTACAGTTAATACCTACAGTAGTACGGCTGCTGGAGCGACAGAAACAAATTCTTTCTCAGTTGACTTGAGTACATTAGGCTTAGCTGATGGCAATTATTATTTTGGTGTGATTGCTGATGAGTATGATGATGTTAATGAACCTAACTCAGCTAATAATTTTGGAATCATCACATCAGTTACAGCGAATATCTCCACTGTTGCACCTCCTTCTTCTTGTATAGGAATTTCAAATGTGGACTATACTGAAAGTTTTGAGAGTGGATTAGGTGCATGGGAACAAGTTTCAAACGATGACATAGATTGGACTAACCAAACAGGTTCAACGCCATCATACTTAACTGGTCCTTCATCAGCAATAGATGGTTCTCATTATTTATTTACTGAATCTTCAAACGGTAATAGGTTTAAAAGTGCGAAAATTGTAAGTCCTTGTTTTGACCTTGTAGGTACACAAAATCCGACATTCAGCTTTCAGTGCCATATGTTCGGATCTACTATGGGAAGTTTAACAATCAGTGTTATTGATCAAGTTACGAATCAGAGGTCGATGGTATTTACACAAGCAGGAGATCAGGGTGACCAATGGATCTTAGCGACGGCTGACTTATCATCTTTTATAGGAAGAAAAGTAAAAATTGAAATAGAAGGATTAACTGGTGTGAGTTATAGAAGTGATATTGCCATTGATGAAGTAAAAGTATTTGACGGAGCTGGAGGATGTGCTCAATTAGGATCTCCTTGTAACGATGGTGATAACTGTACCATTGGCGAGACCTATGATAGTAATTGTAATTGTACAGGAGGTGTATACACAGACAATGACAATGATGGCCTTTGTGTCGGAAATGATAGTGATGACAATGATGCATGTGTACCAGTAGCTGGACCATCATGTGCAACTTGTTCTAGTACGGTAAACGGTACATTTATGGATGGCTTCAATAGTAACTTTTTGTATTGGAATCAGGCATCAAATGACTTAAACCAGTGGACCAGAAAATCTGGAGGAACACCTTCAAGCAAGACGGGACCATCAAGTGCTTCTGAAGGATCACATTATGTCTATATAGAGGCTTCGTATGGAGGATATCCATTTAAAAATGCAGTGATGAATAGTGCATGTATAGACTTAAGTTCAATGACTACACCTAAGTTAGCATTCTCATACCATATGTATGGTTCTTCAATGGGTACATTAAAAGTTTCTATTTTAAATGTTACGACTGGTTTAAAAAGAGCAGTATTTTCTCAAGCAGGAAATCAAGGTAACCAGTGGCATGATATCCAAGTTGATTTAAGTACATTCCAAGGTCAAACGATTCAAATCATTATAGAAGGTGAAACTGGGTATGGATTTAGAAGTGATATTGCAATTGACATGGTAGAGATATCAGACACTGCTGGTAACTTTGCAGCAAATGCGGAAACAAGAAATTATGTTGAAAAAAGCAGCGCAAATCTTGAGATCGAAGAAGAAGATATCATGGATATGAATTTATATCCGAATCCAGTAAGAGATATGCTAACGGTAGAATTCGAATCTGCAGTTATTGGAATCGCTAACTTACAGATGTACAATTCTAATGGACAATTAGTCATAGAACAGGAAGTAAATCTTACAAAAGGAGCTTTGAAAAAAGAAATCGATGTGACTGGTTTATTAACTGGTACATATCATCTCTCCTTATTGTCTAATGAAACTAGAATTAACAAAAAGATATTGGTAATCAAATAGGTGATCTAAGTCATATTTATTAAGGTACCAGAGTCATTGTCGTGGCTCTGGTTTTTTTATGGTTGGATTTGACCTGGCTAAAAGAAAATTATATGAAACATATTTAAAAAATTTATAATGTATATTATATTGATTTATAAACTTTTGATTCCATTGTTTCATGATTTTAATGTAATTATCAAATTGTCAAAAGAAAATTTGTTAGAAATGGACTACCTTGCTGCATGACATTTGCTGAACTTGGACTTGGAGAAGCGCTTCTCGAAGCACTTTACTACATGGGATTTGAAAAAGCGACAGAAATTCAACAACGTGCGATACCATCAATTTTAGAAGGAAAAGATATGTTGGCTTGTGCCCAAACAGGTACAGGAAAAACAGGCGCATTCTTATTGCCGACACTACAAAAGTTATATGACAATAAAGCAGATAAGACCCAGTGTCTAATCATTGTCCCGACTCGAGAACTTGCGCTTCAGATCGATCAAGAGTTAGAAGGCTTTTCTTATTATACTAATATGAGTTCGATTGCTATTTATGGTGGTGGATCAGGGGCAGATTGGGAAAGACAAAAACGTGCATTAAAGAGTGGAACTCAGATCGTCATTGCGACTCCTGGTAAATTGCTAACTTATATGAATATGGGGTATCTTGATCTTGAAAGCATCAAATATCTGATCCTAGATGAAGCTGATAGAATGCTTGATATAGGATTTCATGATGATATCATGCAAGTCGTAAAAGCCTTAAAAAATAGAGAACAAACACTGATGTTCTCTGCTACCATGCCTCCAAAAATTAGGACTTTAGCGAAAACAATATTGAAGACACCAGAAGAAATCATTATTGCATTGTCCAAACCTGCAGCTGGTGTGCTTCAAGCGGCATATCTTGTCCATGAACGTCAAAAAGTGGATCTATTAACAAAACTCATTGCAGACAAACCTAATTACAAAAGCATTCTGATATTTAGCTCGACGAAGAAAAAGATAAGTGAAATCACCAGAGCTCTGCGTAGAAAAAATGAAAATGCCGCTGAGATTTCTTCCAATCTAGAGCAATCAGACAGAGAAAAAGTACTCTTAAGTTTTCGAGCAAAGAATACTAGAATTCTTGTTGCCACTGATGTGATCAGTAGAGGAATAGACATCAAAGATATTAATCTAGTGATCAACTATGATGTGCCTGGTGATGCAGAAGATTATGTACATAGGATCGGCCGTACAGCTCGAGCAGATACAACTGGAGTCGCGATTACATTCATCAATGAAGATGACATGTATAAATTCCAAAAAATTGAAAAATTAATAGAAAAGGAAGTCATGAAAATCCCTCTTCCAGAAGGCGTTGGCAAAGGTCCAGAATGGAAAGTATCGAGAGGAGGTGGACAAAGAAAATCATATAGAAACAAATCGTCCAAAAAGAATTACAGAAAGAAAAGATGAATAAGTCTTCCTTGACCACAAAGATTGCCATTTGTGTAGCGATGTGTGTGATTACTGGATTTGCATCAGGATCGCTAACAGCAGATAGTATACAGAATTGGTATTCAACGCTTAACAAACCTTTTTTCAACCCACCTAATTGGATATTCGCCCCTGTGTGGACCTTGTTGTATGTTCTACTTGGGATTGGAGCAGGGATGATCTGGCACAAAGGCCTTAGTGAAAAAGGTGTGAAAACTGCATTAATTCTTTTCGTCGCGCAGTTTATTCTCAATCTCTTTTGGTCCCCAATCTTTTTTAATCTTCAAGCACCTACCTTAGCATTAATCATTATTGTGGTTCTCTGGTTTTTAATCATCATCACAATAATGCATTTCAATACCATCGATAGAACTGCTGGAAAACTCATGATTCCTTACTTACTTTGGGTGAGCTTCGCTACAATTTTAAACGGATCCATCGTTTACTTGAATTAAATCAAGAAGGTATTTACATCTAAATCGATATTCTATTGTTAATCATAATATCTTTGTGATATTGATATTAATTAAAACTATGATTGATACTCCAACTAAAGCAAAACAAGACATCCAGTTACATACCATTGAACAGGCAATTGAAGACATTCGAAAAGGTAAGGTCATTATTGTTGTAGATGATGAGGATAGAGAAAATGAAGGTGATTTTATCTGTGCAGCAGAATTAGTGACACCGGAGATAGTTAACTTTATGGCGACTCATGGAAGAGGATTAATTTGTACTCCTATTTTAGAAGAACGTGCCGAAGAGCTTGACTTGAATATGATGGTGAGTACAAATACTGCCATGCATGAAACAGCATTTACCGTATCGATTGACTTCAAAAGAGAAGGATGCACGACTGGCATTTCAGCTTATGATAGAGCAACGGGTATTAAAGCACTTACAAAAGATAAAACCGTATCTAATGATTACGCAAAGCCCGGACATATATTTCCACTCATTGCAAAAAAAGGTGGTGTCCTCAAGAGAACAGGTCATACAGAAGCAGCAGTAGACTTAGCGCGACTCGCTGGACTTTACCCTGCAGGAGTACTCGTCGAAATCTTGAACGAAGATGGTAGTATGGCAAGACTTCCAAATCTAGTTGACATAGCTAAAAAATTCGATCTTAAAATCATTAGCATCAAAGACCTGGTAAATTTCAGGATGAGTAAAGAGAGATTGATAAAGCAAGATGTCAGTATTACATTTGAGACTAAGTATGGGACATTTGATGTGATTGGATTTACAGAAAACAATACCAATATCACTCACTTAGCGATTAAAAAAGGCGAGTGGTTAAATGATGAGCCTGTATTAGTCAGGGTCCATTCGTCTTCAAACACAGGAGATATTCTTGGTGCATTATTACTTGGACATAGTGAAGAATTACAAAAAACGCTTCGCAAAATAAGTGAGCATGGAGAAGGCGTGTTACTGTATTTAAGGCATGATGAGACTGAAAATTCTTTATTGGATGTTTTACGCGTTTTAAAACAACAACAAGATGATGGTAAAAAATTAAATCCTTATCCTCATGTTACTAGTAGCTCCGTACAGAGAAATTTTGGAATAGGTGCTCAAATCCTCAATGAATTAGGGATACGTAAAATTAAATTGCTTACAAATCATCCGAAGAAGCGCATTGGATTAACAGGTTATGGCTTAGAGATTGTTGAAAATATTCCAATATAAAAGGTCCTTTTTGATTGAACATTATTAAACTGAAGAAGATCCTTTCTTCAATTCTTTTACTTGTATATTCAAGCGAGAAACTTCTTAACTCAGTATAATCTCCCTGACGAATACAGGCAAATCATCCAAAGGTTGTTTTAAAGGAACATCTCGAATTGCAGGTTCATATCCAGCATCTACAGACAATTCAAATCTCTTCAATAATTTAACCATCACTAATTTGATTTGCATATCTGCAAACGCATAGCCAATGCAATGGTGCTGTCCAGCTCCAAATGGCGCATAAGAAAAAGGACATTTTTTATCCTCCTTGCGGCTGTTGTCAAATCGCATCGGATCGAATGAGTGAGGTGCTGTCCAAATAGATTCATCGAGCTGGGTCATTTGCATAATACATGCAACTACAGTATCCTTTGGGATATCATGTCCATCTATGTTCATATCCTTCGTTAATTTTCTCAGCACTTGAGTTAAAGGTGGATGGATTCTAAGGGTTTCTTTGATGACTAAAGATAATTGTGTCAATGATCTGAGTGAAGTCGGATCGGTTAGTTTTGTATCATAGTCCTTGACTTCTTGTCTGACCTTTTCTTGCCACTCTGGATGCTTCGCAAGAAAATATGATAAAAAGGTAAGTGTAATCGCAGTGGTATCATGAGCTGCCATTAACACAAAAATTAAATGGTCTACTATTTCATGATCTGTAAAGCTCTCTCCCTCTTCATTTTCCGCAGATGTCAGCCTACTAAATAGATCTTTGCCAGGAGAATTTTTCCTTTCTTCGACTAATGACAAAAAGTAATTCTTCAAGAATTGTCTGCCTTTAATACCTTTACGAAATGTGGAACCTGGTAAATTAAGCGGTATTGCCGCTGAAGCATTAACCATATTCGTAACAGCTTCATTAACTTTTAAAAGTTGATCTGACTTTTCCAGTCCAAAGAATACTTTGACTGCTAATTGTAAAGTCATCAACTTATAAAAAGGAAATAGTTTATTGATTGCATTAGGTCGGATTTCTGAAATTGTTTGGTCTATGATGGGTGGCATAATATCATAATAACCTTTCATCGCTGGTTTTTTAAAGGCATCCAACATGATACTGCGATGGTATGTATGCTCTTTCCCATCCATAAGCATTAAGCTATTTGGAAAGAGCTCGGAAAGTGCAGTTTCCCATGCTTCTTTATTCTCTACATGGGCAGCTTCGTCAATCAAGATTCGCTTGTTTGAAGTCGGAGACATTAATTGTACACTACCTCGATGCAGGATTTTGTAGGCGAATACATCTCCATATTTTTGACGCATCCTGCTCCATAGGCCTATCGTATCAGCCAAGAATTCTTTGAAATATCCTAGGGCAAATGGGCCGCTATCACCAGGTAAATGTTTAAGATTTTTATATTTTAATATGCCCATTTCAATAAAATTTATTTTACAAACAGAATTGAAATCTGTCCTCTAAAGCTAAACTCTCGACTCGCAGAAGTCTCTATTCATGATGTCACAAGTGAATCAGTATTGGCCATGGCGTATTCGAGCCCATTCAAACTAGACTCACCAAAATGTATAAGAACTCATATTTTCATAATTATAATTAATTCTATTCTTATATAAATGTACCACCATGTAGGATACCACCATCGTTTAATATAACAGACCCTGTACAAAATGAACTCGCATCTGAAGCTAAAAATAATGCTAATCCAGCCATTTCATCAGGACTTGCCAATCTTTGTAAAGGTGTTGCCTTGATTAAATTACTATGTAGCTCTTCATTTTGCCATAAGGCAGAACTCAACTTTGTTTTTACAAATCCTGGACAGATTATGTTTACTCTGATATTGTGTCTACCCCATTCAACAGCTTGATTCTTCCCTAGCATAATCAGTCCTGCTTTGCTAATATTATACGCAGCAAAATTAGGTGAAGGATGTATACCTTCTATTGAACTGATATGAATAATGCTTCCGCCTCCTTGTGCTTTCATGTGCGGAAAGCATAAGTTACTTAAACTTAACGCCGAAGTCATATTTATATCAAGAGTCTTTTGGTATGCGACTGCATCCATATGTTCAACTGGGCCATAATATGGATTCGTACCTGCATTGTTAATCAGAATATCAACTCGACCATAAGCTTCAACTGTCTTTGCAATCAATTCTTTTTGGTGGTCTTCCTTTGCCACATGACATTCAATACCCATAGCCTCCAAACCATCTTTCTTGAATGATTCTGCAACTGCATCAACAGATTCTTGATTTCGACTACTGATGACGACCTTAGCACCAGCTTCAGCCAAACCACGACACATGGCTTCTCCGATTCCTTTAGATGCACCTGTAACCACTGCTACCTTACCTTCAAGTCTGAATAATTTTGTTATCCTGTTATTTTCCATATTCTATTTTTACAACTAAATATCTGAAAGCCAATTTACTTTTTTCGCTTTTTAAGAAGCAAGCCCTCTTGAGCAACCGACGCGATCAGTTTTCCATCTTTGCAAAAAAAATGACCTCTTCCAAAAGTACGACCTCCACCAGTATTTGGACTATCTAAGTCATATAATAACCACTGATTCATATCAAAATCTTTATGAAACCACATGGCATGATCCAAGCTCACCATATTATAATCACTAAAATTAAAGGTTTTACGATGTGGTAAAACTCCTGTTCCCATTAAATTATAATCCGAAATATAAGCTAAACAAACTTGATGTAATTTTATATCGTCAGGAAGAGTCCCTTTCACCTTTGTCCAAATTTGTCTCATTGGCTCCCTGTTTTCAGGATTCAGATGATCTGTGTGTTGTGTCCTTCTAAATTCAACAGGTCTTTCTGAGTGAATACGCTGGTATATTTCTGGATGTTCTTCTTTATATTTTAAATTATAGGTATCGTCATTTATTAACTCTTCTGGAGCTTGAATAGCAGGCATTTGGATTTGATGCTCTAAGCCTTCAAACTGCAAACAAAAAGAAGCAGACATATTGAAAATCGCTTTGCCGTTTTGTTTAGCAACGATTCTTCGAGTCGTGAAACTTCCGCCGTCTCTGATCGTATCAACTTCGTAAATAATGGGAAGATCTAAATTACCTGGTAAAATAAAATATCCATGAAGCGAATGAACAAATCGATCTGCTGGGACTGTTCGATAAGCCGCTTGTAATGCTTGGGCTAACACTTGACCACCATATACTCTACCCCACGGTGTTTTATAGTTTCCTCCCTGAAATGATGTATCAGTGAGTTGTTTGAGATCAACTAGCTCAACAAGTTCCTCTATTGAATTCATGATGTAAAAAAACAAAAAAGGGCTGGTAATCATGACCAGCCCTTATTTTATTTATCTTGATCTAGATTAACTAAATCGCTTCTAAACCTCTTAATTCTGCTAATAATTGGTCTGGCTTTTTGTAGCCTGGAGATACTCTGATTTTATTCAGATTTTCATCTAAATAAACCATCGATGGATATCCTAGACGTCCATTTAACATTTCCTGAGCAAGAGTGTTGACTCCTTTTCTTCCTGCATTAATCCACTCGTATGTCTTGCCTTTATATTTTACAGGCTGTTTTTGCTCTGCATTAAATTTGACTAAATGAAAATTCTCATTTAGATAAGCAATGACATTAGGATCTGTAAAAGTCTTTTTGTCCATCACTTTGCACCATCCGCACCATGAAGTGTACATATCAATCATTACCTTTTTATCGCCTTTCGCTGCGATTTTTTCTAGATCATCTATTGAATTCCATACTAAGCCACCTGTTGTTGTGGTTTGTTTATTCGTTTCAGCAGGAATAGCAGATCCAGTTCTAAGTTGCTTTGCAGGAACTTTGGTTTGAGTTGTAGCATTCTTTGTTTTATCTGTAGCCGTATCACTTTTACATGACGCTAACAGGCAAATCGAAAGAAAGAGTATCGTTAGATATTTTAGATTATGCATTTGTATTTTATTTCAATTATGGATTTAACATTCAAATTACTTAAACGTTCATCAAGATTCAAATAGTTTGCCATTGGTTTTGTATAAATGTCAGCTTACTGTCACTTACACGCATAGAGTCCAAATATAAAAGTATATCATATTGATTATCAATTTACTACACATTAATTTACTGATTAATATAAAAACAATAAATAATATATTCTTTGTAATAAAATGTTCAATTCGTGCAGCTTTTCGTATTTCACACTTCTCAGTCAGAGGGACTTTTTCCTTTTCATACAAAAATCAAGCTATAAATTAAACGGATTTTGTACACTCGACGACGGTTCTGTAAACCATTGCGCACCTTTCTCATCCATATAAATGTGGTCTTCTAGGCGGATCCCAAATTGATCAGGTACACAGATCATTGGTTCATTACTAAATGTCATACCTGCTGCCAATAAGGTATCATTATCTCTAACAATGTATGGCCACTCATGGATGTCTAGTCCAATCCCATGTCCTGTCCTGTGTGGTGTGCCAGGTAACTGATAATCAGGACCTAATCCATGAGCCAACAAGGCTGTTCTAGCGGCATCATCAATATCAGAGCATGGCCTTCCTATCACAGCAGCATCAAAAGCTGCCTGCTGGACTTGCTTTTCAATATTCCAGATCTTTCTTTGTTCGTCTGTCGCTTCTCCAAAGACATATGATCTAGTGATATCAGAAATATAACCATGAAGCTGACATCCAGTATCGATCAACACGACTTCTCCAATTTCGAGATCCTTAGCTTGTCGAACACCGTGTGGAAATGAACTATCAACGCCAAATAATACAATACAGAAATAAGACCCTGATGAGATGCCACACGCTTGGTGGCACCGATCGATAAACGTAATCATTTCTTGTGAACTGATTCCTTCATGAAGAACAGCACCTGCAGACTTTTGGACTTCTAAAGTGATATTCATTGCAGTCTGCATGATTAGGATTTCATGAGCAGACTTGTGCATACGACAACCTGAGCTAACGATCTTAGCATCAATGATTTCATAAATTGGATTCGACAATGCTAAACCATTACTAATGAAAAATGGAGTGGTTTCGTCAAGTCCTATTCTTCCTTTAGTCATACCTAAACGAGATAGAATTTTATAAAATAATACATATGGACTTTCATGTTCTTCCCATACATGAATCTCTCCCTCTAATTGCATAAAATCCAAAATTGTTCCTTTTTCAAACTTTGGAGCAATATAATGCAGCTCGCCAGAAGCAGTTAAAATGCATCCAACCATTCTTTCACTTGGGTTCCATTTCATCCCAGTGAAATAGTATAAATTCGTCTTAGCATGGAGGTAAACCGCATCAATGCCATTGTCTATCATGATCACCTTCGCCGTTTGTATTCTATCTCTAAATTCTTGAATGTTTATTGGATTTACATCAAATTTTAGTTGACTTAATCTATCTATTTCATCATTCATTGATGAATTTCCAATTCCTTTAGCTAAATACATTTTATTTTGGATTTATTTGTGGAGTTTATTAATATCGATCGTCATAAATCTAAGTCACTATATCCTAAATGGTAAACATTCATCCAGTTAAATTAGCTCTGATCTTAGTTATTCAGTTTTTGGCATATAGTTTAATTGGGCAAACAGATAATCAATCATGGAGTTCCGTCAGATTTAGATCAAACATAGATGAAAAAACACGAATTGATTTAAGACCAATAGTCAGACATATTAATGATTTCTCAACTTATCAAAATTCTTCCATTGATATTGTACTTAGGCGTAAATTTGGTAAAGGATGGTATGGCCAATTCTTAGCTCGTCACTGGTTTGAACCTAATGCACCCAATAGACAATTTGTATGGGGAGATCTAGGATATGTTTATAAAAATTCTAATATCAGTTTTACAAATCGGCTACGGCTTCACGTTGCTCTTGATTTAAATGATATCACCCAAGGAGACTTTATTCGATATCAATCTTCACTTACACCAACTGTAAGTTGGAAAGCAAAACCGTTTTTTGCAATTGAACCTTGGTATCAATTAAATGGGTTAAATAAGCTTAGTCGGATTAGATATGAGACAGGTCTAAATATACCCTTCCTTAAAGACTATAATTTCACATTTATGTATCGTCGCCAAGATAGTCTAAACAGAGATCCTAGCAGTAGTCAAAATCAATTTGTAATGACTCTTACCTACACACTCTAAGCTGACTTGATGGTTTCGAATCTGGAAACTATATCCTCCAGTATGAAAGACTGATATTAATTTTATGTAACGTTATACCTTAAAGTTTTATATTTCACCAACTGGCTTTTGAGTTTTGATAAAGCATTATCGAATGCATCATGGTGATGTTGGCCTTCTGCAGAAGCAAAAATATCTTTACCCTTTAATCTTACTTGTAGTTTAACTTTTTTTGTGGGGTGCTTGTCTCCTCTTAAGAAGATTTGAATAGATTGTACAAATGGATAGTTGTCAAAATATTTCTGACATCGGTCTTGGGCATGCTCCTCAAAAGAATTCGTGCCCGCTGTGAAATCTCGGTCAATCTTTATATCCATATTTATGTTTATGTTGTAAAATAAGAATTAAGGTAGCCTATTTATGACTATATATCAAATATAGTATTGGCTTAAATTTAGGAACTTTTATCATGTTACAACTTGTTTATTTTTTAGTGCCCTAATCAATACCACTCTATGAAAGGATCCATCTTGCTTCGTATGATTATTATTCTTGTCATCTACTTCGGACTGACATATTTTGGTGGTGATATAGGGCGAAAAATCATGTATCCCGTTAGACTATTTGTTACATTTTTACATGAATTTGGACATGCCATTGGTGCAGTCATAACTGGAGGATGGGTGGAAGAAGTCCAAATCAATCAAGATGGAAGCGGCTGGACCAGGACAGCAAATGGCAATCGACCTGTCACCATTATGGGAGGATATTTAGGAAGTGCCCTATTTGGAAATCTTCTTTTTTATGTTGGCGCTAAATGGCAAAAACTTGTCAAGCCTGTTTTAATTATTTTGATTTTATCAATGATGATTACTGCCTTTTACTGGTACAATTCGCTCTTTACCACTTCGGTTTTGATTGGTTTTTCTGCTTTTCTACTATTTGTCGTTTTTAAAACCAATTTTGGTCGCGAGATATTAATGTTTTTAGGATTGGCCAGTGTTTTATATATCATCCAAGACTTTAATGTCGGGCCCACTTCTGATTTAAAAGCCTATGAAGAAGTTATGATCTTTATCCCAGCACAAATCTGGATGTATATCTGGCTAGGAGTTGCTGTATTGTTATTCGCATTTAATGTCAGACTTTTATTTTTTGTGGATAAGACTATATCTTAATGGACGGTGCTCATTTTCTAATCGACATTAAGAAACAGTATTCATATTACAGACAACTTGCAGAAAAAGCAATCGAACAAGTCTCAGAAGAAGGGTTCTTTAGGCAGCAGCATGAGCACGTCCTGTTTTCGCCAATGGGACACCCTTGAACTAATGCACTTATAATCAGGTATAATGTAGTTTAATTAAAATGTTCTATCGTTACTTTTCCTTGATGAAAAGTAACCAAAAATCAATGTAAAAACAATCGCTCCGCGGTTTTTACAGTGCAGCCGCCACTGAGGTCCAGATTAGTTATATACTCCAACCATAATTGTAAATTCTT
>Ga0209828_1001406_pt1 | contig 21831 bp, 19 predicted proteins | sample MaitaG_FD_187429 | JGI IMG/M metagenome (GOLD analysis project Ga0209828, IMG submission 187429) | Marine algal microbial communities from Maine, USA - Maine_Asex2 metaG (SPAdes) (version 2) | ecosystem: Host-associated > Algae > Red algae > Unclassified | place: Maine, USA | collected 2015-01-05
GTGAGATCACAGTGATTTCAAATATTTGAAATTTCAAAACCTGGAGGGTGAGGGGTCTCCCGAGCCGGTTGCGATTGAGGACGACCGAGATTGTGTCGGACCTTGTTCGGAACTCCATCGTTCCCTTGGGAGCACAACGATTCAACATCTGAAATCGAAACAGACAAAGCGATTCGCGGCCTTGATAAAGTCTTTACCATGTCCTGCCATAGGGATAGAATAGCCACATGAAACAGCCAAGCCGCGTGATGCGGCACCTTACCCTGCCTTGTCCTTTCACCCTCCCCCGACCCCGGGGCCGATCTGGTTTCACCTTGATCGAATTGCTCGTGGTGATCGCGGTGATCGCGATTCTGGCGGCGATTCTGGTGCCGGCCATCACTGCCGGGATCACCTCCGCCAAGCTCACGCATTGCCGCTCCAACATGCGTTCGATCCTGCAAGCCGGCGCGCTGTACGGGGCGGACCAAGGACTGGAAGGACTTCTGCCGCGCTTCGGGGGAACCACCGTCGACGCCCCGCACGAAGGCAAACTCAGTAGTTTTCGAACCATGTATCCGTCCAACCCGGTGCTCGCGATCCATGTGAAGAACAACTACATCAAGGACTACAACACCTTCCGTTGCCCGCTGGTGAAAATCGACTGGGACACCTACTTCAATCCCGAACCCGCCTGGCAACAGACCTCGTTCTGGGGCACCTACACGTGGTGGTTCAAACACGTCCCGGGCGTGGACGAACTGCCCGTGCGCCCGCCCGGCGGATCGGCCAATGTCATCACCGCGGTCGGACCCGGCTCGGAAGATCTCGCAATCAGCGATCAGAGCCCGAACTACTGGACCGATAACATGACCGGGTTTTCCAGCTACGAGCATTACAACGCCGGCTTCGGTGATGGCAGCGTCCGCCTGCTCGGCCGTGAGGGATTCAGTCTTAGCGGGTTCGCGTATTGAGCTGGCGGGACGATCCGATCATCGGCATCGGCGCCGGCGTCGTCATGCTGGTCGCCATGATCTTCGTGCTGTTCGCGATGCGCGGCTGCTTGAAGGGACCGCCCGCCGGACCCGAACTCGCCTACCAATGTCCGGCCTGCGACCATAGCTGGGATCAACCCCGCAGCCTCGGCGTCACTTGCCCCAAATGCGATGAACTCGGCTGCACTTCCGCCCACGCGCAATGTCGCTCCTGCAAACACGAATTCAAGGCCTGGCAGACGCGTCAACTTGGCCCCGGCAAGTTCGAACACCGGCTGGCCAAGGAAAGCGCGCCCGACAAGCAACCCGGTATGTGGCTCGGCACCCCGCCGCCCACGCTGACCTGTCCGAAATGCAGACGCCCGGGCGAGTTCACCGAAGGCGGGCAATTCTTCAATCCGCCCGCCAATGGCGGAGACCCGGCAGCCCCTGCAAGGCCCATCGTGACGCCCGAAGCGATTTTCGAGTAGACGTCGAAACGCTCAGTTCGCCAGCGCCGCGCCGGAAATTCTCCGTCTAGCCTGCTCCATCATACTGCGAAATTTTGGCAGCGTGAACGGCTTGGCAAGAAAGTCCGACATGCCAGCCTCGAAGCAGCTTTCCCGGTGGCTATCCATCGCATTGCCGGTCAGGCCGATGATATAGGGCGGATCATTTTTCGCCTCGGCCAAGATCATCCGCGTCGCCGTGATCCCGTCGAGAACCGGCATCTGCAAATCCATCAAGATGATGTCGATGCCCGGTTGTTCGCGCATGATCTCGACGGCTTGCTGCCCGTTCACCGCAACCTCCACCTGCTCGAACCCACTACGGCGAATCATGCCGAGTGCGACCATACGGTTGACTTCAATATCCTCGACCAGGAGAACGCGTAGTGACGCAGACGACGCTGGCGGTTCCTGCGAGCCGGGCTCGGACAGAACCTGAACCGGCAGCGTACCGGGCTGACTCTCAGCTATCGGCAGGGCAAGGAGGAGTTCGAAGCTGGTGCTAAACCCGGGATGGGCATCGATAATGTTGAGAGAACCGCCCATGCGTTCGGCGAAATGACGGGCAATGGATAGCCCCAAGCCGGCGCCCTGATGCATCCGGGTCGACGAATTATCCAACTGGGAAAAGGGCTGGAACAATGACGCGCGTTTGGCGGCGGGAATGCCGATCCCGGAATCGCTGACCGTCACCTGCACCCGGGCCGTTCCGGCATCGGCGGCGGGCGATCGTTTGACCGCAACATGGACGCGACCTTGTGCGGTGAATTTCACCGCATTGGAAAGCAGGTTGTAGAGAATCTGTTTCAGACGCACGGTGTCGCCGACAAGGAAGGACGGCACCCCGCTACCGATGGCACAGGTGACAACCAGCCCCTTATCCTCCGCCTGAGTTCGAATCACGGCGACGGCGTCATGAATGGCTTCGTGGAAGCAGAACGGCCGGGCGTACAAGACGGTGTTGCCAGATTCGACTTTGGAGAGATCCAGAATGTCGTTGATCACCGCCAGCAGTACTTCACTCGAACGGATCATGGTGTCGACCATGCGGTTGCGCTGGTCGCCGGAGAGCGAGAAATCTTTGAGCAGCGAGGCCATCCCGACGAGCCCGTTGAGGGGGGTTCGGATCTCGTGGCTCATCTTGGCGAGAAACTGCGACTTGGCCTCACTCGCCTGTTCGGCCTGCAGGCGGGCGCGTTCGGACTCGACTCGGTTGGTGATATCGAAAATAAAACCGTCGAGCATCTTGCGCTCACCGTCCATGATCACATGGCCGCGTTCGAGCACCCACTTCTCCGAACCGTCCCGGGCACAGACGCGGTATTCGATGGTGAACTGCTCCTCGGCGGCAATGCCCCGTTGCCGCTTCTCTTGCACGAATGACAGATCATTCCGATGCACGATACTCTCGAAGCGCCTGCCCTCTTGGAGAAAATCGGCGGCGGGATAACCGGTCAATTGTTCGATTTGTTGACCGAGATATTCCAAATTCGGCTCGTCCCCCGCGAGTTCCCAGCGGGTGGCGATTCCCGGCAGGTTGCTGAGGATCGAGTTCAGACGCTGATTCCCCCGCTCTAGTGTCTCCGTCAGTTTCCTCGTGTCTTTGAGCATGATCTCCCGGCTACTCAGCAGGAACAGCAGATCGGCGGTACCCTGATGAATCGGTAATTCCGAAAACTGGAGCCCAAGGCCGGCAAGCACCTTCAAGCTTTCCGCCCAAGGCCCGCCGACGAACAGGAACTCCCCCGCGTCCAAGGCGAGAAGCTCCCCCTTCAACCGGGCGCCGTTGTCCTTGGATTCCAGCAAGACGAGATACTTGCGTTCGGCAAAAATATCCGGGTCCCAAGCGAGGTGGCTGGGTTCGAGGATGTGGAACACCTCGTGGATGCCCACACCGGCCTGGGCACCGGGAAACAGTTTCGCTACTCCAAGGCCACTGGATTTTATACGCGCCTCCGCGTCCAGCATCATGCGGAACGGGAAGAGACGTTCCATTTCCTCCGGGGTGAATTTCACGTCGTTTTCGGAAGTGGCGACCACTCCACCTTGAACTCGTCGAACGCCTGCGTCTCGTTTCGCAGTGCCGTCAACTCCGCCTCGACCTTCATGCCAAAGCGGGTGCCCAAGCCTTCAAGCAAGCCCAAGACCATCGGCTGCAGGCCCGGACGCTCGGTCCAATATTTTAAAATCAAGCCGGTCTCGCCAACCGGTTCGACCTCGAAGGTCGGCGGCTTGAGGCTGGGCATTGTCAGACGAATGCGGGCATGCATCGAATTGAGGTTGATGAGAAATTCGGGTAGCGTATTGCCCCACATGTCTAACATTTCACTGTAACCTTCCACGGCGGTATAGGTGATCCAATGCACTCCAAACTGGCGCAGCAGTTCCTCCGTCGGCACGTCGAGTTGGGCGGACGCGGCGTCGATGATATCGTAGGTCACCGAATCATCGTAGGTGTCCATCGCCACGAAGGCGTCGGGCACCTTCGCCTCTTTACAAATTGCTTCCCAAGCTGGTGCGCCCGCCACCTTGGTGATCAGATCTTTGGCTGCCCTATTCACGAGTCCGTACATCCAAAAATATAGGTCAGGAGAATCCGGTTTCAAGGCCTTTAGACCAATCGGACTAATAAGGCGGAACACCCTGATTTCCCTGAAATTTCAGGGTTTCAGAGAGCAGTACAACCAACGGGCAGCGTTCCATCGACGAACGCGCCGGGCAAAAATGAAAAACCCGCCCTGTACCTGTGACGAATTCTTGCTAGCGTGACGTCGAACAAAAAGACCCATGAAACCTCTCGAAAAACGACTTCTTCCCTGGATCCTCGCCGCGCTGGTGGCCGCTGGTGCCTATCTCATTTCCCAGCAGAGCCTGGTCGCCCAGCCGGGCGGCGCGTCCCCCGTTCAGGAACTCGAGAATTTTCGCTCCTCCGAACAAATCGGCGTCGACGTGTCGGTCCCCTTCCCCTCCGACATCTAGTCGAACACTCCCCTCCAGATCCAGCCGCTTGGCGGCCTCTGCATCTCCCATGAAACGCGAATTTCCGCTCTCTTTCGAATTTGTCTTCACGCTGTTTGCGCTGATCCTTGCCTTCTTCATCGTTGAGGGCGCGTATATCGGTTACGTCCGTCCGCAAGCCCGTGCGGTTCTAGACGGCCAGAAAATCGCGCAGAAGATGAAGGATGGCGACCTGCTCACCGAGGCCAACCGCAACAAAGCCCTCAATTTTCTCACCGTGCCCGAGGTCAACTCGATCATCAACGACCGCGGCGGCAAGCCGAACGAATACGAGATCGAAAAGGCCGACACCTTTTTGGATACCGGTTCGGTGCCGGTCATGATCAAGGACTTCGAACAGGAGGCCTGCTTCATCCTGTTTCTCTGGGGCATCGCCATGATCACCTACAAAGCCTGGGACACCCTCGGCGAACGCGGCCTGCTCAACCGCGACATCGTCTCCATCACCGAGGGTATGCGCATCTCGCAGTCCGAGGCGGGTGACCTGCGCCGCGAAGTCCAAGCGCTGTCACCACGGGTGAAGAAAAAACTGATCCCACGCGCCATGACCGCCGCGCTGCACCGCTTCGTCTCGACCGGCAACGTGCAAGACGTGTCCGATGCGGCCACCGCAGTTTGCAACGCCGAAGGCGACCGGATGGATTCCGAACTCTCGATGATCCGCTACATCGCCTGGGCGATCCCCTCGATCGGCTTCATCGGCACCGTGCGCGGGATCGGCACCGGCCTCGCGCGTTCGGCGGACGCGATGGAAAACGACGATCTCAGTTTGGTCACCAGCGCGCTCGGCACCGCCTTCAACTCGACGCTCATCGCCCTCATTCTCAGCATCATCTTGATGTTCTTCGTCCACCGCCTCCAGCTCATGCAAGAACGGCTCAACCTCGACTCGATCAACTACTGCAACGACAGCCTGATCCGCCACCTCTACGTGCCGCCCAAAGGGTAGCCAGTAGCCGGTAGCCAGTAGCCAGTAGCGAGGCGCACCAGCGAACCACATCTTGATACTCAGCACCTCCTCCTGACTCCTTCCTGACTACTCCCTACTAGCTACCGACTACTCCTCATGGCCCGTCGCCAGTTCAACGTCTTCAACCTGTCCTTTCTCGACTGCATCTGCTGCGGCTTCGGGGCGGTTCTGCTGTTGTTCGTGATGGTGAACTCGCGCGCCAGCGGCCCGGTAGATGTACCCGACCCAGTCCCGGTTCCCGAACCGAGTTTCATCCCGGATCTCAGCAGCGAAGTAAACCGGCTCAAGGACGAGGTGCTGCAAGGCCGCAAGAATCTAGTGCTCGCCCGCAACACAATGGAAGAGGTCGTCGACGAACTCGCGCGCACCGAAGGCCTGTCGCGCGAAGTCATTCAAACGCTCGAACAGAAGAAGATCGAACTGGCCACGTTCGAGAAAGACACCATCGCGCGCAAGGAACACATCAACAAACTCAAGGCCGACGTCAAAGCGATCGAGGAAAGCAACAAGCGCCTCGAAGGCGGCGCCCAGGAAGTGGTTCAAGCTGGCACCGCCGTGCGTAAGTTCGAAGGCGACGGACAACGTCAGTATCTCACCGGCCTGAAAGTTGGCGGCAACCGGATCCTGATCCTGCTCGACAGCAGTAGCAGCATGCTCGGCGAAAAGCTGGTCGATGTGTTGGTGCGGCGCAACATGTCGGACGCGGACAAAATGCGGTCGCCCAAATGGCGCCAGTCGCTGCGCACCGTCGAATGGGTGGCGGCCCAGTTCCCGCGCGACGCCCAGTTTCAGATCTACCACTTCGCCGAAGACGCCAAGCCGGTCCTGCCCGGCAATCCCGGCTGGCTACGCGCTGGCGACCCGAAGCAGCTCAATGAAGCCGTGTTCGCGACCACGCGCCTGGTGCCATCGGGCGGCACGAGCCTGCAAAACGCGTTCAAAGTGGCGCGCGACATGAAACCCGCCCCCGACAACATCTACCTGCTCACCGACGGCCTGCCGACCATGGGCACCCGCAAAGGGTCAAGGAAGGTGAGTGGCAAGCAACGCATGACTTTCTTTAATGTCGCCTCCGGGGTGGTGCCGCGCGGCGTTCCGGTAAACACCATTCTCTACCCGATGGAGGGCGACCCGCTCGCCGCCGGCGCCTTCTGGAGTTTGGCGCTGAAAACCAAAGGCAGCTTCATCACGCCGAGTTCCGACTGGCCTTGAACGAATTTTAAATCTGAACTCTTAAATCCAACCCGCTCCCGTAACCCGCACACCCGCAACTCGCACCCGCAACCCGCATCCCGCATCATGCCGCGCAAACAACGCAACCTGGACGTCTTCAATCTCTCCTTTCTCGACTGCATCTGCTGCGGGTTCGGCGCGATTGTGCTGTTGTTTGTGCTCTCGAAGATGGGTCCGCCGGTGCCCGAGATGACCAAACCCGACCAGACAGTGTTGGAGGAATCGCCGGAAGACCTCTCCGGCATCGTCGCCGAACTCGAAGAGCAGCTGTTCGAGATCCGCGGCGAAACCGCCATCTTCAACCGCGACCTCGTCGGCAAGCAAGAGCAGGTGTCGGAGAACAAACAGAAGATCGCCCGCCTGCAAGGCGATCTCTCCGATGTGCTTGGCGAGTTTGCCGCCTCCAAACAAATGTCCGCCGAGGCCAACAGCGAGGAGGGCGAACTCGCGGCCGCGCGCCAACGCTTGTCCGAGGAACAACGACGGCTCGCCCAGTCCAGCACGCCCCGCCCCCGCCCCAAAGCCGACGCGCCAATCGGCGGCATTCCGGTCGACAGCGAATACATCATCTTCGTCATCGACACCTCCGGCTCGATGCAGAACTTCGCCTGGCCGCTGGTGCAACGCAAGATGTCGGAAGTTCTCGACATCTACCCGCGCGTGAAAGGCATCCAAGTCATGAACGACATGGGCGAATACATGTTCACCACCTACGCGCGAAAATGGATCCCCGACACGCCCGGCCGCCGCAAATCCGTAATCAAACGCCTGCGCACCTGGAAGCCGTTCAGCAACTCGAGTCCGGTCGAAGGCATCCGCGCCGCCATCAACACCTTCTATTCCCCCGACAAGAAAATCAGCATCTACGTGTTCGGCGACGAGTTCGCCTCGGGTTCGCCGCAAGCGGTGATCGAGGAAGTCGACCGCGTGAACAAACCGACCGCGTCCGGCGAACGCCGCGTGCGCATCCACGGCATCGGCTTCCCCACCCAGTTCGCCGGTTCGGGGGCCAACTTTTCCGGCACCCGCTTTTCCCTGCTGATGCGCGGCCTGTGCGAACGTAACGGCGGCTCGTTCGTGGCGCTCAACTCGTTGCGATAACAGCTTCGGCCACACGATTGCACGAGCCCCGGACATATGGTTCAAGGTGATATGATAAATATCACGCTGTCTCTGGATGAGCAATTATTGGAACGCGCGCAGGCATATGCGAGCCAACAAAACATGTCCTTGAATGGTATGCTCACACTGGAAAAGCAGCGAGTTCTCTCCACTCAGATTCTACAAGAATTCTACGTGGTCGCTACACGCAAACTCGGTGTGACGCCGCCAGAGGCGAAGAGCCGGCTTCGGAGTCTTCACCAACTTGAAACCGTACTTGTTGACCGCGTAGTAAGTTTTGAGGCGATCGATTGCAGTGCGATGGATCAACTATCTTTCTGGGACGCCTTCGTTGTGCGCGGCCGCACGAGCGAACTGTTCCGAGATTTGGACCGAAGATCTTTCCACGGCCAGTACATCCGCGGAGTACAAGTGATAAACCCCTTTAATTAAAATCCGGTAAGGATTCCCTGCGCGGAACCACCATTCAACCATGCTGCTAAAAACTGGAATCGACCTCATGGAACGCGGGCACCTGCCCGACTGGCTGATCAAAGCCGGCATCCGCCGCCTGCTGGCCCAACGCCTGCGCGAGGAAGCCGAACGCGACCCGGCCGCGCTGGCCGAACTCATCACCACTGGCCCGATCGCGGTGAACACCGCCGACGCGAACGCCCAGCACTATGAGGTCCCCGCCGCCTTTTTCGAACAGGTGCTCGGGCCCCACCTCAAATATAGTTCCTGTCTGTGGGAAGAGGGCGAAAAATCCGGACCCGCCAATCTCGAACAAGCGGAAGCCGCCATGCTTCGACTCAGTTGCGAACGCGCCGAACTCGCCACGCTGCAGCCCGGCGACCGCGTTCTCGAACTCGGCTGCGGCTGGGGTTCGCTGTCGCTCTGGATGGCCGAGCAATTTCCTCACCTGAAGATCACCGCCATCTCGAACTCCGCCAGCCAAGCCGCGTTCATCCGCCAGCGCGCCAGCGACCGCACGCTGGACAACGTCGAGATCATCACCTGCGACATCAACGACTTCGAACCCGGAGACAAACCCCCGTTCCAACGCGTGGTCTCGGTCGAAATGTTCGAACACTGCCGCAACTGGCTCGAACTCACCTCCCGCGTCGCCCGCTGGCTGGCGCCCGACGGCAAACTGTTCGTCCACATCTTCACCCACCGCTCGCTCGCCTACCCCTACGAACCCAAGGGCGAATCCGACTGGATGGCGCGCTACTTTTTCACCGGCGGAATCATGCCCGCGCACGACCAGTTTGAACGCCTGCACCGCGAACACGGCGGTCCGCTACAAGTCGAACGCGATTGGATCATCAACGGCACCCACTACGGCCGCACCCTTTACGCCTGGCTCGACAAACAAGATGCCACCAAGGTCGCGATCATGCCGATCCTGCACGAGACCTACGGCGACGAGGCCGAACGCTGGTTCGAACGCTGGCGCGTGTTCTGGATGGCCTGCGGCGAACTGTTCAACTATCGCAACGGCTCGGAGTGGCAGGTGTCGCATTACCGCCTGCGCCGGGAAGATGGCGACTAACTATAACTAAGATCCAATAAAAACAGACCGTACCCTCTATGACGAACCACGGAGTGATGCCAGCATAGCAGCCCGGGTGGAGGGAGGGTCGAGCGGTACCCCGGGTAAGCTGAGCTATTTGTGAGCCGACCAGCCTGCCCTCTGCACGGCCTGGCTCCGAAGGCATCCGGCACCTGAATTTGAAGGCTTGTTCCTTGAAGGCATAAAAAAACGCCCGGCGAACCGGGCGTTTTTCAACAGGCGGTGAACGCCTACTTTTAGTCGAACTTAGCCGACGGTTTTCAAGGTTGTGAGCAATTTGTCGAGGACACCGCCAAGAATTCCACCAACGCCGGGGATCCCTTTGACCTTGTTAATCTGAAACTCGACTTGCGGCAGGAACATGCTGATCATTTTGCCAACCGGTCCTTTGGTTTCAGCCGAAAGACCGCTGGTGAACTCGCCAAATTTGCCGCTCAGGTCGGTGAGGTCATCTTTGGCGCTTTTGGCCGAATCGACGTCGCTCACACCACTGAGGGTGGTACCAAGTTCGCCGAACATCCCGCCGACTTTGTCCTTCATGTCAGCCGGGAGGCCAGGAATGTTAATCGAGCCGAGTTCCGGGGCAGCTGCGATTCCAGCCGGAAGCTCCACTTTAGGCATTTTGACTTCCGGGAGGGCGGGCATCTCGGGCTTACCGCCGCCGAGGAGCTTCATCAGAAGCAGACCAAGGCCGAGGAGAAGGAGGAGGGGAATCAGCCACTTGGCGATTCCACCACCACCGGATTTCACGGCAGCTCCGGTGTCGCGCGCGGCACCGCCGACTGCGCTTCCAGTGCTGGAAACAGCACCACCGACCGTACGTCCGGCGTCGCCGACCGCTCCGGCAGTTCCGCTGACGGCGTCACCGGCAGCGCGTCCAGCGTTGCCGACGGCTCCGCCGACCGAACGGCCAGCGTCGCCAACAGCACCAACGGTGCCGCCGACGGCTCCGCTAACAGCACTGCCGGCTCCGGAAAGTGCACCGCCCACAGAGCCAGCGGCTCCGGAAACTGCGCCACCTGTGGTACCGAGGGCACCAGTGCTCCACTTACTGAGGTCGCCGAGACCGAGAATGCTGCCCATTCCTTCGGGAAGAGCACCTGCAACGTGGCCTTTCTGGCTGTCGAGAAGGCCCATGATGCCGCCGACGTCGAGCCCTTGCGCACGCTTTTGTTTACCGAGGATGCCCATCAGGAGCGAACCGACGAGACCGATGATCGAACCGGAGCCGCTGCGGCCCAAGCCGCTGACTTTGCCAACCAGATCGAGCATGCCGCCCAGTTTGCTGTCGCCCAGAAGGCTGCCGAGGATGCCGCTGCCTTCACCGGCAAGTTTACCGAGTCCGTCGCCGCTGATTGCGTCGCCGATGTTGTCGAGAAAACCGCCGTCGTGTTTGTCGAGTTCGTATGAGAGAGCCTCTGCGCCTTCGCGGTTGCTGGCTTTGCCGATGAGGCCGCCGAGAATCGACGGAATGGCGGCGCCGATGGCCGATTCAGTGTGAGAAGATGAGACCCCGAGGGATCCTGCGATTTTGTCCATGACAGCGCGGCCGAGATAGCCTTTCGCCATGTCTACGAGATTGATAGCCATTGTGATATACTCCTGGTTCTAGGTAGGTTTTGTTTTCTAATGTATTTTTTTATCGGGTAGGACAGAGAAGTCCGAAGGTTATGTTCCCAATTTCACTGGTTGCGTTAAACCAAAATCTCGAAAAAACGAGGGGTTTTTTGCACGAATAATTCGCACCGGCGCCTAGCGTCCGAACTCGGACGCGGCCACCACACTCGCGCCAAGGAGAAGGGCCGCATTCACTTGGTGAGCAGATGCCATGGGTAGCGGCAGCCCTTGAATGACCGTCAAGACCCCAAGGACGACCTGCAGACATAAAAGTAGTGCAATCAATACCAATGGGGCCTTTTGACGCATGATGCCAGCTAACGTCCATCCACGCCAACATACTCCGATCGCGACCGCGACAACCACCCAGGCGAAGGTTCGGTGCACAAAATGAACCATCACCGGCAAGCCGCCATCGAAGGGCGGGATCCACTGCCCCATCATTTTTGGCCAAGTCATCGAGACAATTCCTGCATCGTAGCCGGCCACCAACGCACCAAAAAAGCCTTGCAAGGCGAGCACGGCAACAAGTGCCCACGCCGCCAACGCCGCGCCACGAACGCGGGCCACAACCCGCGGCGGGGTCGCCCGGCAGATCCACCAGAGGCAGTAGCAAAACAGTAATAACGCGAGTCCGAGATGGGCGGACAAACGAAACGGACTTACGCGCGGAATGTCCACCAGCCCGCTTTTCACCATGAACCACCCCATCAGACCCTGAACCAAGACCAACAGCGGTACCAGAAACAAGCGGGCCGCCCAGCGCCCACGGATCCAGCGCAGCCCGGCGAACAACAGCCACGGCAACAACGCGACCAAACCAACGATGCGGCCCAGCACGCGGTGGAACCACTCCCAGAAAAAAATAAATTTGAACGCCTCCATGTCCATACCCGGGTTCACTTTCTCGAACTGAGGAGAGGCTTGATATTGGGCAAAACGCTTGTCCCAATCGGCCGGACTCCGAGGCGGTACGCTACCCAATATCGGTTTCCAATCCGTCATCGACAAACCGCTGTCGGTCAGGCGGGTCACGCCACCCACCAACACCATGACCAGCGTGAGCACGGCGACGAGGGCGAGCCAGATTCGGATGATCGTGGGTTTACGCATAGGGTGTACTTTCCATTGCGTCGAAAGCGACTTCCTTACAAGCCTCACGGGTTGACAGGGTGCGAATCCGCCATCTAGGATTTGACCATGAAAGCACCAACCCGCCATTCCGCTGAGCGCGCCGGCCGATCCTCCAAAGGATTTCTGTTCCTGATTTTGCTCGGCATGTTCTTTGTTCTGTTTGTCTTGCCGCAAATGAAAAAACGCGGTCAGCCCGCCCAGGGCGGTCCCGGCGGCGGCATCATCGACGCCCCGAACCCCGGCGGTTCCATCATGCCGGGCCCCGAAAATTCTGGCGGCATCCAGAACGGCGACTGGAATCTGGAGGTTCCGGGCAAGTCGGGCGCCGGCGCGTCCGGGATCGACATGGACAACTTCGGCAAAGGCGGAACCATCCAGCTACCCGGCCAAAACCCCGGCGGCCTGCCAAGCGGCATCACCATCGATGGCCGCACCCCCGGCTTCAACCCGAATCCCGGCAACTCTGGCAACCCCGGATTCGACACCACCGTCGACATCCCCAGCACCCCGGACCGAACCCAAAAAGGCGACTGGTCGATTGAAGAAGTCGACACTGTCAAGCCCTCGTCCGGCGTCACGATTGAACCGATTCAACGCACCAAGCCCGGCCAGAAAACCACCAAAGGTGACTGGTCAATCGAGACGAAATGAGGCCTTCGGCCGAAGTGGAAGGTGGAAGATAGAAGATGGCGGATTTAAATCTGCCGCTTCGAACCCACCAACGGCTGGTTTGCTGGATTAAAGTGGGAGGCCGGCCCCGCGCGGACGACCCCGCAAGGACAAGAAGATGTAACAGTGAAAGATGGCGGATGTGCACTGCCGCAATCTTCCACTTAAATCTTCCGGCCGCAGGTCGCTACAGCCCGCCAAGTTTGATCCCGCGCCGTAGATAGGTCGGGATGTCGAGATTCTCGCCGTCGATTTTGGTTTGATCGGTGCCGAGGAACTCGTTGGTTGGCGCGTCCTGAAGTTGCAAGCTTTCCTGAACCAGTCCAGTGGCGCCGCCGCCCGCATCGACCGGAGCCGGAGCGGCAATCCACATTTCGGACGCGAGCAGGGTGAGCGAGATCTGGTCCTCCATCCCGGGCAGCATGGTGACGCCGCTGAAAAACACCACGTCGCTTTGGCAGGTGTCGGCGATCTCGGTGTGAATGCGTTCGATTTCGTGCAAGCGGATGTCCGGGCCGCCGATAATGCCGATGAGAATGGCGCGGGCCTTGGAAATGATCGTGCCGCGGTCGAACAAGGCGTCGGTAAGAATCGCCTCGACCGCCTTGGGGATCCGGTCCTCACCGGAAGCCTCGACGCTAGCGAGCGTGCAGGTGCCGTTGCTGTGCTGGACCAGCGCCGCCACGTCGGCAAAATCGAGATTCATCACGCCCGGTTCGTTGAGCAGATGCCACAAGCGAACCAATCCGTCGGCGAGAAACGAATCGGCGGCGGCGAGCGCCTCGACCATCCCGGTGTCCTGTTCGAGAATGGAGAACAGCCGCTGATTGGGAAAGCAGACGACGCCGTCGGAAAGTTCGCAGAGCGTGGCCAGACCGGTGTCGGCCTTGAGCCGCTTGCGTTCGCCTTCGAAATGGAACGGCATCACCGCCATCACCAGCGTGAACGCGCCCATCTCGCGGGCCAGTTGAACGAACACCGGGGTGGCGCCGTTGCCGGTGCCGCCACCGAGTCCGGTGACGAAAAAAATGAGGCGGTAGCTGCCAAACATCTCACGCAGTTTGTCGCTCGCCTCCTCGGCACAGGCCTTGCCCTTCATCACATCGCCGCCGGTGCTGAACCCGTCGCCGATGCAGAACTGCCGCGGCGCCTTGCTCGCTTCGAGCGCCTGCACGTCCGTGTGGATGGCCAAGCTGTCGGGCAGGGTCGGCGCGTCGGGATCGTTGGAGTCGATGCCATGGCGGACCAGCGCGCCAAGCGCTTTGCAGCCGGCGCTGCCAACACCGACCAGCAGCATGCGGCAGCCTAGGCCGTTGGGGAAAAGTTGGGCGTGGTCGAATTTCATGGTGTCGAAAAAAAGGGGGCGAAAAAGGTCAGGCCGAACGGCGTCCGAAGGGCCAGAAGCCGCCACCGCCGGACGGCGCTTTGCGGCGGCGTTCGAGACGGACATTCTGCATCATGCCAACCAGGGTTGCGAGTTCGGGGAGTTCGGCTTCGGACGGCAACTGCTCCTCGCCGGCGGTGAGGTTGAGCGGTAGGCCGACCTGCACGCGGGTTTTGAACACGCGTTCGGCCAGCTCGAGCACGTCCTTCATGTTGGTGCCGCCGCCGGTGAGAAACACGCCGGCGCTGAGGCGTTGCAGGATGTTGTGTTCGGCGAGGCGGTTGCGCACAATCATCAGCGTCTCCTCCATGCGCGCGTTGGTGATCAGATTTAGATCGCGCAGGCTCACCTTGCGCGGCTTGAGCGCGTCTTCATCGAGCGTCACGCTGCCAGCGCGTTCGGCGAGGTCGACGGTGCAGGAGGCATACTTCAGTTTGATCTCCTCCGCTTGTTCGAACGACAAATTCAGGCCGGCCGCGATGTCGTGGGTCACGTGCTGGCCGCCGACCGGAATGCTGCCGGCATAACTTGGAACGCCGCCCGAGTAGGAGACAAAATCAGTAGTGCCCGCGCCGAGGTCGAGCACCAGTGCGCCGCGTTTGCGTTGCTCTTCGGACAGTACCGCGAGACCACAGCACAGCCCGCCGAACGCGGCCGAGAGAATGTCGGCGCGCGACTCGTTGACCACCCGCACCAAGTTCTGCATGCGCGTCGTCTCGCCGTGCAACACCAGCATGTCGAGTTCGAGTTTGCTGCCGACCATGCCGACCGGATTGATCACGCCGGGTTGGCCGTCGACGTAGAAATGTTGCGGCACGCTGTGGATGATTTCGCGTTCGACCGGAATGCTCACGGCGCGCGCGTTGTCCTTCACATCTTCGACCGTGTCCTCGCTGATCACGCCGTTGAACATCACCGGCACCGAGGCGTGTTGCAGGCTGGCGCCGATGCCGCCACAACTGTAGACGAGATGCACTTCGTTGGCGACGATGTTGGCTTGGTCCTCGGCGATCGTGAGCGCCGTCTGCACACACGTTTGCGCGGCGGCGGGGTCGATCACCTCGGCCTTCTTAATACCGTGCGACTCGCACTGGCCGAGTCCGAGAATGTGGATTTCGCCGTCGTCGCTGACGTCGGCAATAAGCGCCCGCACCGTGTGGGTGCCGACTTCGAGGGAAACGAGAAGATCACTCATGGCTGACGAATAATTCTCCGGAGGTGAAATCGAGGGTGTTGATTTTGTGACGGGCGAGGCGGCGGTCGCGTTTGCCCTGGTCGAGAAACTGGGCGGCGCGGTTGAGATTGTTTTCCAAGCGGCTGCGCGGCATCAGAATGCGGATGTTGTCCTGGATGTGCACCACTAAGTTTTCGGTGTCGCTCACATCCACTTCACTGACCTTGAGAAACTTCGGCAGGAACGGACTCGAACGAACGATATTCACCACCTCCAGCCCATCGCCGGCGTTGCTCGATTTGATGTTGAGGCCGGTCTTGGCGTTCGGCGAACGCGTCCCCGACAACATCGGATGTTTGCGGTCGGCGGGCGTCAGGCACAGTCGGATCACCAAGCCGTCGGCGTCCACCAGCAAGGGCATGCGTCCGGGCAGGCGGGCGATGCCGTCGCGTTCGCGGATGCGGATCTCGAGGCCGTCCGGCAGGTTGCGGCGCAGGCTGGCCTTCTCGATAGCGGGCATCGCGAGCAATTTGTCGCGGGCGGTTTTGATGTCGAAATCAAACAGGTTGCCGGCCGGGTCGATACCGGCGATTTGCATCGCGCGTAGCGGCGTCACCAATCCGCCGGGGCTCGTCTGGAACTGGATGTGTCCGGCGACGAGGCGGTAGCGGTCGTTGCTGCTGTAGGCGGCATTGGCGACCGTCTTGACGCCGAAAAACATCACCAAGGCGAACATGGTCAAACCGATAACCAACATGAAGGCGAGGCTGGCGTTTTCACCGATCGGCTTGGCGACATCGCGCTTGGTTTGCACGTCGAGGAAGGTCTTCCGTTTTCTGGCGTTTTTCTTGCGGCTGTTCTTGCGGTTGTTATTTGCGAACACGGCGTTCTCCTTACCTTTTATTCGGCCATTTCGATGATGCGCGAACACAACTCGGGAAACGGAATGCCCGCCTCGGCTGCCGCCTTGGGCAGCAAACTGGTGGCGGTGAATCCGGGGATGGAATTGAACTCGAGAATGTAGGGGCGGTTTTGCTGGTCGACGCGGAAGTCCACGCGGCCGAGGTGGCGTCCGCCGACCGCGCACATGGCGGCGACGGCGAGGCGCTGGCATTCGGCGGCGAGCGCGTCCGGGATCGGCGCGGGCACCTTGTACTCGGTGCGACCGTTTTTATATTCGTACTTGGCGTCAAAATCATAGGTGCCGTTCGGCGCGCAAATCTCAACCACCGGCAAAGGCTGCAAGCTGTCGTCGTCCGCGCCGAGCAAGCCGACGGTGAACTCGCGTCCGTCGATGAACTGCTCCACCAACACGGTCGGTTCGAAGCTGCGCGAGAGTTCGACCGCGGCGGCGAAGTCCGCGTCGAACTCCGGCCCTTCACGAACCACCGAAATGCCAATGCTTGATCCTTGGTTCGGCGCTTTCACCACGCAGGGCGCGGCAATGATCGACTCGTCCAATCCCGGCGGTAACACCTGCCCCGGCGGCACCGGTAAGTCAGCCTCGGCCAGCACGTCACGGGTCAGCACCTTGTCCATAGAGGTGGGCATGTCGGCGGCGCGGGTGCCGATGTAGGGAATGCCGCGCGCTTCGAGATCGGCTTGAATGCCGCCGTCCTCGCCGTAAGCACCATGAATCGCGACGAACACCGCCTCCGCGTCGCCCAAATCGGGCAGCGCCGCCTCGGTGAGTTCGAAGCGATGCACGACGTATCCGGCCGCTTCGAGCGCGTCCGCGATGGCAGACCCCGACTTCAGCGAGACCTCCCGTTCGGTGGACGGCCCGCCCATGACGACGGCAATACGTTGGAATTTGCGCGAGTTCATAACAAGTTGTGCACAAGATATGAACAATTTGTCTCGTGATAAAGAGGAATCGACGCTTTTCGACGCAAGATAGACAACTGTAACCCCTTACAGAATATAGAGGCGTTCTTGGGCGGTCGCGGCCAGCGCAACATCTTGCGGGGCCGGGTTCGGCGCACCACATCGGGATCTAGGCGTGACCGTACTCGTTCCAGAGACGACGGCCAATGAAGACTGGAAACGGATCGAACAATCCGCCAGCGCCAGTCCGAAGGATTCCACCGTAGCTCACGAAGGCGCAGATAATTTCTTGGCGCGGAGTCAGGCGCTGTGAAACACTTGGGAAACGTTATGAAAACAAAATCCCTTCCCCTGCTCCTGCTCGCCCTGTCATTCTTCCTCGCCTCCTGCGGCCAAAAAGGTCCGACGCTGGAAGAGATGACGACAATTTGCCAAGAACACATCACCAAGTTGCCGGCGATTCAAACGCGACTGGGAGAGGCCAAGTCGGCCGGCGACATCGCGCCCGCCCTCACCGAACTCGGCCAGTGGTTCGACACGCGACAAACCGATCGCGCCACCCTCAGCGGCCTCGGCGGCGCCGACCAAAGCGATGCGCTTGATACCAAGACCGGTGATGCGTTGAGCACATTTTACAGTCAGGCCCGCGACACCCTCGGTGCCGACACAAGCGCGGTGGCCTCGTTCGACGGCGTGATGAAAGAGCACGGCTACCTGGCGAGTGCCCGCGCTGCCTTCGATGCAAAAGTCGCCGCCGCGAAAGCGGAGGCGCAACGCAAGGCCGCGGAAACCCAGCGGGCTCTTGCCGAAGCGCAGAAAAAAGCGGCGGCCGCTCTGGCAGGGTCCGGCGCGGTCCCGCAGGTGCCGGCCGGCCTCAACGACTTGGTGTCCGATCTTCTAAGCGATTTGGATATCCAAACCACGCCTGAGGGCGGTGTGAAAATCAACGGCGAGGACTTCGATCCGTTAAAAGCCCTGCAAGAACTTCAAAACGGTGGCGGACAACCCGGCGAACTGCCCTCGTTCCTCGACGGCATCATTAAGCCCGAACAAGTCGAAGAGATGCGCAAGCAAGCCGAGGAAATGAAACCCTCGCCAGAGCAATTGAAACAGTTCGAGCAGATGCAAAAGCAACTGGAAGGCCTGCTTCAAAACCCGGCGCCCGCAGGCCAGTAGGTATTTCATAGTGTGGCGAGCGTTTGCCATAAGGTGGCAAAGGTTTGCCATGCGATGGCAAGATTCTGCCATATCGACGCTCGGATAGCATGAACCGTCCTGTCTGCCTCTCAAACCATTCCGACCCAGTCACCTTGGTCGACGGCGTGCGCGCGGCAAGTTGCCGGAGTTGCGCCGGCCATTGGATCCCGAGGCACAACGACGATGCCTGGCTGAGCCAACACGGAAAAACCCTGCCCGCCATCGAACCTGAACCCGGAACGGGTAAGGATCTTCCTGCGGAACCGGCTGCGAAGCCGCGCTTTTGTCCAAGCTGCCAAAAGTTTTTAACGAAACTTCCCGTTGGCAGAGGCCTGCCAATCCATGTCGACCACTGCGCTGGCTGCGGCGGGTTCTGGCTTGATCTCGGCGAGTGGGACGCCCCCGAGGCCTCCCAGTTGCACGACGAACTCCATTTCATCGCCTCGCCTCATTGGCAGCGTTCGGTGCGCCACGAGCGGGCGCGGCAGCTGCGCGAACAACATTTCGTGAAACGCTTCGACGCTGGCTTTGAGTGGATCCGCGCGGTTCGGAAACGAATTGACGAGCATCCGGAGTCCAAAGCGATACACACTTTTCTTTCCAGTGAAGACCCACTGGCCGTCGGATAGAAGGTCGTTATATTTCTATTTGCGTTTGCGCATGGCGTCCACCGCCTGCTTGCGGAACGCGGCATCACAACGCGCCCGGCTTGCCTTGTCGAGGCGGGTGAACGGGATGGTTCCCGAACGCCCGTTGACCTCGAGCACGATGGCGGTCGGATCCAGCCGTACCACTTTACCGCTGACTGCCTTGCCCTCGTTCGAGCGCAAGGTGACGTCCTGGCCGACCTCGGCCATCGGGTAACGTTCGGCGAACGCGGCTTCGACCGGATCGAGCGGCACGGCGGGTTCGGCGGGTTCCCCGGGTTCGGCAGCCACCCCGGGTTCGGCAGCCACTTCACCGATCCCGAGCGCCGCCGCGGCGGCCATTTCTTTGAGATAGGCGTCGGGATCATAATCGGGTTCCATGGTGGTACGCGTGGACCGTTTCCAAAACAGCAAGGCGAAGGATGTGCCGGCGATGGTGCCGCCGACGTCCTCGTCGACGCTGCCATCATCTTGCTGACGTTCGACGAAGACCTTCGCCCCCTCGATGTACCAGTCGCGCCGCCCGAGCAGGTCTTTGCCGATCAGGGCGCCGACGCGTTCGATGCCGTACAACGAATAGCCCGTCGGATCTTCATCGAACAAACGGCCCATCGCGTCGAAGCCCGAACGCCCCGCCTCCGCGAGCTTCGGTCGTAGCGCCTCGGTCTTCTGGTCCCCCTGCAGAAACCGTTGTGCAATCATGGCGGTGCCGACGCCGGCGGCGCTCATTTCCAGGGTGCCTTTGCGCGCCGGGTTGCGTCGCACCGGCGGCTCGTAATTGAAGCTGCCATTGGGGTTGGTGTAATCGAGCAGAGCGTTGGCGAGTTCGCGCCACACCTCGGTGTCCACGTCGATGCCGGCGCGGGTGGCCGCCCAGAGTCCGAGCGTGGCGTACTGGGTATTCGACAGGTCGCCGTTGCCCTCTTCGTAATGCCAGGTGCCTTGCGCCTGACGCCGGACCAGAATCTCGGTGAGATCTTCCATCCAGCCGCGATGCGCGGCCGGGTCGACGAGTTGCAGAAGCATCAGGGTGCAGCCGATTTCGTAGGTGGTGTGCGGCTTGGTTTTTTTGATCGCGCCGAGGGCTTTCACGATTTCCGGTGCGTCTGTTTTGGTTCCGGTTTTGATCAGGGCCATGGCGGCGAGCGCGGTGTAGCCGGGGGTGTGTTCGCCGAGGTGACCCATCCAGCTACCATCGCCCGCCTGTTGCTTTTTCAGGTAGGCGACGCCGCTTTCGATGCCGTCTTGAATGTCCTGCTGAAGTTGCGGATCGACGAGGCCCTTTTTCGGTTCCCACCAGGTTGCGTCGAGCCCTTTGGCGGTGAACGCGGCGGCGGTGAAGCGCGGGCTGTGGCGTTCGGCGACGAGGTTGCCGTTGAGCCACATCTCGACTCGGTAATCGTGCAGCGTGGCGCGGGGCGGGAGATCAAAGGTGATGCGTTCACTACCTTTCGGCGCGCTGCGTTTGGCGTCCTGGCTGGAGGCGAAGGCCGGGTTCTCCTCGCCGGCCACGATCACGACCGGATCCTCGGCGCCGGCCTGGCAATAGACGAATCCGCGGAACGACGGCGTGGGAATTTGCACCAGGCCTTCAAAGCGCCAAGTGAACTGCACCGCGCCGCGGTCGCCCGCCTGTTTGAATCCGGCTTGGTCGATCGCGCCGCGTTTCGTGCTTTGAGCGGGCACGAAAATCAGTTGGAAGCCGAGCAAACAGAGGGCGAGGACGGGAATGGAGCGCATGCTGTATCGAACCCGTAAAACCCTCGAAACGCAAGATTCTACGGCGACCTGCGGTCGGGTGAGTAATCAGTGATCGGTAATCAGTAATCAGTGGTGCAGCCTTCGGCCGGGTGAGTAATAAGTGATCGGTAATCAGTGGCACTGGTCCTTCGGCCAGAGGAGTGATCAGTGTTTGGCCTTCGGCCTGGAGCAATTTTGGTGTCGGATTTTTGTCGAAGCCGAAGATCCCATTCTCCTGCTCCCATTTATACCGAGTGCTGCCGGTCATGCCGCCGCCCGTATGGGTATACAGCGTTTGCGATAAGCCTGCCGCCTCACAAATGCTCGGCAGCGTCGTGTAGCCGGGTTTCATAAAACTATGACCGGTCCCGACGACTCGCAAAGACCCATCCTTGGACTTGGGCATGTCGGGAAAGGCATCACCGTATCGCTGCGTCATCTGTTCCGGCGTCAGGTAACAGACCGCATGGTCAGGGAACCTCTCTTCCTTCCAGCCAGGGTCCGGGATAAACGTGCCCTTTTTCCCCGCGATCTTTCCGTTGCTGTTTTGCAGCGCCTTCCGGTTGGTGGCCGCCTCTTTTAACGATAGCTTGCCGTCTCCGTCGGCATCGGATTCCGGGTACTGCTTGAGCAATTTGGCGAGCTGAGCGGGCGACGCGTTTGCCGCCGGCGCTTTGGCCGCAGGCTTGCCGGGCAAGGTTTTGAGCAGCTTCGCCTGTTCGGCTTGGGACAGGGTGCAGTTGGCGTCGGCATCGGCGGCGGGTTGTCTGCGCAGGATGACCTTTTCTACGGTTGCCCATTCCGGGCCGGACAGTTTGCCGTCCCCGTTTCGATCCGCGCGTGGAGATTGGCCGAGAAGTTATTTTGATAGTTCGGGCAGCAACTCTTGAGCGTTAGAGGCCGCTGGAAACCCTCCAAGGAGTGCGAAGATTAGTCCAAAGATTGTTCCGTTTTTCATCCTGTGTATTCCATAAAACAACCTACGTGCGAGTGAGGGGTTTTATTTTATGAAACGGACGTCCAATCTGCAATTCAACGATCACCTCATTCCGCTTTGCGCACCGTGAACTTCGGTTGCTCGA
>Ga0209828_1001408_pt1 | contig 21814 bp, 18 predicted proteins | sample MaitaG_FD_187429 | JGI IMG/M metagenome (GOLD analysis project Ga0209828, IMG submission 187429) | Marine algal microbial communities from Maine, USA - Maine_Asex2 metaG (SPAdes) (version 2) | ecosystem: Host-associated > Algae > Red algae > Unclassified | place: Maine, USA | collected 2015-01-05
CTCTCATTGACGAAGACGGTCGTCCAGTGACCATGGGCGAGAAGCCTGTCGCTGTCAACGGACGCTTCGAAGCAGGAAGGCCGGCTGGGTTACGAGCCGGCACACCGCTCGGTGTGCCGTTGGCCATCAACCTGACTGCTCTGCGGCTCAAACCCGGCATCGGCTACAGCTTCGTGTTTGAGATCGATGCACAGACGCAACCCGAGTGGCGGGCCCCGCTCTTTGTGCGGGCGCCCGTGCAGCAGTAGCTGGGCGCCGTGGCGGCCTAGCGCTCGTGAATTGGTCCCTCGGTGTCGCTTAAGGCGCTGACTTTGCGGCCAGAGCGCAACGCAATGATCTCGGCACAGATCGAAACAGCAGTCTCCTCGGGCGTTCGACCACCGATATCGATGCCAATAGGCGAACGCAAGCGGGCCAACCCGTCGTCGTCGACACCGGCTTCACGGAGTCGCTCGGTTCGGCCATCGTGGGTTTTGCGGCTACCCATCACCCCGATGTAACCGACCCGAGTTTCGAGCGATCGCACGACTGCAGGAACATCGAATTTGTTGTCGTGGGTCAGAATCGCCACCGCGTCGCGCGGCCCCAAATCGGCACCGAATTCATCGAACACCTCGTCGGGCCAACTGACCCTTAGCTCATCGGCCATCGGGAATCGTTTGCGGGTCGCGAAGACGGGGCGGGCGTCGGCAACAACAACTCGATACCCCAACAGTTTGGCTGCGCTTGCCAACGCAGCCGTAAAGTCCACCGCCCCAAAGATGAGCATGCGCGGCGGCGGCGCCTGCGACTCGATGAACACGGTGAGGTCGTTCTCGCGTTGTTGGCCTTGGGCTCCGTAACTGCGGACCCCGCTGCGGCCGACTTCGAGCTCAGCGAGTGCGTCTCGCTCGGCAACTCGATCGAGTTCGCCATGGCCGAGCGACCCAACGGCGGGTTTGCCCGGCTGTATGAGCATCTTGGCCCCAAGCCCCTGACCGGCGATCACAGTGAGCAGGCACACAGGCTCCGCACTGCGGATTGCGCTCACCCAAAGGTCGAAAATGGTGTCGGTCACCTTGTCCTAACTACCAGTCGAGAGGTTCGATGTACAAGTGAATCGTGCCACCGCACGTGAGCCCAACCGCAAAAGCCTCATCGTCGCTGTAACCGAACGTAACCATTCGGCGCTCGCCGCTGCCGATGATCTCGAGTGCCTCGACTACCACTGCGCCCTCGACGCATCCGCCAGAGACCGAACCAATTACTTCGCCGTCTTCGTTGACTGCCATTGCGGCGCCTGGGTCCCGAGGGCCCGAACCCTCGATATCTACCACGCGGGCAATCGCCACGTCTTTGCCCGCATCACGCCACGAAACGACTTCATCAAGAATGTCCTTCATGAGTAAAAGCTACCGTTCCGCGGTGCGGTTGATTGCGACCGCGAGTTCTTCGAGCGCTCGCAGCGAGTGCCCTTCGACGAATTCGTCGACATGAGGAAGCGCAGCCGCCATGCCGCGAGCGAGCGGCGCATACCCCTCGGTGGCCTTCAGGGGATTGGACCACACAATGCGGTAAGCGATGCGACCGAGTCGGGCCATCTGCTCGTCCATGAGCTCGGGCTCGCCGCGGTCCCAACCATCGGACAGAATCACGACAACCGCGCCCCGGGCCATACCCCGCACGGCCCACTCGTCGTTGAACGCCCGAATAGATTCGCCAAGCCGCGTGCCACCAGACCAATCCTGGACTGCTTCGGCAGCGTTACCCAACGCTCGATCAGGATCCAGTGTGGCCATCTCTCGGGTGAGCCGCGTAAGCCGCGTGCCCAGGGCGAATGCTTCGACTCGACCCCGAGCCAGAACCGTTGCATGCACGAATCGAAGTAGCGCTCGAGAGTAGGCCTCCATTGAACCGCTAATGTCCAGCAGCAGCACCACCCGGCGCGGCTGCACACTGGGCTGGCGAAACGCTCGGTCGATTGGCTCACCGTCGTTCGCAAGAGCTCGGCGAATAGTGCGGCGAAGGTCTGGCCGACCGCGCCGAAGATGGCTGCGCTGCTGGCGGCGCGACGGCCGCATTGCCCCGCCGACTCGAATTTGGCCCACTAAGTGCTGGAGTTCGCGCAACTCTTCGTTGCTGTATTCACTGAAATCCTTGTGTCGCAACACTTCGACGGCGCTGTACCGCATGGTGACATCAGGCTCGCCATCTTGATCGGCACCATCAGTGGAGTCACTAAGGCCATCCTCGTCTTGCTGATCCACCGCAATTGATGTTGTGGTGGTCATTGGTTCGGACTCGTCGAACTCTGCGCCCACCCAGTAGCGCCCAAAGACCTTGTGGTAGGTCATGAAGTCTTCGCTGCGGGTAATCAAGGTAGTTCGACCGCACCAGTATCGCTCGGACCGATCCACGCTATTCACCGCGCACAACGCTTTGATATACAACAGCGTCGCCCCTATAGGGACCTGTACACCGGCGTCTCGGAGTGCGTGCACGAAGCCAGCGGCCAAGATGGGGAGCTTGGATCGATCGACCTGGCGCCCCTCGGGCAACGGCGTTCGCTCCCCCTGTAGGCGCCTTGGGGTGAGCACCCAATCCGGTTGATCGGTCAACGGCGTGCTACGACGCGTCGGTTGCGACAGCAACGACCTGGTCAAGGCCATGATCGCGGACCCGTTGTTGGTCCTCTCGGTATTTCAGGATTGTTCCAAGGCTCGCATCGGCGGACTCAACGGTGAGACCGCGTTGCTCGAGGCGATGGAGGGCTTGGGCCCAATCGATGGACTCGGCAACGCCCGGCGGCTTGTACAGGCCAAGCCCGCGGAACTCGGCAACCGCTCGAGCGACCTGGCCCGCGAGTGCGTCGGTAACACCATCGGTACGGCGCCGGATGATCTCCACCTCGCGGCTGAAACCTGGATGTTCGACCCAGTGGTAGAGCGCTCTGCGCTTGAGCGCATCGTGCACGTCGCGTGTTCGGTTCGACGTGATGATCACCACCGGCGGTTTTTCTGCTCGGAAGGTCCCGAGTTCGGGAACGGTGATTGCGTACTCCGAGAGCACCTCGAGCAGAAATGCCTCGAACTCGTCGTCGGCTCGGTCGACCTCGTCGATCAGCAGCACGGGGGCGACATCGTCGCTGTGAGAAATTGCGTCGAGCAAGGGTCGACGCACCAGGAACTTGTCGCTGTAAAGCTCGTCTTCGACCGCGTCGGCATTTGCAGCCAGGTCACCAACTGCTTCGCGGGTTCGCAAGTGCAGAAGCTGGCGACTGTAGTCCCACTCGTACACGGCTTGGCCGGCGTCGAGGCCTTCGTAACATTGCAGTCGGATAAGGCGCCCACCGGACCATTTAGCCAACGTCTTGGCGACTTCGGTCTTGCCTACCCCGGCTTCACCTTCGAGAAGCAACGGCCGCTGCAGCTCAATAGCGAGGAAGATCGCAGTTGCCAGGGACTCGTCGGCGAGGTAATCGTTCTCGGCCAGGCCGGTCGCCACGTCGGCGACTGACCTTGGGGGAAACTCAATAGTCATTGGCTGCCAAGGCTATCGGCGCCGTGTGTTAGTCAAGAACTTCGGCGTAGAGCAGATTGAACGGCCAGCTCAATGGCAGGGCAACCGGCGCGGGCGGAGCGGGAAGCACCGCGTAGGCCTCTTCGCCTGGGAACACAAAGTTGAAGTCCCGACGCGCAATCCGTTCGATCTCAGCGTCGGTTCGCATACGCCAAATTTCTTCGCGCAGTTGCGATTGTTCATCGACGAGACTCTTGAGTTCCTGGTCAACTTCTGACGCTTCGGCTCGCTGATCGAGCCAGGTCGTCGTTGGAAAGATGAAGTAGACCAGACCGGCGAACAAGACCAGGGCCAACATGAGTGGCAGCACAAACCCGCGCACCATCCGGCCGGCAAGTTCAAGCGCATGCGCCGAAGGCCGAAACCCTGCCGGGGTCTTCGCCGAATCGGTTCTGGTCAACTTGGCGGGCCATGTCAGTTTCGGTGGTGGTGGCAACTTCATTGGTTGGTCACGCAGACTGCGCTGCTAGTGATTGCGCGCCTCGGTAGCGGGCAGAGTCGCCGAGATCTTCCTCGATGCGCAGCAGTTGGTTGTACTTGGCAACTCGGTCGCTCCGGGCCGGCGCTCCGGTCTTTATCTGGCCACAGTTTGTGGCAACGGCAAGGTCAGCGATGGTGTTGTCTTCGGTCTCGCCCGATCGATGCGACATCACCGCAGTCATGCCTGAGGCAATCGCAAGCTGCACGGCTTCGAGCGCTTCGGTAAGCGTGCCGATCTGGTTGACCTTGACCAGAATCGAGTTTGCCGAGTCGTCTCGTATTCCTCGGCTGAGTCGTTCCACGTTGGTAACAAACAAGTCGTCGCCGACAAGCTGCACCCGAGAGCCGATGCTGGTCATGAGTTCACCCCACCCCGTCCAGTCTTCTTCGGCCATGCCGTCTTCGATGCTCACGATGGGGTAACGATTGGCGAGATCGGTGTAGTACTCGACCATCTCTGTTGGGGTAAGCGAACGGTTCTCTCCGGAGAGGTGGTACTTGCCATCGCTGAAGAACTCTGTCGAGGCCGGGTCAAGAGCGATGGACATGTCAACGCCCGGGCGCAGCCCAGTCTTTTCGATTGCCTCGACGAGCAGCTCGACCGCTTGTTCATTGGAAGCAAGATCGGGGGCGAAGCCGCCTTCGTCGCCAACGGCGGTTGACAAGCCACGCTCTTTAAGCACGCCCGCCAAGGTGTGATAAGTCTCAACACCCCAACGGAGGGCCTCGCTGAAGCTCGTAGCGCCAACGGGCATCACCATGAATTCTTGAAGATCGACATTGTTGTCGGCGTGTTCGCCGCCATTGAGCACGTTCATCATGGGCACGGGGAGAACATGGGCGTTCGCCCCACCGATGTAGCGGTAGAGCGGCAGGCCTCGATCTGCGGCCGCTGCATGTGCGGTTGCCAGGGAGATTCCGAGGAGAGCGTTGGCGCCAAGTCGGCCCTTATTTGGCGTGCCGTCGAGATCGATCATTGCCTGATCAATGCCTCGTTGATCGGCGGCTTCTCGGCCAAGGACCGCCTGCGAAAGTTCGCCGTTGATATTGCCAACAGCGGTCGCGACTCCCTTACCACGCCAAGCGTCGCCGCCATCGCGCAGTTCAACGGCTTCGAACGCTCCGGTTGATGCCCCCGATGGGACTATGGCACGGCCCATGGCCCCGGACTCGAGACCAACTTCGACCTCGACCGTTGGATTGCCCCGAGAGTCCAGGACTTGCCGGCCAGTAATTGCGGATATTTCAGACATGGAAGCAGCTGCTCACTTGTATTCGATAAAGGTCGACAAGCCTATCGAGGCGCGTCGCTTGGACCATCCGAAGGCGATGTTACTAGAGATTCCAATGGGGCTGGTGTTGCCCGTGAGAATCAGCCGAAAAAGGCCCCAGATTTGCCGGAAAGGTGCTCTGTCTCGCTCTCTGGGCGCCGTCGTTACGCTTAGCCAGTGGCCGCCCCCGACCCAACTCGCACAATTATCCCGATGAAAGGCAAGGCAGACTCTCTGCCTCGCGGCGAAGATTGGGTGTACGAACTCAAGTGGGACGGCATGCGGGTGTTGGCATTTGTCGGCGTCGACGATCTCGCGACGACGAGCGTTCGACTGCAGTCATCAAATGGTCGAGACATCACCGCTAGTTTTCCGGAGTTGCAGGCCCTGAGCTGCCTTGGCGACCATCTTGATGGGCTCATACTCGATGGCGAGATCGTGGCCTTTTCGGGAGCAACCCCTAGTTTCCATGCGCTGCAGACACGGATGCATGTAAGTGACCCTGCCGAAGCTACGCGGCGCAGCGCAGCCACCCCTGTTGTCTTTGTGGCCTTCGATCTGCTGCACCTCAACGGTCATGACACGATGGCGCTGCCGCTGCATAATCGGCGCAGGTTGCTCGAACAGCTCACGAACGACGATCCCTGTTGGACCATTTGTGAACAACACCAAGACAACGTCGATGGCCTGGTGAATGCCGTGGTTGCCGCAAACCTCGAAGGCATCATGGCAAAGCGGGTGAACTCAAGGTACGAGCCGGGCCGCCGCTCCCATGACTGGATAAAGTTCAAGCCACGACTCCGTCAGGAATTCGTGATCGGCGGCTGGATCGAGGGGCAAGGCAGCCGTAGCAGCGGTATCGGCTCGCTGCTTGTGGGTTACTACGACCGTGAGCAGTTCCACTACGCCGGTCGTGCTGGCAGCGGGCTTACCGTCGATACTCAGCGCGAATGGCAGCAACTACTCCAAGATTCGCCTCGGTGTCCCTTTGCGCAAGTCCCAACGTTGGGCCGCGACAAAGTAGTGCATTGGGTCGAGCCCACCGAGATCGTCGAAGTGGCGTTCGCCGAATGGGGAGTCGATGGAAGCCATCTGCGACATCCCGTGGTTTTGGGGCGTCGCACCGATAAAGACCCACGATCCGTCGGGCGGGAATCATGAACCCGGAGCCCCATAGTCGACAGCGAGCGGACGCAAGTCCAATGAGGCAGTCGTCGGCGGGCCAGCGGCACTAGCCTGCCCGCATGACTAAGCAGGAACCTGTGAACACCCGCGAGGCTGACGCCTATCGGGCGGCACTCGACGTGATAGCCGCAAGCGAACCCACCGTTGCCGCTCACATCCGAGGCGAACTCGACAACCAGCGCAGCCAACTCAAGCTGATTGCATCGGAAAACTACGCTTCACCTGCGGTCTTATTAGCGATGGGCAACTGGTTCAGCGACAAGTACGCCGAGGGCACCCCCGCGATGCGGTACTACGCCGGCTGTGAATACGTCGACAAGGTCGAGACTCTTGCTGCTGACCACGCCAAGGCGCTGTTTGGCGCCGACTATGCCTACGTGCAGCCGCACTCTGGAATCGACGCCAACTTGGTGGCGTTCTGGTCAATTCTGGCGCACCGCATCGAGGCGCCGTTCCTTGCTGACCACGAAACCAAGAGTGTCAATGATCTCACCGCTGCGGATTGGGAAGAGCTTCGCCAGTCGTTCGGCAACCAACGAATGCTCGGCTTGGCGCTCGACGCAGGCGGGCATTTGACACACGGTTTTCGGCCCAACATCTCCGGCAAAATGTTTGAACAGCGCTCCTACACCGTTGATCCAGAGACAGAGCGTCTTGACTACAGCGAGATAGCCCGAGTCGCGCGCGAGTTCAAACCTCTGGTCATTGTTGGGGGCTATTCGGCCTACCCCCGCGAGATCAACTTCGCCAAGATGCGCGAGATCGCCGACGAAGTCGGCGCGACCTTCATGGTCGACATGGCCCATTTCGCTGGCCTGGTTGCCGGCAAGGTGTTTACCGGCGACTTCGACCCGATACCACATGCGCACATCGTGACCACTACCACCCACAAGTCGCTACGCGGACCCCGCGGCGGCATGGTTCTCACAAATCAGTCTGAGCTTGTCGAATTCATTGACAAGGGATGCCCAATGGTCCTGGGCGGTCCACTTGCCAACGTGATGGCCGCCAAGGCAGTTGCATTCGCTGAAGCGCGCCGACCCGAGTTCCAGACCTATGCGCACCAGGTACGCGACAACGCTGCTGCCCTCGCCGAAGGCATCGCCAAGCGGGGCGGGCGCATCGTGTCGGGCGGCACCGACAATCATCTGTGTCTCGTCGATGTAACCAGCTTCGGCCTCACGGGCCGACAAGCTGAGTCGGCCCTGGAGTCCTCCGGCGTCATCGTTAACCGCAACTCGATTCCGTTCGACGAGAATGGCGCGTGGTACACCAGTGGCATCAGGCTCGGCACTCCTGCACTCACGACAGTAGGTATGGACGAATCTGACCTCGACCAGGTTGCCGACATCATCTGTAGTGTTCTTCAGGCAACCGAGCCAACAACCACGGCAGCTGGCGCAACGTCCAAAGCCAAGTTCACACTTGCTGATGAGGTCCGCGACACAACCCGGGCCCGTTCTGCCGAACTGCTGTCGGCCAACCCGCTTTACCCCGAGATCGGCGGCCTCTAGGACTCTAGACTTTCGGCAGCTCGAACCTGATCCGCAAACCTGCCAGCATGCTGACGCAACGCTGACTCAGCGTCGATTCCTAACGAGCGTGCGAGCGCGACCACCGCAAATAGCAAATCGCCCACGTTCGCCTCAGTGAGAGCGTTCGGCTGGTCAGCTACTGCTCTGGCATCGGCAGCGAGTTTTCCCAGATCCTGTTTCGCTGGGTCCGGCACTGCGTGGCCGATAGCCACAGCCTTCTTTTGCACCTTAGTTGCGAAGAGCAATGCTGGTAGCGCAGCCGGAATCCCATCCATTACTGAGCCTCGACCCTTCTCTGCAAGCTTCGAGGCCTCCCACTGCGCCGGCAGTTCCTCGAGTGTTGTCACTTCATCGCCGAACACGTGCGGATGGCGATCAACGAGCTTGTCGTGTATTCCCCCAGCAACATCGGCTACGTCGAACCAACCTTGCTCGGTCGCTAGAACGGCATGGAAGAATATTTGGTAGAGCAGATCACCAAGCTCCTCTTGGAGATCACCAAAACGTTGCTCAACTTGGTCGTCTGCTTCTGCCTGATCCAGCAGATCGAGAGCTTCGAGCGTCTCGTAGCTCTCTTCTAACAAGTAGCGCCGCAGGCTTGCGTGTGTTTGCTCTGCGTCCCACGGGCAGTCTTGTCGCAATCGCTTTACCAGCACATCGAAGCGAGCAAACGCGAGCCCAACCGGTGCTGGAAGTTCGGGGACATACACCGAAGTTAGATGGTCGGGTTCAACCGCTCGATCCAAGTCTGCCCAATCGATTTCGAAGACCTGTTCATCGGGAGCCCCCAGCCGCTGCAGCACGACTGCGCGAGTGCCTCCCGGATCATCGATAGCGAGTTTGATGTCGCTCAGAACCTGCAGCGAATGGCACTGGGCTATGAGCAGCGGACCAGCCTGTCCGGCGGCTTCAGACGCAAACCGGTGACCATCGACAACCCGAACGCCGGACTCAATGGGGTCCACGTCAAGAGCCACCCAGCTCAGATCGAGGAACGAGAGCGCCCCGTGCACCACGACTTGTACGTCGGTGCGGGCCGCCAGCAGGTCCACTGTGTGTTCCGCAACGCGCGGAGATCCCGGCACTGCATAAAGAATCCTGGTGTGCTCAGTGGCGGCGGCAACCAAGTCTTCGACGATCTGGTCATAGACCGCTTCGAACGTCGGGAGGGTTTCATAGTGGTGGTCGAACGATTGACCGGCGACCAACGGAGCTGCCGGGTGTCGCGTGGTGCGCACGAAACGCACAACCACCTCGTCGATCAGTCTCAGCGTGCCTGCAGTAACAAGGTCTGGTCCCGCTGGTCCGAGTCCAACGATGTCGATCCTGGGAAGCTCTCGTGGCAACCCTTTGCTTGCATTCATGCAGCAAGGCTACGAGGTTGCGAGTTGACCCATTAGACCGTTCGCATTGGCGCAGCTGCCCCAGCTTGAGTGAGACGCCGATCCAGTCGCCCACGAGGCGAAGCATTCGGCGAAGTCGCCTGCTGGCGTTGCCAGATCAGAGTTCACGTGATCAGGCCACCATGCCAGCGTTGGTTGCATGCCGCGAGCGTTTCGCCAGGCGGCTCGGTCTTGGTCACTGTTGCGAATGTGATCTACGGCATGACCAATTTCGTGGCCAATGACATAAGAAAGTTGAGCGTCGGACATGTTCGGTCGAACGTAGATTTCGATATGCCGTCTGGTAGTGAACGTCAGACCTAGGTAGGTCCGATTTCCCGGGTGAAAGCTCATGGTGTAGCCCACGCTGGAGGGGTCATACCCGACTCGCTGCAAGGCAGCTTGGCCTCGTTGAACATGGCTAGGCGTGGTAGCGGTAGCAGCCTCGACAGTCTTTGTAAGTACTTGGTCGGCCTGAACCGCAACAACCGGCACCAGAGTTGGTGGAACCGGTGTCGCAGGAACCTGGGTTACGGGAACCAGGGTCGGTGGCACCGGGCTTGCGGGAACCGGGGTCGGCGGCGTTGCTGGCACTGGCGTCGCGGTCGGCAGCGGCGTCGGTGGAACCGGGGTCACGGTCGGCACCGGCGTCACGGTCGGCACCGGCGTCACGGTCGGCACCGGCGTCACGGTCGGCACCGGCGTCACGGTCGGCACTGGCGTTGGTTGTAACTCGACCACGGAGGGATCGGGAGCCACCTTGGTAGATCTCGACAACGCGACCCGGGGAGACGCCGGCGTCGACCCGTGGGCCAAGGAGCCCCTCTTCATCTCGGAGTAGTCGCCTCGCCAATCGTCGTTGGATACGCCCGAGCCGTTTCTGGCTGCGTCAGCCGTTGCACTTGCCACCTCGACTGCGGTCGGCGCAGCCGTCATGCTTGGCACAGCCGTTGCACTTGCCACCTCGACTGCGGTCGGCGCAGTGGTGCTCGTTTCGGTCGGGGCTGCGCTGCCAAATGCCACGCCCAGCATCGCCAACACCACTGCCAACAGCGCTGAGATCGGGGCAAAGGCATGCGACTTTGAGAAATGAGCCATGGGGTCCCGCAGAGTTCAGTGGTGAAACGAGCGCCAGTTTGGCAGATCCCCAATGATTCATTCGACCTACGGATCGCTATCCCCCCTATGGGGTGCGCATAACCCGCGAACGGCCGCTCTGGGCGTTGGCCGAAGCCGCCCAGGGTGAGCTTCTGGGCCAATATGCCCACTTGACCGGGAAGAACGACTCATTGCCAAGTCTCGCCGGTGGGCCATTTCGCTCACGACCGGGTTGCCTCCCCAGTGGGTAAGACGCCTCATGCACTCCCTAGGTTCCAGGACCTATTCGACGGAGCTGGCGTACCTCCAGCCACAGCGGGCCGAAATCCGGAGTCGGCCAGGAAGTAAGGTTGGGGCGAGACGTCGGGGGGCGACATGACTAACGGAAAACCAGTACTCGATTGGGCCGAGGATTTCGAAATCTTCGACCAAACGTTCGTAGACGATCCGTATCCCATTTGGAAAGATCTACGAGAACAGGGTTGTCCCTTTGCCCGCACCGAACGGCGGCAGGTGTCCTATATGCCAACCACCTTCGACGCAGTCCGTCAGGTGGCAGGCGATACCGAGAACTTCTCGTCATTCTCCGTGAGCGTGACGCCCACCCCCACCAGCTACGACGACCAAGGCAACAGACTCCGCTCGATCATCACCAGCGATGCCCCGGACCACACGCCGGAACGTCGCCTCATGCTTCCGTTTTTCGCACCTAAAGCCGTCGAGAAGTACCGCGAACACACCCAAGACCTCTGTCGCAGCCTGATCCGCGAATTCATCGAAGAGGGCCGCGCCGACGTGGCAGGCGACTACGCACGGCAGATCCCACCCCGGATCATCGCGCTGATTCTCGGTATCGACCCAGAGATGGCCGACGAATTCACGACCTGGGTACAAGGTGTCCTTGAACTTGGGCTACAAGACGACGAGATCCGCGAACACTACGCCGACATCATCCGCAACTTCTTCGTAGAAGAAATTAAGGATCGCATCGACAACCCGGGCGACGACCTGATCTCGTTCTTGTTGCAAGCCAAGATCGATGGCGAACCAGTGCCGATGCCGGTAGTCCGAGGCAATGTCGGCTTAATGCTGATCGCAGGTATCGACACCACTTGGAGCAGCATCGGCTCAGCCCTTTGGCACCTGGCGAGCCACCCCAAAGATCGCCAACGGCTCGTCGACGAACCCGAACTCATCCCAACGGCCGTCGAGGAGTTCCTGCGGGCCTACTCCCCCGTCACCATGGCCCGGGTCGCAACCAAAGACACGATGCTGGGCGATCGCCAGGTCAAAGAGGGCGAGCGCGTTGTGCTGTCTTTCCCTGCCGCCAATCGTGATCCCGAAGCGTTCGAGAACCCCGAAGAGATCATCATCGACCGCCAAATCAACCGGCATGTCGCTTTCGGCTCCGGCATTCACCGTTGCGCCGGCTCCAACCTTGCTCGGCTTGAAATGCAAGTTGCAATCGGCGAGTTCTTAGCCATGGTGCCCGAGTTCGAGCTCGAAGACCCCGACGCAGTCACGTGGGCTGGCGGTCAGGTGCGTGGCCCCCGGTATCTGCCTGTCACTTTCCCGCAACGCCCCGCCCTGTAGCAGCGGTCATTCTGACCCGACGGTCACCGCACTCATCGGAAACACCTCGAGGTCGGCCAAAGCAGCGATCACCTCGGGCACCGCCTCGGCACGACTTGATACCGCCAACTGCAGAAGCCCAATCTCGGGGTCGTACTTGCTCTTCTTGTACAACCGCGAGAGCCGGACTTCTTTGCTCGTCGCCAGGCTGACTGGTCGAATACGAGCGATGGCCTTCGGGCCGCCGAAGCCTGGTCCCTTAATCGCAACGATCTCCTCGATACCAGCCTCGAGTGCCAACACGCGGAGCTTGGCGATAGCGAGCAACATTTGCGCGGGTTCAGGAATCGGACCGAATCGGTCCTCCCACTCCGCAGCCACATCGGCGACCTCGTCGAGCGTAGTCACATTCGACAAGCGCCGGTACGCCATCAGCCGCATCGATTCCTTGGGCGCATAGGACTCGGGCAGGCTGGCCGGCGCCGGGATCTCAATCTTGATATCCGGCGCCACATCGACGGTCTCACCCTTGAGCACGGCGACCTCTTCGGTCACGAGCTGACAATACAGGTCATAACCCACCGCAGCGATGTGACCTGACTGACCGGTGCCAACCAGGTTGCCTGCGCCGCGGATCTCAAGGTCTCGCATCGCAATGCGGAAACCAGAGCCCAGCTCCGTGGCTTCTCCAACCGTCTTGAGTCGCTCATAGGCCGTTTCGCTGAGCACCTTGTCAACCGGATGAAACAGGTACGCATAGGCTCGCTGACCCGAGCGCCCGACCCGGCCACGCAACTGGTGCATCTGGCCGAGCCCAAGCAGATCGGCTCGATCCACCACCATGGTGTTGACGCTCGGCATGTCGATGCCTGACTCGATGATGGTCGTGCACACGAGCACATCGAACTCCTGCTCCCAGAAGTCATACACGACCTGTTCGAGCGAACCTTCGTCCATTTGGCCGTGCGCCACTGCGACCCGCGCTTCGGGCACGAGCGACCGTAACTCGTCGGCTACTTGTTCAATGTCTTGCACCCGGTTGTGCACGAAGAAGACTTGGCCTTCGCGCAAAAGTTCGCGGCGGATTGCTTCGCCCACGGCTCGCTCGTCGTACTCGCCCACGTAGGTCAAGATCGGTTGGCGTTCTGCCGGCGGCGTATGGAGCAGCGTCAGGTCCCGGATACCCGTCAGGCTTAGCTCCAGGGTGCGCGGGATCGGGGTGGCGCTGAGCGTGAGCACATCGACTGCAGCCTTGAGTTGTTTGATTGCTTCCTTGTGCTTGACGCCAAACCGTTGTTCTTCGTCGATAACGAGCAGACCCAGGTTGGGGATCTCAATGTCCTTGGACAGCAAACGGTGGGTACCGACGACCAGATCGACCTCGCCAGCGGCCAAGTCCTTGTTGACCTTTCGGGCCTGGGCCGCGGTCAGAAATCTGCTGAGCACTTCGACCCTGATCGGATAGGCGGCGAACCGATCGCTGAAGGTCTGGTAGTGCTGTTGGGCAAGCAGCGTCGTGGGCACGAGCACCGCAACCTGTTTGCCGTCCTGGATTGCTTTGAATGCGGCCCGCAGCGCCACTTCGGTCTTGCCAAAACCCACGTCGCCGCAGATCAAACGGTCCATTGGCAACGGTCGTTCCATGTCCGCTTTGACTTCCTCGATCGCCTTCAGCTGATCGGGAGTCTCCTGGAACGGGAACGAACCTTCGAGTTCGCTTTGCCACGGCGTGTCCGGTCCAAAAGCATGACCAGGAGTTGTCACCCGCTGCTGATAGAGCAGCACGAGTTCTTGGGCTACTTCGGCCACCGCCGCCTTGGCCTTACCTTTAGCTTTCTGCCAGTCAGCGCCGCCCATGCGGCTCAGGCTCGGCGAGTCGCCTCCGGTGTAATGACGGATTGCATCGATCTGGTCCGACGGTAGATACAGGCGATCGGTTCCCCGGTACTCAAGGATCAGATAGTCGCGCTCGACACCACCAATCGCACGGGTCTCCATGCCGCTGTACTGCGCGATGCCATGCTGGCGATGCACTACGTAACTGCCCGGTTTGAGATCGTCGAGATCCGCTGACCGTTGGGTACGTTTGCGCTGCTTGCGATGGGAACGGCGCCGGCCGGTCAGTTCCGGTTCACTCAGTACCGCCAACTTGAGTGTGGGCAACACGCAACCCTGCAACAAAGGAGCCACGACAACGTGGGCATCGCGCCCGTCGGTGAAGTGCGCCTCGGGGTCAAGGGACAGGTCCAGGCCTTGCTCGCCCAGCAACCCATGAATGCGATTGACCGACGCATGATTATCGACAGCAACCACCGCTCGATACCCATCGGCGAGCAATCGCCGCAACTGCGGGATTGGACCGCGATCCTCGCCAATTGGACGGTCCCATCCGCCAGCCTCGATCGTCGAAACTTCTTGATTCATCGCCATCGGCGAAAGCGACCAGATCGGCGCAGTTGTTCCCGAAAGACCACGCTCGAACTCGGTGTGCAGTTTGGCCAGGCCAGTATCCACTGCTTCGGATGCGCCCCATGTGGTCGCTAGCGACGCCGCCAAGTCAGCCTCTTCGGCCAGGAGGTCTTCGGCCCTGCGTCGCAATCGCTGTGGCTCAATGAGTACTACGTGGGCGTTGTCGCCAAGTAGATCGCCGACGACTTGGGTGTCATCGTCGAACCACGGAAGCCACGACTCCATCCCATCGAAGAACTGCCCGTCTGCGAAACGCTGCCATTGTTCGCGGCCCCACGGCGATTCACTCATCAGCTGCTCGGCTCGGACCTGCATCTGGTCGTTCGGGATGACTTCGCGGCACGGGAAAATATCGACCGCTTCGATGGAGTCTGTGGCGCGTTGATCTGCAACGGCGAACTCGGTCAGCCGATCCACTTCGTCGCCCCACAGGTCGATACGCACCGGTGCGCTTCCGGTAGATGGGTACACATCGATGATCGAACCTCGCACGGCGACGTCGCCACGGTGCTCGACTTGGGCGTCGCGCCTATAGCCAATAGCAACGAGGTCAGCGATGAAATCATCCATCACCAATTGATCGCCCTGCTTGACCCGAACAGGATTCACGGTGCGGTGCGACGGCGACAGTCGTTGCAGCAATGCGCGCACCGGCACCACCATGACCTTGGGAGCTGTCCCGGTGCGCAGTTGCCACAACAATCGCGATCGACGGCCCATGGTCTCGACCCCGGGACTGACACGTTCAAACGGCAGAGTTTCCCACGCTGGGAATGCCTCGGCGTTGCCCGCTCCAAGCCAAGTCTCAAGATCTGCGGCGAGCCGGTCAGCAGCGTTGCTGGTTGCGGTAACAACCACCACTGGTTGGCGATCGCCGGATCCTGCTATCGAGGCGAGCACCATTGGCTGGGCAGCCTCGGCAACCGCCAAGTCGGCATGCTTTTTGCCGAGCGCTCCAATCAATGCTGGATGATCCGATATGCGAGCAGTCAATTCACGCAGAGCCACAGTTTGCCTCGGTCGTCCTATTGGTTAAAGCGGTTCATCACGGCAACCGCCGGTTCGACCAGCAACATTTCGACGGCGTCAGCGGCCGTCACCACCATCTCATCGAGAAGTTCACGGTCCGCCTTGCCCGGGCGTTTAAGCACCCAATCTGCACCACGCATTCGACTTGGCGCCTTGCCGACCCCAATTCGAAGTCGCACAAAGTCGGCCGAATGAATATGGTCTCGGATCGATTTTAGCCCGTTGTGTCCCGCCAGACCGCCGCCAACCTTGACCTTGAAACGTCCGGGCTCAAGATCGAGTTCGTCGTGCACAACAACGAGCCGCTCCAGATCCTCGATGCCATAGCGACGCACCAAAGAACGGACCGACTCGCCACTTCGATTCATAAATGTCTGGGGGAAGGCAACTGCGATCCGATGATCCCCAACCCAGAGCTCGTCGGTGTGTGCGGCTTCACGAGATGCTTTCAGCTGGCCGTTGAAGCGGCCCACCAGCTCGTCGATGACCTCGACCCCAATGTTGTGCCGAGTGCCTACGTATTCGCTTCCAGGGTTGCCCAGGCCGACGACCAACAAATCAGCCGGTGTACCTCGTCTTGGTTCTTGTTTGTGCTTGCGGCGGAACGCCAAAGCAGATTACTCGTCGCCGGCGTCGCCGTCGTCGTCGGCAGCTGGGGTTGCGGCGTCTTCTTCCTCGGCCAATTCGGCTTCTTCTTCGGCGCGCATTGCTTCGATCGTCGAGCGGGTCACGAGTGCAGTAGCCACTGTAGTCTCGGGGTCCATCGCAGGCGTGACGCCTTCGGGGAGCTTGAGGTCACCGACTCGGATGCTGTCGCCAACTTCCATATCGGAAATATCGACCACTACCTCGTTCGGGATTGAGGTTGGCTTGGTTGCGATCATGACCGTAAACATGGCCTGATCGACCATGCCGCTTACGTTCGCTACGGCCTTTGATTCACCAGTAAGGATGAGCGGAATTTCGACTTCGATGTCGGCGTTCGCATCTACTCGAATAAAGTCGATGTGGGTGACTTCGTCGCGCACGACATGGCGCTGAATGTCTTTGACCAAGCAGAGTTCGTCGCTACCGTCAATCTCGAGGTTCAGAAGTGCGTTTAGCCCAGCTTCTCCGCTCAAAGCCACTCGGGCTTCGGAGTAGTCGACCGACACGGCAACCGGTTGCGCCTCGAGGCCGTATACAACAGCGGGGATTCGACCCGTGCGGCGAAGACGACGTGACGAACTCGATCCGAGTTCACGGCCAGCTTCGGCCTTTAGAGCAACTTGTTGAGCCATCAGAAACCTCGTAGGCGATTCAGTATCAGTTCAGCGCAGACAGGCTGAGTTGTGGGCCTGTCTAGCGACTGAAGGCCTAGCAACTAGGCCTCTTGAGCCTGGATAGGTTAACTGTTTGGACCGCAATAACCGCCCCCGGCAGAGCAATTGGCGGTTCCCTCAGTTGAAGTTGCCGCCGCCGAAGATCTCCGAGACCGACGTGTCTTCGAAAATGCCTCGGATAGCGGCGGCGATAAGTGGAGCAATCGATACGACTTCCATCTTTGCAATGCGGCGTTCGAGGGGGAGCGTGTTCGTCACGACCACCTTCTCGATACAGGAGCTTTCAAGGCGCTCGAGCGCAGGACCACTAAATACGCCATGGGTCGTAGCGGCAATGACCTTGCTGGCGCCCTTTTCTTTGAGCAGTTCGGCGGCAGCGACGATTGTGCCACCGGTGTCGATCATGTCGTCGATGAGCACGCAGGGCTTGCCGTCGACATCGCCAACGACATCTTTCGCCTCGACCGCATTCTTCTTGTTGTGAAGGCGCCGCTTGTGCACGATCGCCAGGTCGGCATCGAGTCGCTGCGCATATCGTTCTGCAACCTTGACTCGACCAGCATCGGGCGAGACCACGACGAGGTCGTCGGCCATCTTGCCGAGCGCGTCGCACAGCACCGGCATGGCGACCAAATGGTCCCACGGTCCTTCGAAGAAACCCTGAAGCTGATTTGAGTGCAGATCAACGCTGACCATGCGCGACGCTCCAGCGACTCGGAACTGGTCAGCGACCAACTTGGCGGTGATGGGTTCACGGCCCGATGCCTTGCGGTCTTGGCGGGCATATCCATAGAACGGGGCAACAACCGTGGTTCGCTTGGCCGACGCGCGTTCGGCTGCATCGACCATGATCAGATGTTCCATGATTGCATCGTTGATGGACAGGTCGGCCGTTCCTGCGTGGGTCTGCAAGATGAACACGTCGCCGCCGCGGACGGACTCCGCAAATTTGCAATAGATCTCCCCGTTGGCGAACTCTGACAAGTTTGCGTCGAGCAGCTCGACATCGAGGAGGTCAGCGACCTCTTGGGCAAGCTGGGGGTGTGCCCGCCCACTGATCAGGTGGAGCCGCTTCTTGGCTGATAGTTCCATTGTGAGTCTCAATCTGACGCAATGTTTGCGAAGGGTCCGACGACGTCATCGTCGGCAATCGAGGCACCACGCACTTTGGATGATTCGACCACCGCATGTTTGCCGATCGTCGCATCGATCAGATGCGAGTTCGGTCCGATCGTGGCGCCAGCAGCAATGGTGGTTGCGCCCTGCAACACGGTGCCAGCCTCAATCGTGACATCGGGAGCAATCACCACCGAAGCATCGATAACGGTGGAAGATGGCTGCACGATGGTGACGCCTTGGCGCATGTGGTGTTCGGCGATGCGGTCGCCGAGCTGTCCCGCAGCAAAAGTGAGCTGCTCGCGGTCATTGACGCCAGCTATTTCGTTGGCATCTGCAGGGAAGGGAACGACCGGATGCCCTGCGTCTACCAGCACACCAATTGCGTCGGTCAGGTACATCTCGCCTTGCGCGTTGTCGGTCGAGATAAGGCGCAACGCTGGACCGAGCAGGGAGCGTCGGAAGCAATACATGCCAGCGTTGATCTCTTGAATTGGCTTTTGGTCGGCGGTGGCATCGCGTTCTTCGACGATGGCTGAAACTCCCCCGCCCTCGGTGCGCAAGATCCGCCCGTAGCCCGTCGGGTCGTCGAGGTTGGCAGTGACCAAGGTTGCAGCCGCCCCACTTTCGAGGTGAGAAGCCACGAGGGCACGAACCGTCTCGGCGGTGAGCATCGGCGTATCGCCGGCAACAATGATCACGTGGTCGTCGTCGCTGAAACGATTGTCGTGCACGTCGAGTGCAGCGAGCCCAACAGCGGCGGCGTCGCCAGTACCGCGCTGCGAGAGTTGCTCGGCAAACAGAAACGGACGCTCAAAGCTTTGGGATAGGGCGTCGACCAGTAGTTCTCGCCCGTGCCCAACAACGACGGCGATGCCATCGAGCTCGACGCCTTCGAGCGCCGCAATGACCCAGGCAAGCAATGAGCGGCCCCGGGCCTGATGGAGCGGCTTTGGTAGCTCGCTCTTCATGCGTGTGCCTTTGCCCGCAGCAAGAACGATCGCGCTCACGGTCATGGCGAGCTAACCAAGCGGAGTGATGAGCTGGCCCTGCAGGGCTCGAACCTGCGACCTCCTGTACCAAAAACAGGCGTTCTTCCAACTGAACTAAGGGCCATCGATCACTCACGCTATCCGCCCGAACAGTCGCTCGCAGCGCATTACCCACACGTTTACGTTCTTCGGGTCACAATTCTTAAGTCAACAGCCGCCGGACGCCGCGAACCGACTCGGGGAAGGTAGCGTCTACCCCGCTATGGGATCACTTGTAAAGAAGCGCCGCAAGCGCATGCGTAAGAAGAAGCACCGCAAGATGCTCAAGCGCACGCGAGCTCAGCGCCAGCGCGGTAAATAGGCCGCAGCCACTAACCAAAACACCGTTGCTCAGGCAGCGCGTCAGCGCGTGCGTCTGTACTCGACCGGTTGACCTTAGGCGTTGCCTATAGACCTCTTTGGTGTGGCGAAAGCAACGATGAAGCCCTCGTGCTCGGCGCCCGGATAGGCGCCTTCGACAAACCATGTCGAGCCGCTGCCAGCCAACCTGGCACGTTTGCCGGTGTGTTCAGATAGTCGATCTCGCCATTGCGCCAGCTGCGGCTCAACGAGCAGCGCTGCTGGTTCGAGGTCGTTGCCGTGATCTCCGGCTGGACCCCCAAGCGCGTCCCAGGCTCGGTACACGTCGGGGGTGCTGCAATGGAGCGGCGGAGTCAGCAACGTGACCGCTAGCGGCGTGAACCGAAGCGGTTCGACCAGTTCACCAATTCCGGTGACTCGGGCTCGTCCTCCTTCGATGCAGAAGGCAATGTCGGCGCCCAGTTGCGTAGCGAGATGAGGGTCGTTGAATCCTGCTGCTGCGAGCACTGCGGCAGCATCTGAGGACCCGCCACCTAGCCCAGCACCTGGCGGAATTCGCTTCGTGACATGCACGGCCCGTTCGGCGTTCACGAGCTCAAGTGCCAGCGAAACAAGATCTGTGCCGTCGCCGTCGCCGTTCCAGCTGCCCTGATAGGTCACGGACTTGCCAGGTGTGATTTCAAGCGTGTCGCCAAAGTCAAGCGTGACCATTTCGGCATCGATCAGGTGCATGCCGTCGGGTCGCACACCGGTCACTTTGAGTGACATGGTGAGCTTTGCGGGCGCGAATAAGGTCGCCGTCTCGGGTAGCACGACCCAACTCTAGTTCCGGGGTCAGCTCAGGCGGCGGGCCTTGGCCAATGCACACCATTGCTCCACGCCAATCGTTTCGGGCCGGGCGTCAGATGCAACACCGGCGGCCTCAAATTGTTGTTGAGTGACCAGGCCAGAGAGCGACTTGCGCAGCATCTTGCGGCGCTTTCCAAAAGCTGCTCGCACAAGTTCGAACACAGGTCCAATGGGCTCATCGTGTTTAGGGGTTTTATGGCGGACCAGGTGCACTAAGGCCGATTCGACCCGTGGCGGTGGCAGGAACACTGACGGCGGCACCTTGGCGACCAGTTGGCCGGTGGCCCAGTACGCGACCTTGACCGAAGGGATGCCGTAGTTTGAGCTGCCTGGCGGCGCGACGAGGCGCTCGGCTACTTCGCGCTGCACCATGACCAACAACGACGTGACCTGAGGGACATCGTCGAGTACATCGAGCACCAACGGCGTGGCCACGTTGTAGGGCAGGTTGGCCACCATTGCCCACTGCCTGTCTGGCGGAGCAGCAACAGACCAATCGACCGTAAGCGCATCGTGATGGACAATCGTGACCGCGTCCTGATCATGGAACTGAGCAGTCAGCGCAGCCACCAAACCTTGGTCAATTTCGACGGCGACAACCCGGCATCCGGCATCGACGAGCCCTGCGGTAAGCGCTCCAAGTCCCGGCCCGACCTCGACAACGTGATCTCCTGGTTGGACCTTGGCGAGTCGAACAATACGGTCTATCTGGTTCGGATCAACCAAGAAGTGCTGACCGAGCGACTTGTCCGGGTGCAACCCAAAGCGCGCCAGGAGTTCAGCGGTACCTTTCGCTCCGTGACCAATCGAGCCGGGTCCGACCGAGCCGGGAGCGGTCAGAGCAGGTATCGGCCACAGGTGGGCCAGGGTCGTGCGCCTTCGAGCTCAAAGAGCTTGGCGGCCATCTTGTCTTGATCCTCAGGAGCGGCTTGTGACGGAATGATGCCGACAAGTTCGGGCCAGAAGCGGCGGGCGAGTCCGTCCCACGTGCTCGGCAAGAATTGATAGGCCCCGTGGTAGAGCCCACTTGGGTCTACTACCTCGTACCGTCCCCCCGACTCGCAGTCTCGGAACGCAACCCAGTCGGCAACGGTAGGTGGCTCCGACGGCTGGTTAGATCCGGGTAGAGGCAGCGTTGGAGCCTCGGGCTGCTCTGTAGCCAGGAAAGGCAGTGCAACCCAGCCGCTCCGGGGGATATCCACCTCGGCCCATATTTGAGCGCCTTCGGCAAGGACTGCGCCAGTCACATGAACTTCGGAACGATAGGTCAACACGTCGAGAATTTGACCACCGGGGACATCTCGAATGAAGAGCCCATCACTTGGGATGACATACATCCATGCGGTTGAAATGACTGGCGTTGCAATCTCGGTTGCCACCGCTGCGACCGTGGGCTCAGTCGTTGGTTCGTCAGTCGGCTCAACCGTTGGTTCAAGGGTGGGCTCGGGTTCCACTGTGGGCTCAGGAGTCGGCTCAAGGGTGGGCTCGGGTTCCGCCGTGGGCTCAACCGTTGGTTCAAGGGTGGGCTCAGGTTCCACCGTGGGCTCAAGGATCGGTTCCGGTGTCGGCTCAGGAGTCGGCTCAGGAGTCGGCTCA
>Ga0209828_1001410_pt1 | contig 21797 bp, 20 predicted proteins | sample MaitaG_FD_187429 | JGI IMG/M metagenome (GOLD analysis project Ga0209828, IMG submission 187429) | Marine algal microbial communities from Maine, USA - Maine_Asex2 metaG (SPAdes) (version 2) | ecosystem: Host-associated > Algae > Red algae > Unclassified | place: Maine, USA | collected 2015-01-05
AAACAGCAAATATATTAGCATCGACCTGTTTATAGGTGCATGAGCGTGTATCATAGTAGATAGAAACTATCCTAGTGATAACTAAAAACGAAAGGTCCTAAGATGGCTCTCGATATTACTTTACAATCAGCGGTTGCTCTACAAAACTACCTCGGTAGCACTTTTCAAGATGACGCTGTTGACCCAAATGCCGTTGTTGAGCCTGCAGCCGCTCCTGGTACGGCAGCAGAAGTAATCAACGGTTTAAAAGCCAAAGGCGACAGCGTTAAAGCTCCTACTACTGGGATTAGCCAGACTGCTACAGATTTTTTTGAATACATAAAATGGGGTGGCATAATATTTGCTGTTATTGCTATCGCTATTGTAGGTATCTATATTATGTTCAACGTAATTGGTAATAACTCAGCAAATGCTGCAGTAAATATCAAAAAAGTTCTAACAGTTCTTGGTGGACTAATAGTTATCTTCAACGCCCCAGCTATCGTTGGTTTCGCTATATCACTATTTTAGTTCCGAAAGGAGCTTCAAATGGCCAAGCTAAATATAAATGCCGCTACACGCTACAGCTATTCTAAAATTCTACTTATTTTAGTTGCTGCACTTAGTTTAAACTTATTTATACAAAGCTCTAGCCATGCCCAAGGTTTAGAAGAAGAGTTACATCAACTTGCCAGTAGCATCTGTGCAGACACAGTTCCAGAAGGAGCTGCAGCAACCTTTGAATGTTACAACCGTGAAAAGGCAAGACTCAAAGCAGAATACGCTGCATTACAAGCTCAAATAGCTAAGCCATTGAGCAATGACGAAATTATTGCTCAAGCAAATGCCGACTGTTCCCCGCTATTAGCAAACCAGGCACAGTTCCAGCTGTGCTACGCTCAAGCGCTTGAGACAAACCAATACCAATATCCAGAGAGCAATTACGCAAACCCTGCAATTCCTAACTCTTCAACTCCGATTACGTTGAACCCAACAGACTGCACAACACTAGATACTGAGACAGATAAATTTTTGTGTGAAACTGGCAGAGCGGCAGACATTATGGGTTACTTAGCTATTGCTTTAGCAATAGGATCAGTCATGGTCATCGGCTTCCTTCTTATTGGTAGCGTCAATAGCAATAGAGCTGGATTAACAGCAAACACAATCAAACGCTTAACAATGGTTTTACTAGGTTTAATAATAGTATTTTCAGCACCAAAAATAGCCGCACTGGCCCTACTCTAAGGATACAAGATGACAACCTACACATCGAACATCCAAATATCAAAAAACTACAGCACTGCATCTATTTGGCATACAAACCCTGCGAACTGTCAACCATACTCTGACGAAAGCATTAGATTGGATGAGGATGTTGAGAGAGCAGACGGCCAAGCTCACTCCTTTAAAGACCATCTAGATTATGACAAAAATGTAGAATCACTATGTATATCTGCAGAGGACACAAGAGAAGACATCTTTCGACCCGAAGGATCTGAAGCTGGCAGAACTAGACAACAGCTAAGAGAGCTAGAAGCTGACCCTTTCCAAGGCGGTCAAGAGATAGGGCCGGATCTTGGTACACAATTTACCAACGCATTCAGCATTCTTAATTACATAGCAATACTGTTCGCAGTGATATGCGTGATGCTAATTGGCTTTTACATGAAGATGTCTGTATTTGGTAATGACTCAGCAGGGATGGCTAAAACAGTCAGAAAAATATTACCAATATTTATAGGACTTGCCCTAATTTTTTCAGCACCAACCATCGTTGGTTTAGCATTTCTCTAGGCTTAATAAATTACAAGCACGTAATTCAAGTCACAATAATGTAATTAGAACGCGTTATGTTCCAATTAGATTCCAATTAGATTCCAATATTGACATGGCAAAGTATATCTATCGATGAACTTCAGCCGCCACTGAAGAACATCGCACCACATTGACAAGACTCCGCCAAGTCTCGTCAATGAGCTGAAAATGAGCACAATCCCTTACACTTCTTCCGCCTCCAAAACATGTAAGGGATTAGCTCGTTTTTCAACACAACTACTAAAAAACCTGATCCACTGTCCGACAGGACAGAGTGGATAATAGTAAGATGTCAAAAAAAATAGCTAGACAAAGCATGCGTGACCTTCGCTCCGGAAACCTTGCTGGCTCTACTTCACTTGTACAGCCAGAAGATGAAGGCATCAAAAAAGTAAACACAAGAGAAGAACTATACAAATTATTAGACGTCCAAACAAAAATTGCAATTGAACAAAAAAGCGGTCTGAGTCTGCTAAAAATCCATTACAAATTAATTGGCGGCATAGACGATATCAGCACAACCAGAATAGATCAACAAAGCATCAATACCGCCATAGAAACAAGACTTAACCAAATTGACTTGAATTTAACCTACACAATTGAAACCCAAAACAACTCAATAACAGGTTACATAACAGACAAAGACGATAAACAATCATCCGAAAAACAAATCGGCCAAGTAGTAAACGAACTACAAAAACCACTACAACTAGACGGCTGCTGGTACTGGCTAGAAATATTAGCCGGCTGCGTGATACTAGAAGACCTCGAAGAAAAAAACACAAGATCATTTATAGACGCAGCAGAATTAACAGTAGCTGAAACAACACACGCAATGCACATACTGTTATATAACCCATATCTAAACCGCAGAGCAGAACGTGAAAAAGATTTAAAAGAAAAAATAACTTCACAAATGAGAAATGAACAAATCGAAGTAAGTCTTGAACCAATCGCAGAAACCAAAACACAAAAAATTGGTGCAAGACAAGCAATAACAAGACTAGCAAATCAAGACGACGATCCAGATCACATATTTGATTGTGCGTTCAAAAACGGACAAATCTATGAGCTTGGAGAAATCAGCAGAAAACTCGCAACAAACCAATTCATAAAACAAATGCGCAACTCAGAAGAAGACATCGAAACAATCTGGTTAAAAACAGCAATAAGCGAACTAGCAAACCCAAACTTTATAAAATCGATATCTGAATTAGTAATACCAGCAAACTTCTTAGGAATCTTGATAACTGACAACCAAAACATCGATGCAAAACCAGTACTAAACGTGATAGAAGAAATGAAACTACTAGGCGTAAAAATCGGGTTAGATGAAGTCAACGAAACTAGCAGAAACCTAACAAAGCTAAACAAACTCCCAATCGATCTAATCCAAATAGACCCAGACCTAATGAAAAACTCTGCCATAGACGAAGAAAGCCGAACCAAGCTAGAAACAATAATCTTAATCTGCCAACTCAGTAATACTAAAACCCAAGCACCAAGAATCTCAACAATAGAAGAAATGAAAGTAGCCGACCAGATAGGAATAGATTACGTACAAGGCCCATTAGTAACCGGTAAAGAAACTCAGAACGGCTAGATTCAAATATCTTCGTAATCAACCAAATCGCCTGCAGCAGCCAAGGCCCCAGCAAGCATTACAGCACGACCATATAAAGAACTAAAATGACCTTCAGCTACAGCCTGAGCAACAGACAACGGTGGCCTACCAAGAGAACTAATTAGAGCATCTGGGCGTGGAGAAGTCTTAATCTTTGAAGTATCATCCGCCAAATTAGCTAAAGCAGCAGAATCTCCCCAAAACTTTTTAGGATCAACCCGTTTTTTTCTAGGCTGAGGTTTTCTTCGATGATGTTTATTTCTATGTCTAGGATTTCCAGCCATCAACTATCTCCTTGAATATCAGATTCAGTAAGCAATAAATCAGAGTCTAAACCAAGAGCAACTTGAAGTTGACTTGCATCCAGATCGCCAACAGAACTCGACTTAGGCAAAACCATGTCAGCAATCTTACGTTTACCGGCAACAACTTCTTCAACCTTCTCATCAACAGTACCGGGACAAACCAGTCGATGACAAATAACAGTATTTTTTTGGCCAATACGCCAAACACGGTCCCTAGCTTGATCTTCAACAGCAGGATTCCACCAACGGTCATACAAAACAACATGGTTAGCGGCAGTCAAGTTAAGTCCAGTACCACCGGCCTTTAAAGAAACAACCATCGCCCCAGCGCCATCGCCCTTTTGGAAGTTATCAACTAAACGATCTCGAGCAACTCTAGAAAGACCACCGTGATAACAGGCAATATCTACATTATGTTTCTCAGTCAGATAGACAGCCATCTTTTCACCCCAAGAAGCAAAGTGAGTAAAAATAAGAATTCGTTCACCAGCAGCAAAAACAGATTCAATAATTTCGTTAAGTCGAATCAACTTACCGGAACGACCCTCCAACGATTCTGAATGATCTTTAGTATAAGCAGCAGGGTGATTACAAATCTGTTTCAAAGCAGTTATAGCACTAAGGACAGCGCCCTTACGCTTCTTAGAATCAGAATCGCTAGCTTCAATAACTAAACTATCGAGAATCGCCTGATACAAACCAATCTGTTCCTCAGTCATAACACAATGATCAAGCTCATCAATACGGTCAGGCAACTCAGCAGCGATGGCCGGCTCAGCCTTAGTCCTACGGAAAACCAAAATACCATTCAAGGCTTTCAACGCTGACTCCGCAGCATTCTTAGAAGCATTCCCCTCTGACAATTGAGAAATAAACGAAATCCTAGAACCAACTAAACCAGGATTGGCAAAATCCATAATAGACCACAAATCGCCGAGGCCATTCTCAATAGGAGTACCCGTCAACGCTACCCTACTATGAGCGTTCAAGCGTCGAAGCTGTTGAGCAGTTTCAGATGCAGGATTTTTTATAGCTTGAGCTTCATCAAGAACAACTTTGTTCCAACTAATTTTTTCCATCGCACTGATATCTCTAACAGCCGTGCCATAGGTAGTTATGATCACATCAAACTTTTTAACCATAGTCCCGAACTTATTTAAAGATTCACGACCCGGACCATGATGAACTTTCACCCTCAACCCAGGAACAAACTTAGCTGCCTCAGAAGCCCAGTTACTCGCAACCGCAGGAGGAACAATGACTATAGACGGACCCTTGTCTGCAGTAATATTTAGATGAGCTAACATAGTCGGAGTTTTACCAAGGCCCATATCTAAGGCTAAACAGCCGCCCAAACCAGCACCATCTAAAAAGCCAAGCCATGTTCTTGCCTCAGCCTGATAACTTCGCAGCTCTCCAGAAAAACCGTCAAGGGTCGTAGAAACATCATCAGAAAGCTCCGACGCACTCTTTAATAAATCAGCGGCCCAGCCGTCTCCCGCAAGAGTTACTCCACCCGAAAAGCTTGAACCTTCAAGGCCTAACGCATGTCTTAACATATCAGCGCCAGATAACTTCGTATCATCAGCTCGATCTTCTAAAGCAGCCGCAGCCTCTTGTAAATCAAGTTTGTCAATCTCAACCCATTTACCATTAGATTCTATTAAAGGCTTAGCTTGGGAAGAAAGTTCGCGAATCTGCTGAGCGCTGAGCTCAACACCATCAAACAATACAGACCAGCTAACATTAGCTAGCTGTTGGGCACCAACTACACTCTCTTGAGCCTCTTCAGAAGTCAAACGAAGAGCCGACGATGCTTTCTTTTTCGAAAGTTTTGGAGCACGAACTTCATAACCAGCTGCACTTAGCACTTCACCAGTTTCGCTCATCAACTTCCAAGCTTCTTCTTGGCTAAGAATTACCTCGCCACGACGTTTAGCCCCTGGACGCAGAAGCTCAGGATACAAACGCTCCAAACGTTGTAGATCTTCTTCAACCTCTTTACTCCGAGAAGTAGAGGAATTTACAATAACCTGTTCAACAGGCAAAAGTTTACGATCAGAACTAAGACCCAAAACAGCAAGATACCAAGTATTAGAATCATCAGGTTCATCAAGTTGGATAACTAATTTAGATTTACGAATACCAGAAACAGATTTAGACCACTGATCTAAACTTCTAACAAGTTCACCACCAAGCTGACCTGGAGCAATAAACGAAGTGCCATCCAGACCTGAAAGAAAGGCTTCAGCTAAATCAATTTTGCTTTCAATCTGAGAAGGCGCTTCAGGAAGTTGCATGCGACCAGCAGCCTCTCTAAAAATAGCCGTAACCAAATCATTTAAAATGACACTAGTAATACCTTTTTTATCATTCTTATCATCAAAGACAGACAAACTGCCTGGAAGTAAATGTGTTAGCTCGGTAAACTCTTTCGATTCTACAATTGCAGGAGACCATCGAACTTCAAATTTCGAAGCGCCCTTAGGTAAATCGTTATTACGTCGCTTGCGATGTTTGCGGAGCTGAGGAACAGCACGGCCTTGTGCAACGAGACGTACAGCGAATGCAGTTAAATAACCAATCCAAGAAACGCTGGCCCCAACAGATTCGTCTGATGAATATTTACCTAAAGCAACCAGCCAACCCAGACAAGCTTCAATCGGTGCAGATAAAGCATCTATATTTCCGAAACCATTTACACGAAGCTTATCAAAATTTGACCATTCAATTGTATCAGCACCAAGGTCTTGTAATCTGACAAGTAAATCATCTCTAGAATCTGCTTCAGCTTCATAACCCGCAGCCCAAACAACAATTTTCCCAGGTTGCCAAGAAATCTGAAGCTGAGTAACACCAGTAACTGCACTAGAATTACTCGAAACAGCTTTCACCGCTGGACCTATAAGCTTAGTAAGCACCTCATCAATTCTTTTCTTTTCAGATTCAAAATCTGCAACAACTAAAGCCCGCTCATGACCCCTAAGTTGTCTTTTCGATTGCTCAATATTAATACAAACAGAATCAAGCATGCGTAACAAAACAGCTACCCAAGCCTTGCTGTTTTGTGTTAAATATTTAGTGTCTAGATCTGAAGTAAGACCATCTAAATTTTTCTGCACTAGGTCTGTGAATTTACTCACAGAAAAAGCTGATTTTGTATTTGTAGAAATTCTAAGCTCCTATTCAAGCCATAAATAAAAATTGCATCAGAATCCAAACAAGCAAAAAACAATAAATAACTAAAAACCGCCACGGCTGAAAGTTAGATTTGATTCATCAGAAACCAGTTAACAAATTTGGGCCGAAGCACACAACAGTTAAGTGGTTAAAGTTTAGCTACTTGCCTCACAGGAGACAAAACATTGAACTCTGTAACATCAAGTGTATAGGCATCATAAATTAAATCCGCATCTCTTTGATTATATAAAGATAGTTGGCCTAAAAACTCAACCACTTGGAAACGAAACACTTTAGCGGACTCAAGATCATCAAAATTACTAGTATCAAGAATTGTTTCGCAGAGAGCGCCAGAATGCCTCTGCAACCGTTCTAAATCAACTCTATGATGTACTACTCTACGGCTAAGAAAAGGAAAATTTTCTTCAATCACTGACAACAAACCATCGCTGCCCTCGAGGGCTTCAGACTCAATGGCTAATTGTTTTACCATAGTCTCTAACGACCCAGACACTTTATCGATCCAGCGAGAGATATCACCCAAAGGTGAAGATAGCGATGTGTTTAACGAAACCGCCGCAGCGCTTAATGCTACTCGACGGTCGTAAATATTTTTTAATCGGACGAGCTGAGCCATAGTGTCCTCCGGACATTTAGCTGACTTCCAAACAACACGTTAGTACACAAACAAATAAAATTCTAGTGGAATCTTGAAACACTCTCAGAAAAGTTTAAAAACAGAAATGGAGTGAGCCGGATAACCGACTCACTCCATTGAAGAGAACTCAACTTCTTTGAGCAACTACTACTCAATTCATTGAGCAACCATTACTTAATCGACAGCGTTATCGCTATCAAGAACGGACTTGTAGATAAACCCACCAAGAACCGCACCAATAATAGGCGCTACCCAAAACGCCCACAATTGACTAAGAGGGGTAGTTGCATCATTACCAAAGATTGCTGCAACAAGAGCTTGAGAAGTTGAACGAGCAGGATTTACACTCGTATTACTTATAGGAATAGAAATTAAGTGAATAAGAGTTAAACACAAACCAATAGCTAAACCAGCCATCGCAGCTGAACCAGCTTTATCAGTAGCACCAAGAATAACAATTAAAAAGATAGCGGTAAGAACAACTTCAGCAATAAACACTGCACCAAGTGTGTAACCACCTGGAGAAAACTCGCCATAACCATTAGTAGCAAAAACTCCGGCAGAATCTGTTAATTCAGAAAAACCTGCGCCACCTTGGGCAACAGCATAAATAACAAGACCAGCAGCAATAGCGCCTACAACTTGAGCAACGATGTATTGAACTACATTCGAAGGAGAAAACTTTCCACCAGCAGTAAGTCCTAAAGTAACAGCCGGATTAAAGTGACCGCCGGAAATATGACCAAGAGCATATGCGCCAGTAACCACGGTTAAACCGAATGCTAAACTAACTCCTAAAAATCCTATGCCTAAGCCAGTATCTGCTCCATCGCTAAGAAACTTAGCTGCAAAAACTGCAGAACCACAACCGCCTAATACCAGCCAAAATGTGCCGATAAACTCTGCTGCTAATTGTCTTGTTAAATTCATCTATAACTCCCTTTAAGAATTAAATATATATACTCAGATACGACCAATTAGAAGATACAAAGGTTGCATACCCGTGATATTTGTAACGTTTTAGAAATATAATATTCCTTAAATACTTTAGTTTTTTCTTAAACAGCGTAATTAACTGAACCAAATTTTAATTCAAGAAATCTAAAGACTCACGTTTAGAATATGAATATGATTTCTTCGACACAGATATTAGCAATGTTAGATGAACTGATTGAACTAATCAAAATTGATGAAGGTACCAGACAATCATTCAAAGTTAAGGCATATCAAAAAGCTAAAAAAGCATTAGAGAACTCAGAAAAAGACATATCAACAATGTCTATCTCTCAACTAAAAACCTTAGATGGAATTGGTGAATCAACAGCAAAAAAGATTATCGAATACCAAACGACTGGAACAGTAGACAAACTAGAGATTCTGCGAAAAAAATATCCACCCGAATTTATTGCGCTAACTAGAATCTCGGGCATTGGAGTAAAAACTGCTAAAAATTTGCAAAAAGAACTAAGTATCAATTCAATATCAGATTTAATAACAGCAATAGAACATAAACAAATTCAAAATTTAGCCGGTTACGGTGAAAAATCTGAACAGAAATTAGCAACCACGCTACAAAAACTTAAATACACAACCGGAACAAAAAAACATAGCATTGCTGAAGCTTTACCTTTAGCCCAACGACTACTACAAGCTTGGCAAGTTAACTCTAACATCTCTAAAATTGCTATAACAGGTGAAGCAAGAAGACTCTGCGAAATGGTGGATCACATTGACATTGCCTTACAAACGCTACCCGATATCAATATTTTTACAGATTTAATTAATCACCCCGAAATTGTTGGCACAGTATCTGAAAACAAAAAACTAATAACCTTAACCAGCATCCAAGGAATCGCCGTCAGAATCCATTTATGTAGTGAAGGCTTTTCAAGTAAATTCCTCGAAACGACAGGACCTAAAAGCCATATTGAATTTCTAGAAAAAAAATATCAAGAACTAAATTCAAAACCCGGATCAAAAACTTTTCTGGCGGCTACAAAGCATCTGTCAACAGAAAAAGAAGTATACAAATTTCTGGGCTTACCTTATATATTGCCAACGCTGAGAGAAGATACTGAAGAGCTAAACCTAAGGCTGCCAAAACAATTAGACGACCTCATTGATATCAAAGATATTAAAGGTGATATGCACTATCACACAGATCAATCAGGAGACGGCAGATCTAGCTTGGCAACAATGATCCAAGCAGCAGCCGAAAAACAATACGATTACATAGCTATAACTGATCACGGCGAAGATCTCGTAATAAATGGCTCAACGAAACAAGAAATGATTAGCCACAGCAAAAAGATAGCTAAAATCCAATCTGAGTATCCAAACATGAAAATACTATTCGGATGTGAACTCAATATCGGACCTGAAGGAAACCTAGACTACGATACAGATTTCCGAAATAAATTTGAGTACACCGTGGCTAGCGTTCACTCTCATTTTGACCTTTCACCCGAAGCTCAAACACTTCGGCTTGTTAAAGCCATCTCAGATCCAACAGTAAACTCGATCGGCCACCTTTCCGCTAGATACATCGGCAAAAGACCAGGAATAGAATTTAATGAAGACATAGTTCTAGAAGCCCTACATAAATTTGATGTAGCACTCGAAGTCAACGGAGCACTGCAACGACTCGACGCTTCAAGCAAAGTAGTAAAAAAAGCTATAAAACGAGGAGTAAAGCTAGTAATAAACACAGACAGCCACCACAAAAGCGAACTAAGCCGAATGCAATACGGAGTGAAAGTTGCACAAAAAGGCTGGGCACCAAAAGAGCAAGTAATTAACACTTGGGACATTGACAGACTCTTAAAATGGATATCAGCCTAAGACGAAACGAGCTTTAAAGTAGTTGCCTTAATTGCAGCCGATCTCTCTGATAAAAGAAAAGCAACTGTATCTGCAATCTGAATTTCGTGTACAGTGGCATCGCCCGATTCAGAAATTTCACCAAGCACCTCGATAGCTATACCTCGGATATTTGGATATTTTTTTCCAACACTCTCTGTAAAGACACGGGCACTAGCTTCAAGTACAGGCCAAAACTCAGACGATAAGCTCTCTAAATTAGAAACACGATTAGCCGCTGCATATGAAAGCGATCCAAGAAGAGTAATGAAAACACCTTCATTATCTCTATCCACAATCTCGTTCAAAGCGAGACTACAGAATTCGAGAATGGTGCCGATCCTATTTGCATCTATAAGACCAACAGGTTTTAACGCCTCAGAATTCTTTGGATTAGAAGAAGTGTCAAAAACAAACCTTGTCCAATTGAACAAAATATGATCAGCTGGCTGAATAATTTCTAAAACCGAAGACTGCCACTTCAGATCGCTAATATCGCCGGCATGGCTTGTAATCGAAACATCATGACCTTCACGTAGTTGCGCTGTTATAGCCTTTAAAGCTGCCATATCGCTATCAATTAAAGCCAAAGAACAGCCTTCACTGGCAAGTACTTCAGCACAGGTATAACCCAGAACATCGGTTGCTCCGATAATAACAATTTTTTTCTCAGTTAGGTTAACTTCCATAACGCCTCTCAAGCCAATTTGATCATATCGTGTTATCGCAAAAAGGTACTTAAGATTCTAATGAGTAGAGATTTATACCCAACTAGCTCAAAAGATGAGAAGAAAGTTCCGATAGTGCATCTATGGAAAAGCAAGACAATTTAGACTCTTCAAGACTATTTTATGAAGATTTAATAAAATCTATTGCACAACCAGAACCAATGTGTCTGCTAATAGCAAAATTTAGGGTTACCGATATTAAAGCAAGTGAAGCTCTGGAACCAGCTACGAGGCTACAAATTCCAACAGCCGTAGCAACAGCTATACAAGACAGACTCGAGAAGAACCTCCGTGAATATGACTTACTATCAAAAATAGAATCCAATGTATTTGTGGCAGCCTTAAAAACTCTCATAGATGAATCCGAGCTAGAAAAAAGGCTTATTCAAATAGAAAAAACTTTGCAACAGTCATATTTTTTCCAAGAAATTGAAGCAGTAGTCGAAGTTGAGATCGGGTCCGCAATGCGTAAGCCCGGAGAAACTCCTAGCAATCTTTTAAAAAGAGCAGACGCTAAGATTAAGAACTTCTCTACACTTCAAGAACAGATATCATAATATCTAGTCCTTTGAATTGAGTGGAATGAAAGATCTAACTAAATCCAAGTTTCAGACCCTGCAGACAATCGATTCTGGCTTAATAGTATTTGTACATAGTAATACTGCTGAAGATCTTTCTAAAGCATCTAAAATTGCAAATAGATTTGTATCTCCAGAACAAAATTTTACACTATTCACCTCAGATCCTAAATTTAAAGACACACCAACAGATGTCAGGCAGAGAGCAACCCCAGATAGTTTGACATACTCCATATCTGACACAACAAAAATTCACAAGCATTTTTCTGGACCAGTTGATCAAGCAGATGTTTGCATAATCCAAGTTAACGAATCTCAAGATTTAGAAGAATTTCAGCACCTAATTAATATCAACAGAAACCCAACTCGACTTTTTGTTGATTTAGACGCAATGAATCAAAATCTAGCAGAACTAAAAAAACTACAAAGGCCAGGGACAAAGCTTACGGTGATGGTCAAAGCACGGGCTTATGGAACAGACGCAAAAATAGTATCTAAATCGTTAATAGATTATGGAGTAGATTATTTAGCAGTTGCCACTGTCCAAGAGGGCATCGAACTTCGTAGAGTAAATGTCTCTGCACCAATTTTAGTAACCCTGTGCAGCGCATGGGAACTATCAAATGCAATCAAATATAATCTCACTCCGATAGTGAACTCTCCTGGGCTCCTCGAATCTATATTTGCTGATCAAACAATCAAGAAGCTAAATATTCATCTAGAAGTAAATACTGGGTTTAATCGAGCAGGCCTTGGCCCTATTGATGCAAAGGCAGCAATAAAAAAAATCCGATCTTCTGAAAAAATAGATCTAGAAGGTTTAATGATGCATTTCTCATGTGCAGATGAACCAGAAAAAGATTATTACAACAAGAAACAGTTAGATGCTTATACAGAGATCCAGAACTATACGCAAGAACTAGGTATCGAACCGATCTATCACATCTCAAATACAGCAGCGACTATTTCAAACTCTGATACTCATCTTGATATGGTTCGAATTGGAATTGGTATGTACGGAATCCACCCAGCTAAAGAGATGGCCGCCATGGTGACGCTTAAACCAGTTGCATCTCTGATTAGTAGAGTTAACCAAATAATCGACGTGCCTAAAGGAGACTCGGTTGGCTACGGCGCAACTTTCACTTCGGCTGATGGAACTAGGTTGGCTGTGATCCCCTCAGGTTACGCTGACGGAGTTACAAGATCACTTTCAAATGCAACTTCTGTAGAGATTAATGGACATAGATGTAAATCAATTGGCAATATATCTATGGATTCGATGACAGTTGATATCTCTGCATTTGATGATGTCGCTGTCGGCGATAACGCAACAATTCTAGGACCTAGCTTAATTTCAGAAACGGACTATACAGAAATTGCAGATCAGCTAGCAACAATTCCTTATGAAGTAGCCGTAGGGGTCGGTTCGAGACCACAGCGAATATTTATCGAATAGTCTCACGAATTTGATACTCTAGGACAGTCCAATCATTTGGGGTGTTATAAAGGTAAACCTTCTGACCTGCCCCAGTGAACCAAAATTGCAGACTATCTACCCCATATTTTGACTTTTCTGGATCGATACTAAAAGAATTTGATGATCTACCAGATTCAAAGAAACTAGTAGATCCATCTTCATAGGTGACCAAAGCGGAAACGTTTGGATCCAGCTGTAACGCATTTAATTGATTGTGCCATGGCCCAACGCTGCCTTGCGATACTAACCGACCAGTTGAAAAACAATTCGTTACTGCTGGAAACTCACTCCCAAGCACAGTTGAGACTATGCAACTAACTTCGTTTGATTCAACAAGAGTTCCAGACGAAAACGTTGGCCAAGTAAATTTATATTCAATAGGATTATCTATTTCAACATTCGGAGCAGTAATTATATTTGCTGAGGATGCTTGAGGATTAAGAAATATTGATACTAAAAAAACTAAAGCGAGAACTAAAATCGGAGCACTAATTAATAAGCCCATTTTCACTTCAAAATCTTTGAGCTGAGTATGAAACGGTTTTTGGATGTACTCACGAGCTATACGTGGCCCAAGCTCATCTTCGATCATGTTGACTAAGGCAAGCGCATCAAATCCAATTGAGTATTTGTTATATCCAAACTCAGGGATAATCGAATCTGAAAATAAAGGAGCTATATCTTTATCTACAAATAGCCCTACCCCATTCAGATCTAGAATAGTTTTTATTGCCCCAACCTGATGAGCAATTCTTTCTCTAACAATATCTAAATCTGAACCTTCTAAATCTTCGCCTGACAAAGGCAATATCACAAAATCAATATCAAGCAAGGTTGCTTTCATCTCGATCAAAGTTGTACTTACACCTAATTTTGAATCTTCAGCTAATTCAACACGATATCCGAGGCGCATAAGAAGATCAGCAAGCTCGTTCCACATGGTAATCTCACCAGAATACGCTATTAAAATTTTGTGTGGCCCGTCTGTACGTTTAACACGCATAAACATAGCTTAGTCTCTTTCTTGGTCTTTGTATAAAGAGATGAGTATAAAATATATTATGACAGAAATGTTTACTTAGCACTTTTACAGATAAACTTATCTTATGGAATGGTTCTCAGATAATTGGCCCTTAGCCCTAGCAGCAGCTGCAGGCATATTTGTGGTAACAGGCATAGTCAAAAAGTTGATCAAACTAGCAGTATTTGCTGGGGCAATAGCAGTGATAGCCCTAATTATCTGGCCTGCGATTTCAGATAAAGTATAAATTATTTCTATACTAGTTTCTTTATATTTCAGGTAATGTCTATGTTTTTTTAGCCGATAACAAACATATGGCATTTAAATTTGAAGACTTCGAGAAACTACAAGCTCCCACTACAGTTTCTGGCCTAGGCATTCCTGAAGGTCTTGTTGAAGATCTTTTTATGCGTAAGCTCTTAACGTTAAGACATTCAACGATTGGTGAAATCTCAGCAAAAATCGGTATATCTCATATGGCTGGTACTGAAATTTCTGAAAGCTTACGAGATAAAAAACTGCTTGAATATCTTGGTGCAGACGGTAGAGACTACCGAATAACACTTACAGGTTTAGGCCATACAAGCACATCTGACAGGATGAAAGATGCGAGACACTCAGTCTTCGTCCCTGTTCCGATTGCTCAATACCAGACTCTAGTAGAACTCCAAAAAGCTGAACTCAAAATTGACAGAGCAACAATTCGAAATGCTTTTGAAGGAATGATTTTAGAAGACAGCACCCTGGACCAAATAGGACCAGCCATGGCTAGCGATGGTGCAATTTTAATGTATGGCCCTCCAGGAACCGGAAAAACCAGTATATCTGAACGACTAAACCATATCTATGATGACGTGATAGCTGTTCCAAGATTTATCGAAGCAAATGGACAAATTATTTCTGTCTTTGATCCGTCCATCCACATGGCAACAGATGCGCAGCCCGATTACATTGATCCAAGGTTCGTAATATGCAGACGACCAATCTTGATCGTTGGCGGTGAGTTAACACTTCCAATGCTGGATCTAGAGTATGATGTTTTATCAGGTATAAGTAGAGCTCCAGTACAGATGTTAGCTAATAATGGCGTACTCGTAGTTGACGACTTTGGGCGACAAGCATTTGATCCTGAAGAGCTGCTCAACAGGTGGATTTTGCCTTTGGCACAAGGCATTGACTATCTAAAATCAGCATCTGGAACTAAGTTAATGATTCCGTTTGAAGTAAAACTAATCTTCTCTACAAACATAGAACCAAGCTCCTTAGGCGATGACGCCTTTTTAAGAAGACTAAGGTCAAAGGTCTATATTGGATCTTGTTCTAGAAGGTCATTTGATTGGATACTGGCAAATGCAGCGGCCAAAAATGGCGTGTCTTTAACTGAGGACTCTGGCGATATACTTACCAACCTTGCTGAATTACACATAGGCGAATTACGACCTTACCTTGCTGTAGATTTTTGTGATATTGCTAAAAGCACAGCCGGTTATGACAACACAGAACCAGTCTTAGATGAAGAAATGGCTAATCGAATCGCAAACCTTTACTTCGTCAGAAAACCAGAGCCAGAATTACAAACAACTAGATTTGTGCCGAAAGAATTACCACAAGAATTTTCAGAACAAGAACGACGAAAAGTTCATAGCTAGGAGAACAGATGAGTTTTACTTTTGAAGTAAGAGAAAGCATTGAAGAAACTATTTTTATAATCTCTGGACGTTTTGACGCATTTGAATCACCAAATGTAGCGGCCAAATTAAATGAGATCATGAAAACAGGACGATATAATTTTACGGTCGATTTAAGTCAAACAATATTTATAGACTCAACGGCTCTAGCTGAACTTGTTAAAGCCATGAGAAGGTCCAGACAATTTGGTGGAGATTTAACATTAAGATCCCCATCTGAACCAGTCTCGGTGATTTTAGAGCTTACAGCTCTAGACAAAGCTTTTGTGATCACAGCAGATAGAAGACTAGAAATTGATCAATCAGTCTCTAACCAGATGGACAGCTAATATAAATTCTTAAGCCAATCTGTTTAATAGGATCTTGTTTATTGAGATATCAGTCTGAGTGACCAAAAATCAATTTATAAGTCTGATCTTTATTAATTGATGTAAAGCATATATTATTTCATGTGCTAACGTGAGTTCCGCTAACCAACGTGTTTCGGAGCATCCAAATTGAAACTCATAATACAAATCCCATGTTTAAATGAAGAAAAACAATTACCTGACATGTTTTCTAAGCTGCCAAAAACATTGCCGGGTTTTGAGCAAGTTGAATGGCTTGTCATAGATGATGGTTCTACTGACGCAACAATAGAAGTTGCTAAGCGTTGTGGAGTTCACCATATTATTAAGCTCCCACAAAATAAAGGGTTAGCTGCTGCTTTCCAAGCAGGTCTTGACGCCTCACTAAAATTAGGTGCAGACGTAATTGTAAACACAGATGCAGACAATCAATACGATTCATCCTGCATACCTGAACTGACAACTCCGATACTAGAAGGACGAGCAGATATCGCAATTGGGGAACGAGACCTCAGAAACCACAAAGAGTTTTCAAAATTAAAGATTAAATTGCAGCTTTTAGGAAGCTGGGTTGTTAGAAAAGCGTCAGACACTCAGGTGCCTGATGCTACTACAGGCTTTCGTGCATATAGCAAAGATGCTGCAATACAGCTAACTGTTATTAATAACTACACCTATACGATCGAGTCAATTATCCAAGCTGGCAAAGCTAATTCTGCCATCATCTCTGTCCCAATAAAAACTAATCCCAAGACTAGAGACTCAAGACTTTTTGGCTCTATGTGGGGATATATAAGACGAAATGCTCTAACCATTGTCAGAGTATTTTCGGCATATGAACCTCTCAAATTTTTTGGGTTTATTAGCTTCGTCATGATGCTTGGCTCTCTTGTCGCTTTCTCGCCATTTATCTTAGATTTGTTAATAAATGGCGACTCTGGCGGCCATCTACAGTCAATAATTCTTGGTGCAATACTCAGCCTTGGCAGTCTCCAAGTATTGGTACTAGGGGTGTTAGCCGATCAAATATATTCTAATCGTTTAGTCACTCAGCGTTTAGTTGAAATATCGCGCAGAATTGAATTAGCAAATAATATTAAACCCACAAACTATTTAGAGATTGATCTTGATCAGCTAGATCTGAAAAAAGTCCAAGAACTAAATTTAAAAACAGCAGATAACTCCTTAGGAATTAATTCATAAATGATATCTGAAGCTCATTATGGTTAACAAATTAAATATAGATAAATCAAATTTCACTAACAAGCTAAATGCGATACGGGTAGAGCAAGATCCGATATACATTTTGATATTAGCTTGGTTTTTAATCCAAGCTATCTTCTTTGCTTTTACATCTAACTACACATCAAATTGGTACGTCCCTCCTGATGAAGGATTCCATAAATCATTTATTCAACTATATGCAGATGATTCGTGGTCCCCTTTCTTAGACAACCAAGATCAATTCGGTAACGGCTGGCGCTCCGTTGTAAGAATTCCACAATATTTTTATCACTATTGTTTAAGTTTCTTCGTACGTTTCTTGTCGATATTTGGTGTTGAAGACTTCACTGTTTGGCTAAGGATGACAAATGTTTCATTGTCTTTGATGAACTTAGTTGTTCTTACAAAGACAATGAAACTTCTAAAATTTAGCAGAGGAGTCAGAAATACTTCATTATTCATCTTTGTCAACTTAATGATGTATACAACGTTGTCTGGTTCAATTAACTATGACAACGCACTCAACCTATTCGCAAGTCTTTTAATATACTATTTTGTTAAGCAGTCTGTAAGCCCCGACAAAACCAACTTAATCAAAATCTTAATAATTGCAGTTTTTGGTTCAGTAATTAAATTTACTTTCTTGCCACTCATCGCTGTTACTGGAATTTTAATCTTAGTAAACTTCAAAAAATATCTCGTTAAAGAAACACTCGGATCATTATTCGCAGGAATAAAATCTTTTGATAAACGTAATCTTGTTTTAGCGTTATTTTGTTTCTTAGGATTATTCCTATTCGTTGAAAGATACGGATTAAACTACACTAAATATGGAACATACAAACCCCAATGCGAACAAGTACATACTTTAGAAACTTGTAATAAGAGTGCACTATTCAGAAGAAACTCTGCCTTCAAGGTTCTACCTGTTGAAGACAGAATGGGAGTAGCTGAATTTGTTGCTCGCTGGTCAGATCGTAGTCATAAGAAAACTGTCGGAACACTTAGCCATCGAGAAGTTAGAACTTTCACAAAGATCGAACGAATAACGTATTGGCTTTGGATCGCCGGATTATTAGTAATGCTTAGAAAAATTTGTATCAGAGGATTCAGAAACGACATAGTTTCTCAGGTCGGATTTATTGCTCTGTTCTACATGGCTGTTGTTATCTACCATAATTATGGGATATATATTAAATCATCAACCTTTGGTATCGCCCTGCATGGCAGATATCTATTCCCTATATATTTCTATCTAATTGCGCTCCCAATATTCTGGATATCTGAGACTGTTCGTACTAAATTTATAAAGCAGTTCTTGGCCCTTGGCCTAGTTGCTGTATTTGCCTTTGCCAGTCTTCCGGCACATATTGTTAAAGGTGACGACAAAAACTATTTACCTAAATACCAAGATGAAATACGATCTATCCAAGAAAACCTAATCAAAATCTCGAGCTAAAAGGAAACCATGGAAATTGAAAACAAGACTGAAGAAGAAGTTACCCTTGATCTAAGCGAGAGCATAACAAATACTAAATCTAGTTTAGAAATAATAGAAAACTATTGCACAAAATATCCTGCTAATCAGAATGCTGTTGACATATTCAAAGGAGATTGGGCTTCTTTCCTACCAGGAGATACCGGAGCACTCTCAGATGGATTTGCACCCTTATTCAATGATGAGAGAATAAGTTGGATGGTCGAAAAATTAGGTGGAGTTGACGGCAAGAGAATCCTAGAACTCGGGCCTTTAGAAGGCGGCCATACCTACATGCTTGAAGCAGAACATAATGCCAAGCAAATTATTTCAATCGAAGCAAACGAACGAGCTTACCTTAAATGTTTAGTAGCTAAAGAAATCTTAGGGACCACTAGTTCTCGTTTTTTACTTGGTGATTTTAATGAATATATGGCAACTTCAAACGAATTCTTTGACGTAGTCGTCGCTTGTGGTGTTCTTTATCATATGCAAAACCCTGCTGAACATATCAAACGACTGTGTAGCAGCGCAGATACGGTTTTTGTCTGGACCCATTACTATGACAAAGAATTAATAGAAGCAATTGGTGATGAAGTCGCAAAAAAATTCAATCACGAATCTCCAACTAGTTTCGAAGGATATGACTATGTTCTCTACCAACAAGACTATCTAGATGCACTTGGGTGGAGTGGATTCTGTGGAGCTGGTAGCCAATCTGCAAACTGGATTAAGCTCGACGATATTTATAATATGTTTGACAAATACGATTTTGAGATAACAGACACAAACTTCCACGAGAAAAACCACATTCATGGTCCAGCCATTGCCTTTATTGCTAAACGCAAACATCTAGCATAAGAAATACTCTTTTTCAGCCGGCCAAGCTCGAGAAGAATGTTTCACAGATCCATTATCTTCTAAATGAATCACCATCCTAATTGATGGAGGCGGATACTCTTCAACCCCCTCACTCGAATGATTAGGATTCATATAAGGATCATATTTTAGAAGTGGCTTCCACCTGTCAAATATTTGTTGCATCTCCCAAGACTCAACTTCAGGACTCCTAGTACTTGACTCATGATGTAGAACAGTTGTCGCACAATCAGCTACACTTCGAAAGCCGGCACGGTTCAGTTTCAAACATAAATCAACGTCATTATAAGCAAGCGGGAATATAGTAGAGAAACCCCCAACCTGCTCAAATTTAACTCGTTCGACAGCCAAACAAGCACCTGTAACAGCAATACAATTCTGAGCAGCAGTCATAGAGGCTAAGTAACCTGGATGATCTGGAGCGTAGTCCCTGTATCTGTGGCCGGCATGACCTTCTTTAGACCATATCCCAACATGATTTATTCTTCCATCCCCAAATAATAATTTTACACCAACAGCTCCGATATCTTTTTGAGTTGCGTACATAACCATTCTTTGGATCCAATTACTTTGTATTATTTCTGTATCATCGTTATGAAAAATGAATAATTGACCATTTGCGTGTGCGGCACCCAGATTACTTGCCATCGCAAAATTAAAATCTCTATCATCTTTGATGACCCTGATCTGATTAGTCGAACCAAGATTTAATAAATGATCACAGCTGTTTGGAGCAGATTTTTTGTCAAGAACAATAATAATCTCATAGTTAGGGTAAGTCGTAGACTCGATTATACTTTCTACTGCTCTATCTATTAAGACTTGATCAGCCCCATTAACTATTCTGCTACTCATTCCGGTTGGAATGATGATGCTTACGAGAGGCAGTTCTTCTAACTGTGGCTCGAGATTTATTATCCCAGGCCAATCAGGGTTTCTTGAAGCTTTAGCAGGAAAACCAGTACGTTCAAGGTGAGACTGGACTACTCGCACTCCAGCTTCGTATGCCCAATCTTTTGAAGAAGAGTCAAGAGCAGTCGACGTCGGAGATTCACGCCAATGGTAAAGAATCTGAGGGATATGTAAGATTCTTCTAGATTGCTCAACAACTCGAAGTACTAGATCATGGTCTTGGGAGCCATCAAAACCTGGACGGAACCCTCCAACTTCTAAAGCAAGCTTTCTTCGACAGACAATTAGATGTCCTAAATACATTTGTTGTCTTAGCCGGTCCATAGAAAACCCTGGCTTAAAAAAAGGATGAATCCTTTCACCATTTGGATAATCCAAGTGATCTTCATCGCTAAATACAAAATCTGCATCGTCGTACTTATCGATTTCCCATGCCACAGTCCCTAGAGCATCCGGAGGTAGCACATCATCATTATCTAACAATGCAATAAATTCGCCTGTTGCCATATTTAAAGCATCATCGGTTGCCACAGATATACCACCATTTGTTTCTCTAAAATGAACTTTAATCCGCTTATCTTTGTAACTATTCAATACTTTGTTCACTTCTTTAGGCTGCGGACCGTCAGCGACTAAACAAAGTTCCCACTCAGATGTAGTTTGTTGGAGCACTGAATCAATGCATTCTTTTAGATACTTAACATCTGGGTTATAAACTGGGGTCAGGATAGAAAAAGCTGGCGGTTTTTTATTCATTATTATTTCCAAATCTCGTTGAATACAATTTAGCTCAAATGCAATTTATTTTCTGGAACCTTAAGCGATATTCTCAAATCGAAGCTTGAGACTCTCAGGTCTACTAATATCTGTTCTGAAATATATTTTATTAGGAATGGTTTTGCAGAAACTAAAAAAGATAGTCCAAAAAGTTGCTTCTAACCCACTTGTGAGAGCTACCAGGAGAAACGGCACAAGAGCTACTACAACTACATTCAGTAGCACATACGCCCTTAGTGTCCCCTACCATTGGGCTGCATTTG
>Ga0209828_1001411_pt1 | contig 21793 bp, 5 predicted proteins | sample MaitaG_FD_187429 | JGI IMG/M metagenome (GOLD analysis project Ga0209828, IMG submission 187429) | Marine algal microbial communities from Maine, USA - Maine_Asex2 metaG (SPAdes) (version 2) | ecosystem: Host-associated > Algae > Red algae > Unclassified | place: Maine, USA | collected 2015-01-05
CCCTCGCCCCCGGCGACGTCTCGGTGCAGTTCCTCGACAGCACCATCATGGGCGATCTGACCAACACCGCCAGCGTCGCCGGCGACCCCTCGTTCCCGGACGGCACGCCGATCCCGGACGAACCTAATGTCACCGATGACGACACCGCCGCCGTCGACGAAGTGAACCCCTCGATCAGCATCGCCAAGTCGGTCTACCTCGGCACCGATAGCGGCGCGTCCTGCCCCGGCTCTGAACTCGTGACCGGCACCGCCGGCGACGCGATCACCTATTGCTTCATCGTCACCAACACCGGCGATGTCACGCTCTCGAGCGTGGCCATCACTGACCCGCTGCTCGGCGCCAATATCAGTGTTCCGAACCTCGCCCCCGGCGACGTCTCGGTGCAGTTCCTCGACAGCACCATCATGGGCGATCTGACCAACACCGCCAGCGTCGCCGGCGACCCCTCGTTCCCAGACGGCACGCCGATCCCGGACGAACCCAATGTCACCGATGACGACACCGCCGCCGTCGACGAAGTGAATCCCTCGATCACGATCGCCAAGTCGGTCTACCTCGGCACCGATGGCGGCGCATCCTGCCCTGGCGACGAACTCGTCACCGGCACCTCCGGCGACGCGATCACCTACTGCTTCATCGTCACCAACACCGGCGACGTGACGCTCTCCAGCGTTGAGATCACCGACAGCGACATCAGCCCGCCGGTGACCATTTCCGTCTCGAACCTCGCCCCTGGCGCCGTCTCGGTGCAGTTCGTCGACAGCACGATTCAAGGCGACCTGCTCAACACCGCCAGCGTCACCGGCGACCCCTCGTTCCCGGACGGCACGCCGATCCCGGACGAACCCAACGTCACCGATGACGACACCGCCGAAATCGACCAAGTCGGCCCCGGTATCCAGATCCTCAAGACGGTCTACCTCGGACAAGACGGTGGCGCTTCCTGCCCCGGCACCGAACTCGCGACTGGCACCGCCGGCGACTTGGTGACCTACTGCTTCATCGTCACCAACAGCGGCGACGTCACACTCTCCAGCATCGAGATCACCGATCTGCTGCTCGGCGCGACCATCAGCGTTCCGAACCTCGCCCCCGGTGCGACCTCGGTGCAGTTCTTTAACAGCACCATCAATGGCGACTTGCTCAACACCGCCGCCGTCACTGGCGATCCCTCGTTCCCGGATGGCACGCCGATCCCCGACGAACCCAATGTCACCGACGACGACACGGCCGCCGTCGACGAAGTGAACCCCTCGATCAGCATCGCCAAGTCGGTGTATCTCGATCACGACGCTGGCGCGAGCTGCCCCGGCACCGAACTCGTCACCGGCACTTCCGGCGACGCGGTCACCTACTGCTTCGTCGTCACCAACACCGGTGATGTCACCCTCTCCGGGATCATGATTTCCGACCCGCTGCTCGGTGTGACAATCGCAGTTTCCAATCTCGCCCCCGGCGAGGTCTCGGTCGAGTTCGCCAATGAAGTCATCAACGGCGACTTGCTCAACATGGCGACGGTCTCCGGTGATCCTTCGTTCCCCGACGGCACGCCGATTCCAGATGAGCCAAACGTCACCGACGACGACACCGCCGAAGTGGACGAAGTGAACCCCTCGATCTCCCTGTCCAAAACCGTCTATCTCGGCCAAGACGGCGGCGCGAGTTGCCCAGGAGTCGACCTCGTTACCGGCACCGCCGGCGACCTCGTCACCTATTGCTTTATCGTCACCAACACCGGCGACGTGACCTTGTCCGGCGTCGAGATTACCGACCCGCTGCTCGGCGCGACCATCGCCGTCCCGAACCTCGCCCCCGGCGGCACCTCGGTGCAATTCTTCAATAGCACCATTGACGGTGACTTGATCAACACCGCCACCGTCACCGGCGATCCCTCGTTCCCGGACGGCACGCCGATCCCGGACGAACCCGACGTCACCGACGGCGACATCGCCGAAGTCGATGAAGTAAATCCCTCCATCAGCATCGCCAAGTCGGTCTACCTCGGCCAAGACGGCGGCGCGAGTTGCCCCGGCGCTGAACTCGTCACCGGTACCACCGGCGACCTGATCACCTACTGCTTCATCGTCACCAACACCGGCGATGTGACCCTGTCCGGCGTGGAAATTACCGACAGCCTGCTCGGCGCAACCATTGCCGTCTCGAACCTCGCCCCCGGCGCGGTCTCGGTGCAATTCCTCGACAGCACGATCGCTGGCGACCTGCTCAACACCGCCATGGTTACCGGCGATCCCTCGTTCCCGGACGGCACGCCAATCCCGGACGAACCCGACGTCACCGACGACGACACCGCCGAAGTCGACGAGGTTAATCCGTCCATCACCTTGGCCAAGTCCGTCTATCTCGGACACGACGGCGGCGCCAGTTGCCCCGGTATCGAACTCGTCACCGGCACCTCCGGCGACGAAATCACCTACTGCTTCATCGTCACCAACACCGGCGACGTGACGCTCTCCAGTGTCGAGATCACGGACTCCTTGCTCGGCCTGACCATCGCGGTGCCGAACCTCGCCCCCGGCGGCACCTCGGTGCAGTTCGTCGAAAGCGCCATCGCCGCCGACCTCCTGAATACCGCCTCGGTCACCGGCGATCCCTCGTTCCCGGATGGAACGCCGATCCCGGACGAGCCCGACGTCACCGACGATGATACCGCCGAAGTCGACCAGGTCGGCCCCGGCATCCAGATCCTCAAAACCGTCTATCTCGGACAAGACGGCGGCGCCAGCTGCCCCGGCACAGAACTCGCGGTCGGCCAAAACGGCGACTTGGTCACTTACTGCTTCATCGTCACCAACTCCGGTGATGTGACGCTCAGTTCGGTGGTGATCACCGACACCGATCTCGGCCTCAGCATTCCCGTGGCCAACCTCGCCCCCGGCGCGTTCTCAATCGAGTTTGCCAACGCCACCATCGACGGCGACCTGACCAACACCGCTAGTGTCGTCGGTGATCCCTCGTTCCCAGATGGTTCGCCCATCCCCGGCGAACCCAATGTCACCGATGATGACACCGCCGAAGTCGACGAGATCGCCCCGTCCATCTCGATCGCGAAATCCGTCTACCTCGGTCATGACAGCGGCGCATCCTGCCCAGGAGGGGAACTCGCGGTCGCGCAAAACGGCGACCCAGTCACCTATTGCATGGTCGTCACCAACACCGGTGACACCGTGCTGACCAGCGTCACCGTTACCGACTCCTTGCTCGGACTGACCGCGGCCCTCGGCACGCTCGCCCCCGGCGCGGTGACCAACATCTTCCTCGAGTCCGCCATCGCTGGCGACCTCGTGAACACCGCCACTGTCACCGGACAGCCTTCTGATGATGGCGGTAATCCGATCCCCTCGGAAGATCCGGTCACCGACGATGACACGGCCGAAGTCGACGAAGTCGCGCCCTCGATCTCGATTGCCAAGTCGGTCTACCTCGGACACAACAGTGGCGCGTCCTGCCCCGGTGACGAACTCGCGGTCGGCCAAAACGGCGATCCGGTCACCTACTGCTTCATCGTCACCAACACTGGCGACACCGTGCTCACCGGCGTGGTCGTCAACGACGGCGTCATCAGCCCGCCGCTCAGCATTCCCATCGGCACGCTCGCCCCAGGCGCCGTTACCAACATCTTCTTTAACGGCACCATCGACGGCGACCTCGTCAACAGCGCCAACGTCACCGGCCAACCCGCCGACGACACCGGCAACCCGCTGCCCGGCCAAGATCCGGTCATGGACGATGACACCGCCGAGGTCGATGAAGTGGCGCCGTCCATCTCGATCGCCAAGTCCGTGTACCTCGGACACGATTCCGGCGCGTCCTGCCCAGGGGATGAACTCGCAGTCGGCGTCACTGGCACTGCGGTAACCTACTGCATGCTGGTCACCAACACCGGCGACACCGTTCTGACCAGCGTCACCATCTCCGATCCGCTGCTCGACGTCTCCGTCAATGTCGGCACGCTCGCCCCTGGCGCGGTGACCAACATCTTCGCCGAAACCACGATCACCAGTGATCTCATTAACACAGCGGATGTGTCCGGCCAGCCGTCTGACGCTGCTGGCAATCCGCTGCCCGGCCAAGATCCGGTCGTTGACGATGACATCGCCGAAGTCGATCTCGTCCTGCCGGCTGTCACCATTGCCAAAACGGTAACGCTCGGCACCACCTGCCCCGGCACCGAAAGCGTCTCTGGACAAAGCGGAACGCCGGTAACCTACTGCTTCCTCGTCAGCAACACCGGCGACACCGCCCTCGCGGATGTCACCGTCACGGACAACGATGTCAGTCCGCCAGTATCGATCAACCTCGGCCTGTTGCCGATTGGCGGCGAGACCAATGTGTCGGTTGCCAGTACCATCCAAGGCGACCTGCTCAACACCGCCAGCGTGATCGGCACCCCGGCTGAGTCCGATGGGACGCCGCTGCCCGGCGTTCCTGAGCCGACCGACGACGACACCGCTTCGGTCGACCAAGTCGGCCCTGGTATTCAGCTCTTCAAAACCGTCTACCGCGGTCATGACAGCGGCGCCTCCTGCGCCGGAGCCGAACTCGTGTCCGGCCAAAACGATGAAGACGTCACCTACTGCCTGGTCGTGGTCAACACCGGCGACACCGTGCTCAGCGGCGTTAGCATCACCGACGTCGACCTCGGACTCAACATCGCCCTCGGCATTTTGCCGGTCGGCGGCGTGGCGACCGAGTTCGTCGAGACCGTCATCAGCGGCGACCTCGTGAACAACGCCGACGTCACCGGAACACCCTCCGACGCTGGCGGCACTCCCATTCCCGGACAGAGCCCGGTCACCGATGACGACACCGCCGCCGTCGACGAAATCGATCCGGTCATCGGACTCGCTAAAGACGTCGACACCGTGATGAACAACGGCGACGGCACCTACACCGTCACCTTCCTGTTCAACGTTGAGAACCTCGGCGACGTCGTGGTCAGCGATCTCGTGTTGGTCGACGATATCACCTCGCAATTCTCCGCGCTGTCGCCGACCGGCTTTAGCACCATGGACGGCAGTCTGCTCGCCAACCCGGCATGGGACGGCACCGCCAGCACCAGCATCCTCGCCCCTGGACAAAGTCTTCCGCCCATGGGCATGGGCGATGTGTTCGCCACCTTTACTGTCACCCCCGGCGCCATCCTAGCCGAGACCAACACCGCCACGGTGGCCGGACTCGACCCGAACGGCCTGATGGTTGACGACGTGTCCAACGACGGCCTCTCGCCCGATCCCGACGGCAACGGCGACCCCGAAGAAGACGAACCCACGCCCGTTCCTTTCGGCGAAATGCCGGTGATCGGACTCGCCAAAGACTTGGTCGAGAACGTCAACAACAACAATGGCACCTACACGATCACCTTCGAACTGACCGTACAAAACCTCGGTGATGTATTGCTCTCCGACCTCGAACTGTACGACGACATCATCGCCGAGTTCCCCGGACTCAACCCGGTCAACTTCGTCGCTAGCAACGGTTCGCTAACCGCCAGCAGCACCTGGGATGGTACTGCCACTAGCAACATCCTCGCTCCTGGCCAGGCCCTCGAGGTCGGCGATACCGAGAACGTGTTCGTGACCTTCACGGTCACGCCCGGCGCCACCACCGCCGAGGACAACCTCGCCACCGTGCAAGGCACCAGCCCCGCCGGAACCGATGTGGTCGACACCTCCACCGACGGCGTGAACGCTGATCCCGACGGCAACGGCGACCCCGAAGAAATGGAGCCGACCCCGGTCAACTTCGTCGAAGATCCGATCATCGGCCTCGCCAAAGATTTGTTCACCGTGGTCAACAACAACGACGGCACGTACACCGTCACCTTCGAACTCACTGCTGAGAACCTCGGCGACGTGCCACTCAGCAACATCGTACTCACCGACGACATCGTCGGCCAGTTCGCCGGACTCAACCCGACCGGGTTCTCGACCGCCAACGGGATCTTCACCGGCAGCATGACCTGGGACGGCACCGCCAATAGCAACATTCTTGCCCCCGGCCAGTCGCTCGCGGTTGGCGCGGTCGGTGATGTGTTCCTGACCTTCACCGTGACGCCCGGAGCGATCACCAGCGTCGACAATATCGCCAACGCCGCCGGCACCAGCCCGGCTGGTACCACGGTCACCGATATCTCCACCGACGGCATTAACCCCGATCCCGACGGCAACGGCAACCCGAACGAAGAAGTGCCAACTCCGACGCCGTTCGGCGAAGCGCCCGACATCGGACTCGCCAAGCGCGCGACCCTGGTCCTCAACAACAATGACGGCACCTACGACGTGACCTTTGAGATGACGGTCGAAAACCTCGGCAACGTGCCGCTCGCCGATCTCGCCATCTTCGACGACATCTTCACCGAGTTCCCGGGCATGAGCCCCACCGGCTTCAGCACCGCCGACGGCAGCCTCGTTGGCAGCCCGAGCTGGGACGGCACCGCAACGAGTAACATCCTCGCCCCCGGCCAGTCGCTGCCGGTCGGTGGTCTTGGCAATGTGTTCGTGACCTTCACCGTCACACCTGGCGCGATCACCGCCGAAGACAACAACGCCACCACCGAAGGCACCAGCCCGCAGGGCACGGTCGTCACCGACACCTCCACCGACGGTCTCAACCCCGATCCGAACGACGACGGCAACCCCGAAGAGGAAGTGCCGACCCCGGTCGAGTTCAGCGAAGATCCGATCATCGGACTCGCCAAGGCTGTAAACACCATCGTCAACAACAACGACGGGACCTTCACGGTGACGTACCTCTTCAACTTCGAAAACCTCGGCAACGTCCCGCTCACCGACCTCGTGCTGACCGATGACATCGTCACCCAGTTCGCCGGACTCAATCCGACCGCGTTCGGAACCACCGACGGCAGCTATTTGGCCAGCGGCACATGGGATGGCACTGCCACCAGCAACCTGCTCGCCCCCGGACAAACCCTGCCCGTCGGCAGCAACGGCACCGTGTTCGCGACCTTCACGGTGACGCCAGGCATGGTCACCACCGTCGACAATACCGCCACCATCACCGGCACCAGCCCGGCCAACGAGGTGGTCTCCGACGTGTCCAACGACGGCATCAACCCCGACCCGGACGACGACGGTGACCCGCAGGAAGACAACCCGACCCCGACGCCGTTTGTTGAGGATCCGTCGATTGGACTCGCCAAGGACCTGTTCGCGGTGACCAACAACATGGATGGTTCGTACACTGTGACCTACGAGTTCACCGTACAGAACCTCGGCACTGTGCCGCTCACCGACATTGGGGTGTTCGACGACATCGTCGGCCAGTTCGGCGCGCTCATGCCGAGCGGCTACAGCACCACCGCCGGCACGCTGATCGACAGCGGCACGTGGGACGGCACCGCGCTCAGCAGCATCGTCGCCCCCGGCCAGTCGCTCGCAGTCAACGAGTCGAAGAACGTGTTCGCCACGTTCACGCTGATCCCCGGCAACAATAGCCTGATCGAAAACCTCGCCACCACCGTCGGCACCAGTCCGGCCGGTACCGAGGTCACCGACGCGTCGACCGACGGACTCAGCCCCGACCCGAACGGCGACGGTGCACCCGACGAGAACATCCCGACGCCGACGCCGTTCCCCGAGAACCCGGTCATCGGACTCGCCAAGTCGCTGGTCAGCAACGTCAACAACAACGACGGCACCTACACCGTCACTTTCCTGCTCAACGTGGCCAACCTCGGTGACGTGCCGCTCAGCGACATCGTGATCACCGACGATATCATCGCCGAGTTCCCCGGCATGAGCCCGACTGGTTTTGTTGCGACCGATGGCAGTCTGCCTGCCAACCCGACCTGGGACGGCACCGCCACCAGCAACATTCTCGCCCCCGGACAAAGCCTGATCGTCGGCGCGTCCGGCGACGTTAGCGTGACCTTCACCGTCACGCCTGGTTCGACCACGGCCGAAGACAACAACGCCACCGCCGAGGGTACCAGCCCGCAAGGCACGCCAGTATTTGACACCTCGACCGACGGCGTCTCGCCCGATCCGAACGGTGACGGAGATCCTGAGGAAATGGTTCCGACCCCGGTTCCGTTCGCCTCTGTGCCGGTCATCGGACTCGCCAAAGATCTCGTTAGTTCCGTGAACAACAGCAACGGCACCTACACGGTCACCTTCGAACTGAACGTCGAAAATCTCGGCGATATCCCGCTCAGCATGCTCGCGGTCTACGACGACATTGTTACCCAGTTCGCCGGACTCAACCCAGTCGGCTTCGCCGCTACCAGTGGTTCGCTCAACGCCGCCAGCGCGTGGGACGGCACTGCCGCCAGCAACATTCTCGCCCCCGGCCAATCCATGGCCGTCGGCGGCGCGGGCAATGTGTTCGTAACCTTCACCGTCACCCCCGGTTCGGTTGTCTCCGTCGACAACCTCGCCACCGCTGAAGGCACCAGTCCTTCCGGCGTCATCGTCATGGACACCTCCACCGACGGCCTCGCGCCCGACCCGAATGGTGACGGTAATCCAAACGAAGCCGAACCCACCCCGGTTCCCTTCGCCTCGCAACCGGTGATTGGCTTGGCCAAGAACCTGACCAACGCCGTCAATAACAACAACGGCACCTACACGATCACCTTCGAATTCAACGTCGACAACCTCGGTGACATTCCGCTCAACAGCCTCGAACTCTATGACGACATCATCACCCAGTTCGCCGGACTCAACCCAGTCGGGTTCAGCGCCGCCAACGGTTCGCTCAACGCCAGCACGACCTGGGACGGCACCGCCACGAGCAACATCCTCGCCCCCGGCCAATCGCTGCCGGTTGGTGGTTCAGGCAATGTCTCCGTCACCTTTACGGTCACGCCGGGTTCGGTGACCGCAGTCGACAACCTCGCTACCGTCGAAGGCACCAGTCCTTCCGGCATCGAAGTCGTCGACACCTCCACCGACGGCCTCGACTCCGATCCGAACGATGACGGCGACCCGGAAGAGATGACGCCGACACCGGTGCCGTTCACCGAACAGCCGTTGATTGGCCTCGCCAAAGATCTGTTCACCGTCGTCAACAATAACGATGGCAGCTACACGATCACCTTCGAACTCACCGCCGAGAACCTCGGGGACACGCCGCTTGCCGACATCGTCCTGTTCGACGACATTCTCGGCCAGTTCGCCGCGATGACCCCAACCGGTTTCTCCACCGCCAACGGCATCTTTATGGCCAACCCGGACTGGGATGGTTCGGCGACCAGTAACGTCATCCTGCCCGGCCAAAGCCTCGCGGTCGGCGAAGTCGCCGACGTGTTCCTCACCTTTACCGTGACGCCAGGTGCGATTACCACCATCGACAACCTCGCCACCGCCGCCGGCACCAGTCCGGCTGGTACAACCGTCATGGACATCTCCACCGACGGCACCAATCCCGACCCGAACGGCGACGGAACACCCGAGGAAGAAGTGCCCACACCGGTACCGTTCGGCGAAGCGCCGACCATCGGCTTATCGAAAGATGCGACCCTCGTGGTCAACAACAACGACGGCACGTACACCATCACCATGCTACTCACGATTGAGAACTTCGGCAACGTGCCGCTCTCTGATCTCGCGATCTTCGACGACATCTTCACCGAGTTCCCCGGCATGAGCCCGACCGGGTTCATGACCGTCGATGGCAGCCTGCTCGGCAACACCGCCTGGGACGGCACCGCCACCAGCAACATTCTTGCGCCGGGACAAACTCTCGCCGTGAACGGCGTAGCGGACGTATCCATCATCTTCGATGTCACCCCCGGTGCGGCCACCGCCGAGGACAACCTCGCCACGACTCAAGGCACCAGTCCGCAAGGCACGGTCGTCACCGACACCTCCACCGACGGACTCAACCCCGACCCGAACGACGATGGTACGCCGGCCGAGATGATTCCGACCCCGGTTGAGTTCAGCGAAGATCCGATCGTCGGACTCGCCAAGGCCGTGGACACCGTCGTCAACAACAACGATGGCACCTACACCGTGACCTACTTGTTCACCGTTCAAAACCTCGGCAACGTGCCGCTCGCCAACCTCGTCCTCACCGACGACGTCGTGACCCTGTTCACCGGACTCAGCCCCACCGGATTCGGCACCACCGACGGCACCCTCATCGGCAACCCGACCTGGGACGGCACCGCCACCAGCAACCTGCTCGAACCCGGTCAGTCGCTCCCTGTCGGCGGCAGCGGCGACATGAAAGCCACCTTCACCGTGACTCCGGGTACCATCACCAGCGTCGACAACGTCGCCGTCGTGACCGGCGACAGCCCGGCCGGCACCACCGTTCGCGACGACTCGACCAACGGCATCAACCCCGATCCCGACGACAACGGCGATCCGTCCGAGAATGACCCGACCCCGACGCCGTTCACCGAACAGCCGAAGATTGGACTCGCCAAAGACCTGGTCAACGTCATCAACAACGAGAACGGCAGCTACACCGTGACCTACGAGTTCACCGCGCAGAACATCGGCACCGTGCCGCTCAACTCCGTCGCCATCTACGACGACATCGTTGGTCAGTTCGGTTCGCTCAACCCGACCGCCTACAGCACCGCCGCCGGCACCTTTACCAACAATCCCGCTTGGGACGGTACCGACGCGTCCAGTGTCATCGCCGCCGGCCAGACTCTCGCAGTCGGCGAAAGCAAGAACGTCTTCGCCACCTTCACCCTCACACCAGGTGGTAACCGCCTGATTGAGAACCTCGCCACCACCTCTGCCCTCAGCCCGGCCGGCGAGGAGGTCACCGACGCCTCCACCGACGGCCTCGTTCCCGACCCGAACGGCGATGGCGAACCCGACGAGAATGTCCCGACCCCGACCCCGTTCCCGGAAAACCCGGAAATTACCGTGGGTAAAACGCTGGTCGGCGTAACCGAGTCCGACGGCGTCTACACCGTCTCCTTCCTGTTCGGACTGCTCAATTCCGGCGACGTGCCGCTCAGCAACCTGGTTCTGGTCGACGACATCATCAGCCAGTACGCCGGACTCAGCCCCAGCAATTTCCGGGCCACAAACGGCACATTACAGGGCAATCCGGCCTGGGATGGCAGCGCCACCAGCAATATCCTGGCCCCCGGCCAAGGGTTGCTTGTCGGTGACCTGCAAACAGTGAATATCGCCTTCGATGTCCTCCCGACCATGCCCGGACTCGTGCCTAACCAGGCCACCGGTACCGGCACTAGCCCGCAAGGCACCCCGGTGAACGACCTCTCCAACTCGGGCGCTCCCGTCCCCGGACGCGACGACTTCACCGACACCCCCTTCGTGCTCAACAGCATCGGCAACTCCTTGTTCAACGACGCCAACAACAACGGTATCTTCGATCCGGGCGAGGCGGCCTTTGGTGGTGTCTCCATCCAGCTTCTCGACGCGTCCGGCACCGTGGTTCAGACCACCATCTCCACCTCGGACGGCGAATACCTGTTCGATGGCATTCCCGCCGGCACCTACAGCGTCTTCGTGCCGCCGAGCAACTTTGCTCCGGGCGGCCCGCTCGAAGGTGCGCTCTCCAGCCCGGTCACCGAACTCAATGTCAACGCCGACCAAGACCTCAACGACAACGGACTCGATGACCCCACACCGGAGCTCAACGGCATCGCCACGTCGCCGTTCATCCTGAGTCTCGGCGGCGAGCCGACCAACGAACCGACCGGTCCGCTTGGTCCGGGCGTCAGCCCCGACGAAAACGGCAACCTCACCGTCGACCTCGGCTTCTGGCAACCCGGCAGCATTGGTGACACCGTCTGGAACGACGTCAACGCCGACGGTGTTCCGGATGAAGCACTGAATGTGTTCGGCATCGATAATGTCGAAGTGGAACTCTACCTGGTGAACGCCGATGGTTCAGAAACGCTGATCGCTTCGCAGGTCACCGGAGCCGAAGGCTTCTACCTGTTCGACGGCTTGCCCCCCGGCACCTACCGCACGCAGGTGATGGCCGACGACTTCCCCTTCGAACTTCGTCTCCAGACCACACCGCTCACGTACACCATCGAGCTCGGACCCGGCGAGCAGTTCGAAGACAGCGACTTCGGCTTCACCTCCTTGCCGACCGCCATCGAACTCGAGTACTTCGTCGCCGACCTCACCGCGACCGGCGTCACACTCAAGTGGCTCACCGCCTGGGAACGCGACTCACTCGGCTACTTCGTCTACCGCGTCGCCGCCGACGGCACGCGCAGCAAAGTGAACGAGGGGCTGATCCTCGCTTCGGGCGGCGGTCATGAATACGAACTTAAGATCCCGGGCGCCACTGGCGGTCGCTTCATCCTCGAAGAAGTCGAAAACGATCTCGACACCGAGATCCAATCGATTGTCGCCTATGCGCGCGTCGAAGCTGCCCCGGTCGGCGAACCGACCTACACCGCGGTCGCCGAGAATGAGCGCGTCTCTTTCGTCAGCCATCCGGACTACGACAGCTACCTCATCGGCGGCTTCGAACACGCCCCGCAAGTACTCGACCTCACCGATCCGGAAAACCCGCTCGAACTGGTCGGCAAAATCCTCGCGACCGACACCGGACATGGTGCCTACTTTAGCGTTGATTCCGACCGCGATGTAATGATTCAAAAACGTGAAGTCATAGAAGAGCAGCAAGAGTAGTATCTTCTATCGAGCGGAACGAAAAAAGATGGGACGGTAAGGTCGCCACCGGATAAGCGACCTAAATACAACCATCTTAAACAACAATTTGCGCTGGCTGGTTTGCCTTTTTTTCCAGCCGCGCAATTTAAGCACTCACGCAAGTGGGTGCTTTTTTTACCCAGGCGTGAACGTGCGAAACGCACAATGACGCATCCCGCGTTCGGGCTTGTGATGACGAAGCACTCCGCAGGCGCAAGTCGGGGCTAGCAGAGTTGCAGTACGGTTTCAATGGGACAGGCCGTCTGCCGTGTCGGTGGGATGGATTTATACGCCGTCGAGTTCGCCAAAAACCAAGCCAAGACCACAAGTCCCATGCAGGCCGGGGTCAGTTCATCAACTTTGAAAAAGAGTCCGCTCAAGACACCCACCCCCGACGCCGAACCCGATGCCACAACCCGGTGCAGGGCCGACAGCCAAAACGACCGCCGGTGCGATACTGGCTTGCAAGCGGTACCGCAACAACTTGCCGCAAGCCGGTCGAAGGTTTTTCAACGAGGCCTTGTCATTGTCCGCCGTCGAAGATCGGGCAACGTGCCAGCCCGCGCGTTCGGGGTCAGATCATCTTCAAATTAAGATAAAACGATCCGTTCCACATCTTCGACCTTCTTCTCCACCCCATCCCGAACGCGCCAGGCGTTCGCCTCCGAACTCGCCACCGCGACCCGATGGAGTTCGCCGTCGAGGTAGTGGCCCATGCACAAATCATCGAACGCGATGCCGGCTTGGATGTCGTCTTGCTTGGTCATCGTTTGGTACGCCGGACGCCGTTCGGCTTCGGAATCGTAATGCGGACAACAACTCCCCGGCAACAAGCCGAGGCAAGGCAACACGCCAAGCGGCCAGACCGAATCAGTCACACCCTGTTCGAACCAACAGATCGCTCCGGCGCTCACGCCGCACAACAAGATGCCCGCTTCATGGGCTTCGCGTAATACCTCGTCCGCGCCCCACTCGCGCCACAAACAAATCATGCTACGCGTGTTGCCGCCGCCGACATAGATGATGTCTTGCGCCAACAGATGCTCGCGCCAACCTGGCTTCACGATACCGAACAGGGACGTCCACGACGGCACCGCCCCGAGTTTGATGAAGGCTTCATAGTAGTTGTTGATGTACGCCTGCGACTCGGCGGTCGCCTGTGGAAGAAAACCAATGCGCGGCCGCGCCGCCTCAACTTGGTCAATCAAGTATTGCTCCATCCTCAAGTCGTCCGTGCTTCTTCCGAACCCGCCGCCGCCGATCGCGATGATTTGTTTTTTCATGTCGTATTCTTAGACTTGACTGGGTTTGACCCAAGTCAATAAAATTTGCAGACAGTCTGCAAAAATTTCGCCACAATTAAAACTAACGAATCGATGATATGGAAAAATTACTAATCGCAGATAAAAAAAGACTCTCCAGTGATCTTTCCCCTTAGAGTTTGGCATTGCCTCACGGGCCCGAATGCCTCAAACTTTGGCGCTATGGTTAACAAAGACTTGGTGGATAACGCTTTGGCGCAGTTCAAGTTGAAGCTGGATGGATTGCATGGACCCGCACATTGGGCCCGTGTTTTGGTCAACGGACGGATTCTCGCTGCCGAGACTGGGGCCGATTTGGAGGTCGTCGAACTGTTTGCGATTTTGCATGACTGCAAACGGCGCAACAACACCGACGATCCGGACCACGGAAAACGCGCTGCGGTCTTTGCTGAAACGCTGCGCGGGCTGTTGTTCGAACTTTCCGATGCCCAGTTTAACCTGCTCTACGACGCCTGCCATTTCCACGGTGAAAAGGGCACCGCCGGGCACCCCACGATACAAACCTGCTGGGACGCCGACCGCCTCGATCGCGGACGAAGCCGCAAAACTCCCGCCACCGAAATTCTCTGTACCGACGCCGCCTTAGACCCCACCATTCTCAAACCCGCCCACGAACGCGCCGTCGCCCAGGAAATACCTGCGTTCGTCCGCGAAGAATGGGGCCTCAATCTCACCATCAAAAAGAAATCCTCGTGGTTCTAACTCCCGCTCAACCTCTGGCTCAACTTATGGTTCTCCGTTCCCTGCTCGCTTTCCTCCTTGTCGCCGGCTTTTCGGTCCCGGCCTTCAGCCAAAAGTCGCAACTCACCAAAGCCCGCGAATTGGTCTCTGCGGAGCAGTTTGCCGACGCGCGCGTGCTGCTCGACCAGCTCGTCATCGAAGGGGATCTCGATGCGGCGCTGCTACGCAACTGGATCGGCGAACGCGACAACCAAGCGCAGCCCACCCCGCTCGCCCTCGCGGAATGGATCGACGACAAAGACGAACGCGTGCTCGCCATCGTTCGCGAAAAAGGTGCCGGCGGCCTTGTCGAAGTCGCCCACGACGGACGCTTGTTCCGCGCTGGCGGCCTGTCCTCCCTGTTCGAACGCAGCCGCAACGCCGTCGCCCTCGCCGACCGCCTCGCCGTGAGCCAAGCGATCGTTGACTTCCTCCACGAACGCCCGTGGGTCTGGTTCACCGAACGCGGCATTCTGCTCGGCCACCACCACGACCTGCTGGTTGAGTCCGGCCACCTTGATGACGCCATCGAATTTCTCACCGATTACGCTCTCCCGCGCCGCGCCCGCCTCTGTCTGCGCGAGAGCGACGACGCCGCAGACCAACCGCAGACCTGGCCGTTCATGGGCGAAGCCCGCATGAGTCCGATCGACATGTTGCTCAGCACCTTGGTGAACTCCGACCGTTGCGCCGACTACGCCGAGCGCCTTGAAGCCTGCCGCGAACCCGAAGCCCAATATCTCCGCCAGCTCAGCTTGCTCGGTGCCGGCAACACCTCTGAGATCGACGAGTACCTCGACTTGCTGGTGCAGAAAAAAGCCGTGCTGTTCAAAGAGGCCGGCGGCAAAGCCTTGCAGGACCAGTACCTCAGCCTGCTCGGCGACTACGCCGCCAAGAACGAAAAACACGCCGCCGCCGCCATCTGCTACGAACGCGCGTTCGCCGAAAACGACCCGCTGCGCACCGACCGTGCCCAGGCATTGCTCGCCGCCATCGTCCGCGCCCACGGTCAAACCGATACCCCCGAAGCCGCCGGTACCGCCCTCATCGAACGCGCTCTCAACACCGAAGGCATCCCGCCCGAGACCCAACGCTACGCCCTGCGCATCGGTCGCACCACCCTCGGGCAAGAGGTGTTCGACGCGCAAATTGCCGCCGCCATTCCGGACCATCCGCTGGTCCGCGTCCCCGAGATCGCCGCGCGTTTGAATGCCGGCGAAACCAACGCCGCCATGGCCGTGTTCGACGAACTCTGGCGCGACCACCCGGTCGAGTTGCTCGCCGAGTCGCCGGTGATCGCCGACCTCTTTCCTAGTCCGCGCGCCTTTGCCGACCGCCTGATGGCCGACGGCCGATTCGTCGAGACCCTGCGCACCGCCTCGCCCGGCGAAGCCAAGGCCATCTCCGAACGCTTCGCCGATTGGATGCGTCCGCCCACCCGGGAGCAGGGCGAGGCTGGCGCGGGTGACGACGTCGTTCCATTCCTCGAACTCTGCGAAGCCGCGCTCAACGCCTACGACGAACGCCGCCGCCTGCGCTTCCCTGCCTTTCAGGCGCGCACCCTCGATGTCGCCCGTTCGCTGTTGCCGCACCTCGACGACCCCACCAGCCGCAAGGCCTGGTACCCGCTATTCATTCTCCCGGCCGACGCGCTCGCCGCGCTGAAACTCCGTCCTCTGCCTGGTGCCGAGGCGCGTCCCGACCAACTCCTTAAAATCGGTAACATCGCCGAGGACAACGCGGTCGAACGCTACCTCGACACACTCGACAAAAGCGAACTCCTCCAACTCGAGTTCGCCCTCCCCGAGGGCTCAGGACTGCGTCATCTCGTCGCCGTCACCCGCGGCGGACCTGTGCCCGCCGGCGATCCCGGCATGACCTACAGTTGGCTCAGCGCCAAAGCCCTGCTCAAGGCCGACCGCTACCACGACCTCATGGGCTACCTGCGTGACCGCCCCGAACGCCGCGAGATCCCCGGGCTCCTGTTCATCGCCGACAGCCTCATCGCGACCAACCAAACCACGGCCGCGCGCTTCGTGCTCAGCCTTGGCGCAGACGACTCCGGTCAACCACTCGACCGCCTTGATCGTATCCGCAAAACCTCGCGCAAACTCGCCGACATCGGCAACTACCCCGATGCGATCGACCAGGTCAAAGACTTACTCGACTCGCCGCTGCCGCGTCTGCGCCGCGAAGGCCAGGCCATGCTGCTCGGCTACGAACGCGAGTGGTTCGAGAAGGTCGGCCCCGCCGAACTAAAAAAGATCATCGACGAGAAGGTGATGCGTTTGCAGCGAAATCCCAAGGACATCGAATTGCTCGAACAAATCATCCGCATGTACGCGCAGCAGCATCAGTTCGCCGCCGTGGTCAAATTCCTCGAACAACGCGCCGCCCTCGACCGTGTCAACGCCTCAATCCGCGTACGCATCGCTGTGACCAACGCCCGGCATCTCGAAGAACCCGAAGAGGCCTGGGTCGATTTTCTCCGGGCGTACGAGATCGAAGCGCGTTCGTGGATCGACTCGCGGCAGATCGCGCTGATCCATGAAGTCGCGCTCAGCAAACGCACTTTCCTCAGCAGGCTCGGCGGCATCAACCTTCTGCCGGTCGACGAGAACCCCGACATTGCCGGCCAATATTACAACGTGGTCCACCGCAGCATGCGCGCGCGTAAAGTCGCGCACCCCGAAGAGGTGCTGATGTTGGTCGACAAGCTGCTCGCCTTTCCCAAGGCGGTGGTGCACCCGGTGCTGCCGCGTCTCAATGAGTTCCGCGTGAAGCTGCTGTTGCAACTCGGCCGTAAAGCCGAAGCCCGCGCCGAACTCGGTACCTTGTTCGTCGGCAACGACGGCCCCACCTGGGATATGCGCCTCGGTCCCACCGGTCCCGAAGGGCTCGCAGCCACCTACCGCGATCTGCTCGGCCAAAACCCAAGCGTCACCAGTCCGATCTGGGCGCCGCTACTCGCCGGCTGGGATGCCGAACTCAACGGCGAACCGGCAACCGCCGCGGACGCCTACAAGCGCGCCCTCGCCAAATGGCCCAATGTCATCGCCGACCAAACCCCGCACCTCCTCGCCCGTCTCGCCGTCGTGCAACCCGGCCCCGAACGCCACGGCTATCTACTTAACACGATCCAAGTCGATGCTGTCGGCCGCCCCGACGTGCTCGCCGAAGTCGTTCAAGAACTGGTCCGCGCCGGTCACGGCCAAGCCACGCTCACCCGCCTCCGCCTGGTGCGCAACGCCAAGGGCCTCACCGAAGCCGGTCGCCAGCGTTTGCGCGTGATGGAGAGCGCCGCCGAGTTCGCGATTGGGCAAGCCGAGACTGCGCCGGAAAAGTAGGAAGAGCCCGTAGACCCTAGCAGGCCGTTGAAAAACTCGGATCGGATAAAAACGGATTCATTTCGACCGCAGCATCGTCGCCTAAGAGCCCAAATATGGCTACGGCTCCTGCGGGCCGATTCCGCTGTGGTACGAATCGTTGAGTAGATTCCGGCCCACCAGAAATTTCACGAAGAGCCGGCGCTAGCGGTGGCACCGCCGCAGTGACCCAGTTCGACGCCTGCTGAAAAAGAAGTGGGATGTTGAACGCTCATTGCCCCATCACCGGAATCGAACGCAGTCGCCAGAAGCGGCGGAAGAAGGCGTCTGGTGGTACGTCGAGTTCGAAGCCGGGCGTGAAGGCCCCGGGCGAAAGCCCCGCCTCCTGCAACCAGCGCGACTGAACCAAGTCCGGACTCGACTCGAGCACGGGCAGATGGCCGCTCGGGACATCGCCGTGTAATTGGATTTCGTTGGCGATGCCTTCTTCCGCAGGCGCGATCCATCGCTGGATCGACAGCTGCGGCGTGCCGCTGCCCATCGCTGGCCCGTGCAGACCGAGATCCATCGCCACCGCCATGTCCCAGTCGCCCATGAAAGCCCACCAGTTGCTCAGCCATCGGCCGGGTTTGTCCGGAGAATAGGAAATCGCGTTCGCGTGTCCGGGAAAGGCTTGGAACCAATAGATGTAATATTGCGATTCGGTTTTCTGCGGGATGGCGAAGTCGGGTGTCGCCGGCCAGGCGTACGGCAGGTCGCGCCAGCGTTCGAAGTTGATGGCCTTCACGGTGCCACCACCGGGTTTCCAGTCTTCGATGTCGCTCTGTACGAACGTCGGATCCGTGTAATTGTAGCCGACGGTGGCGTTGGGCGGAAAGTGGGTGTCGCCGCAACGCCCGCTGCCATCCGGCCCGGTGAACTCGTTCCAGAAAAATTGATCGTTGCCGTCCTGCCGTTGCGCCGCCCAGGACATCATCGCTTCGAGTTGGTGTCCGCGGTTGTGCACCACCTCGGCCTGGGTGCGCCGGATGTTGTTGCCGTAGACCGTGTAGGTTCGGTTGTACACCGGCAGATCGTCGAGTCGGAGATCGCTATTGGAGATGTCGACGCCGTGCGGGCTGGCCATGTTGGATTCCCACACCTTGCGCGAAAACTCCGGACGGAACGTGGCCGGGTCCGCGCTCGGCCAACCGGCTTCGCTGCCGCCATTCCAAATCCAGATTTCCTTCACGCCGCCTTGCTCGATGTCGCGGCGCAGATCGAAGCGGTCGAAAATGCGTTCGTAGTCGATGCGATACTTGCCCTCGGCATTGCCCTCGTAGATGTCGTCGCCCGGCGGCACTTGTTCGTAGACGGTGATCATCTTCACCACGCGCAGGCCGATTGACGGGATCGCGTCCGGACGCGCGTAGCCGCGGAACCGACTGCCCTCTTCAATCATAAACTTCGAACGCGTCTCGAACCGCGCGATCCGCGCCTCCAGATTGGCCAAGGTTATCGGACCCGGGGTATAGAAATCACGCGCCTGGTCGACATCGAGATTGATCCCGTCGAGCGTCGGCAGAAAGCGCAAGATGACGACCGGCAGATCGAACAAAGCCGCCGCCGCCGCCGTGGCGAGTTCGGCGGGAACCGCATTGGTTACCGGCGCGAGCGCATTCGGACGAACGGTGAAATCGCAGGTGGCGGACATGCCATCCAAGGTGCCGGTGACTGTGGCTTGACCGGGTGCGACCATCTCGGCGACGCCGTTGCTGTCCACCGCAACAATGTCCGAGTTCGAACTCGACCACATCATGTCCTTCCGCGGCAGCACCAAGGTGGTACCGATCACCGGCACCGCCGGATCGAAATTCATCCAGCGCCAACCCTCTTGCAACACGAGATCGGACGAATCGAGGACCAAGGAGCTGGCGGTCACAAACTGGATGTCGTCGATCCAAACGGTGTAGGGCTGCGCGCCCCAGGTGTCGAACTGCAGTTCGAGGCGGGTTACGCGGGATGGGTCGAATTCGCCGACTTCGGTTTTGCTCCACACGGTATTACCCCCGAGCGCGAGCGCGATGGAGGTGAAGCCGGCGATGGCATCGGTGTCGTTCAGCAACTCCGAACGCGGCACCAACTGCCGGTAGCCCGCCGCTCCGCTGTGCAGCCGGACCGTCGGCGAACCGCTCTGGAACTGAAAGGCGTTCGGGTTTTCCGCGCGCGCGCGGAAGGCGAGGCCGACAATGCCGGCCGAGGTCAAATCCCAGAATGCGTCGGCTGCTTCGCCGGGAACCGTGACGCTCATCGTCACCGGGAACCCGTCGTCCACCTCCGCTCGCAGCGAAATCGACCCGGCGCCGACCAAGGCCGCGTCCGCCGTCACGGTGATGCCGCCATCGACGCTCCACAGCGCCGCGTCTTCAGAAAACACGTCCGCTGCGGGCGGTGGTACGGCGCATACGGACAGGCAGCAAAACCAAACCAAGCTGAGCAGAAGAATGCGGGGATTCATTGCCAACATGATGGGGCTTCCGCGCACTGGTTCAACCCCGAACGATTCAGATTCGTTTCCACGCCGCAAACGCCACCACGGGGCTTGACCCAAATGGCACTGACTCAAATCCATTTTCGCTACGCGCAATCTCGGTAGACTTGCCTGGAAATTACTTAGAGCGTAACGCAAAATTACAAACCGCGCCCCGGCGCGAGTTTCGACCCCAACGGGGTCTCGCCGACAAAATTTGCATCGACCGGTCTGCCACTCATCGCGAGATTGCATCGTCCGGTCCGGTCGAAACGAAGCCATCTCTCCAATCGGGCAAGCCACGACTACAAACGTTGGTGAACTTTCTTGATCGCCCATCCCACCAAGGGAATGCGGCTGTAGAGAATGTCGGTCGGATCCCAATAATCTTGTTGGTAGACCACCTTGCCGGACTCGTCGAAGCGGATGTGCGACATGCCGATGCACTCCTGAACCTCGTCCTCGGGATCGCGGTTCAGGTTCACTTTCATCACCCAGCGCAGGTAGCAATCGCCGTCGTCGAACACCGGATCGGAGAACTCGAACGAGCAGCTGCGCAGCGGCTCGGTCGCCTTGACCATATACTCCGCCAGCGCATCGAGATCGTGATACTCCTTGAAGCCGTCGCGGAAAAAGAACTTGTCGGCGTACACCCCGCGGATCTTCGCCGCCACGGGTTCGGCGCTGTAGTCGGAGAACAAATCGATCACCCGCGCCGCCGCTGCCGGGTTGGCTTGTTTTGCGTACGGCGCTTTCTGCGCGAGGCGGTAGGCCGTGTTCGGAATCGTGTGCCCGGGCGAACGGGTGCTGCAACCATTGGTCATAAGTAGAACTCCAATCAGGGCGAGGCCGGCAATGGCCAGTATGAGGGAACGTTTCATAATTGTTTCTTTATCGCCTAACATGGTTCGGCCTTACGACGAGAATAAGTCGCCGCCGTCGAGCCAAAGGAGCGGCGAACGTAGCGCACGCTTCCCAGCGGGTGTAGGTACGCGGAAAAGTAGCGCACGCTTCCCAGCGGGTGTAGGTACGCGGAAAAGTAGCGCACGCTTCCCAGCGGGTGTCGGTACGCGGGCTTCTCAGCCCGCAGTGTTGGACGCCTCGAAACCGCCGAACAACTCATGGGTCGTCCGACCAAATCAGCACCCAAAGTGGACGCGAAATCGGAGGAGGGTTCGAACGACTGCCAGCCCTTGCACTCTTGCACCCCGCCCCCTTTCCTGTTTGATCCCGAACCATGAGCGACGAACAGCCCACGCCCACATCCTA
>Ga0209828_1001412_pt1 | contig 21789 bp, 14 predicted proteins | sample MaitaG_FD_187429 | JGI IMG/M metagenome (GOLD analysis project Ga0209828, IMG submission 187429) | Marine algal microbial communities from Maine, USA - Maine_Asex2 metaG (SPAdes) (version 2) | ecosystem: Host-associated > Algae > Red algae > Unclassified | place: Maine, USA | collected 2015-01-05
TTTTTCTTTTTTTTCACACTTTACCTCCTTATATGCACAGGAAATAATTCTACCAAACACGCTAGAATATACCATCCAAAATTCCCAATCCATACAGCAATTGTCAACAATTCCGTGGATGATTCAGGAAGGAAAATCGCCACTTACCATTCAAGAAATACTAGCGAAAGATTTCAAAGACGCTACAATTATTAATCATGCTAACATTGAACCTATTATTGCGCCTTTTGAAACATATTGGTTTGCGCTCTCTTTAAAGTCTGGTATTTCGATTAATAATTGGTTGTTGTTTCTAAAAGAAAAATGGTATCGGGCAAACTTTATCAAAGGCTATCCGTCTGTTACTGTTTATTTTACTAGAAATGGGCAAGTACTTAGAACCGAAAAGACGGGTAGTGAAATTCCTGCATCTGACAGGAGTGTTAATGGTCATGCTACTATGTCGCTCCTTCAATTAGATAGTAAAGCGGGAGAAGACTTCTTAATTTGGGTAGCACTTAGCAATAACGAATTAGAAAGACCTGTACCTGAAATCTATTTATACGATGCTGCTGTCAACCTTCCTACTTTTACCAAGGATAGTTATATTATTTTTGGACTATCCATGGGGGTAACCCTATTACTTTTAGTTATTTCCTTCTTTTTATGGATTTGGATAAAAGAAGGAGTCTATGGGTGGTTTGTCATCATTCTGAGTTTAATGGGCCTTACAGAGTTATTAGTGGCAAATGAAGAATGGTTGGTCAAATGGTTTTTTCGGGAACATGGCCATTTGCGATTTAGAATCGCTATGTTTTTGGCATTAGCTTTACGAGTTTTTCTATTACAATTTGGCAGGGTCTTCATAAATTTATCAAGAGATTATCCAAAACTAGATATGCTTTTCAAAGTGCTTATCTGGATTACCATCTTTGGTTTAGGTATTGTCGGTTTGTTTTTCCCAAGAGGGGACGCTTTATCTCTAGATGTTTGGAGTATCTGGACCGTTTTATTAGTCATCTATAGTCTAATCATGTGCGTAGTTTGTATTCAGTTGATACGCTTACCAAATTGGTTAGCCCGTATTTATGGTCTCGGAACGGGTTTATTCTTTTCAACACCAATACTTGGTCCACTATTTCAAAATCTAGGCATTGCTCAAGCTTTCTTCAATCCAGAAAGCTTAGGACCTATAGGTATGACTTTGACGATGTTGTTTGGATTAGTTTATCGTTTCTGGGAAGTGGAACAACAGAAAACAAAACAACTTCGACAAATTAACATTGTGTCTAATAAATTCGTACCTAAAACTTTTCTTAATTTCCTAGGAAAAAATAATATTCTAGATGCGACCCTTGGCGATTATGTAGAAAAACAGGTGACTGTTATGTTTTCTGATATAAGAGATTACACCAGTCTATCAGAGAAAATGACACCCAAGGAAAATTTTAGGTTCGTTAATAAATTTAATCAACGAATGGGACCTATTATACAGCATAATAAAGGATTTATCAATCAATATTTAGGAGATGGCTTAATGGCTATTTTTCCAGAAAAAGTGGCGGATACTTTAAATGCAGCCATTGGTATGCAACAAGATTTAATTGAGTATAATGCCATAAGAATTAAAAAAAATAGAATTCCGTTAAGAATGGGCATAGGTATTCATGCAGGGCCACTTGTTATGGGAATTATTGGATATGCTGAAAGGTTAGATGCAGCTATTATTTCTGATACAGTCAATGCTGCGGCTAGGCTAGAAAGATTGACTAAATATTTTAAGGTGTCTATTATTATCAGTAGTAGTGTTGTCGATGATATAGACAATACAGCAGCCTATAACTTTCGTTATTTAGGCTTAGTTCAGGTCAAAGGAAAGCAACAAGCACTTAAAATCTATGAGTGTTTTGACGGAGATAAACCAGTCATAAAAGTAAGAAAAAGAGCGACAAAAGCACAATTTAATCAGGGAATAATCGCTTATTTTTCCAAAGAATTTGAGGCTGCTGATAAATATCTAAGTACTGTTTTACTACAAAACCCTAGTGATTATACGGCTCAACTTTTTTATGATAAAAATAAAGGGTTTCTAGAAAATGGTATTCCTGATAATTGGACTGGCGTTGAAGTAATAAATTTAAAGTGATTAACAGCCTTGTCTAAAATCCAAGTCGTTTACCATCTTTAGTACCTCTATAATATTTATTGTCTTCTATGAATAATAACTCGCCGTATTTGCCCAGTTTAATGCTAGAATCTACACCATAAATTTTACCATCATACAGTTCTACCACCGTTTCATTTGAGCAATGTCCAACGACAAGATGGTTAGCAGAAACGGTTGAAAGAATTTCAGAAATTTCTTCGTCTGGTAAATTATCAGTAAAATACCCTCGATACCAAATAGGTCCTGCTTCATCGAAATAACGTGGATAAGTTTTGTTACGCTCTAATTCATCTAAGTGCATATCAATAGACTTACTCATCTCTTTATTAATCAGCGCCATATTATACCCATTTGCTAAAAAAGCCTTAGAAAACCCTCCGTGAACAAAGGTATTATCATTAATCTTTACAATAGTTGACTTAGACCTTAGCCATCTACCGATGACCGTTTCTTTACCGTACATATCCGTATAACTAGTTGCTAGCAAATGCGAAACGATGGCATATTTTTTATGAATATATCGCACATCTTGTTGAAAAATCATGTATTCATGGTTCCCCAAAAGTACATGCACTTGCCCCCCTGCTGCTTCGGCTTGTTGCTCTAGATTATAGAATAACCAAAGCGTTTCATTGACTTGAGGTCCTCTATCAAAAATATCGCCTACAATGAGTAGATGGCCTTCCCCGTAATTCCAGTTTAGGTTTTTATCAATGATCTGATTATTGGTTAAAAGTTCTACTGCCAAGTTATATTGCCCGTGAATATCACTCAAAGCAGCAATCTTCTTTACTTTTTTATATTTCGATTTGTCTCGCTTAAATTTAGTCGGGAAAGCATCTTTGGATAGCACTTTCTTCACCACCTCTCCTTCAACAATATTTTTTTCTACCAATTGACCATCCTCAATAAAAATATAGGGCCCATCGTTAATCGATTTTAGTAGTGCTGGATGGAGGGCTAGCTTCTGTTCTCCTAACATAAGTGTATCATAAGACTCGGCTTGACCCAATCCCAACAGGGGTACAAATAGTAACAGTATTAATTGAAGCTTTTTTTGACACATAATTTTTTTGTTTATTTGAAGGAACTATTAAAAAATATAATTTCACTAAGTAACGATGAAAAAATAAATAGGTCGTTTTTAAAATGAGTTCTTTTTTTAATGGGTTGAAAACCTATGAAAAAAAGACTCAATTAAAAAACAAAAAGACCTATTTATTTTTTAATCAATACTAAGGCAAAGTCCAATACTCCAACATTCCCTTTGGAAACTCAAAACAAAAAATCTTCCTTATTGTTTATAGAGTATTTTTCGCTACCCTTAGAGCATTAAAAAGTGTATAGTAGTATAAGTATTTTAAATTGGAGAAAGACTTAAAAAACGAGAACAATGAATATTCGATTAAAAACGAAGGTAGATGGCAACTATAAAACGATAATGGAACAATTTGATCGCAAACTATTCGAAGCTTTAAAGCCTAAACAGGGAAAAATGGAAATTGTAAAATTTACAGGCTCAAAAAAAGGAGACCTTGTTCATTTAAGGTTTCTTAGTCCTATCAAAACAGAGTGGATCAGTAAAATAGTAGCGGATGGAATAGATGAAAAAGAAGCTTTTTTTATTGATGAAGGGGTAACATTACCTTTCCCGCTTTCTTTTTGGAGACACGAACATATTGTACAAAAGATTACGCACAATACCTCCTATATCATAGATGACATGACTTTCAAAGGGGTCAACATTTTTTTCACTTTACTACTATATCCTGCCCTTTATATTGCATTTTATCCTCGAAAAAAAATTTATCGTTCGTACTTCAAACGAAGTTAATTTACTATTGGTGGTTCTTTGTATGTAGCGGCGACTAAAGTCGCCGACTTGTGCATTCGGCGATTAAAATCGCCGCTACATTGAGCTGTATTTTACAAAAAATGACAAAGCGCACTATTTGTAAATTTTATCATAACAATTTTTGACTTACTATTTCTGCGACCACCCGTCCACTTTTCATGGCTGCATTGATAGAACCATTAAGCTGGAAGTATCTGTTTAACTTCTGGGTACTTTGTTAACAGCACTTGAAAGCCACGGTCTAGTCGGAAACCATCAATGACATCTGTTTTTATCCTTCCACCTATCCTATCTGTAGCTTCTAATAATTGGAAGTCTATTTCATTTGTCTGCAATTGGCGTGCAGCACTTAATCCAGATACGCCACCTCCAATAATGATTACTGTTGGATTCATTTTAATTTTATTTAAAATTAGGCAAATTAAGACAATTTTATCCAATGTATAAAAGTAGTTGACAGTCCAGAACGCTATTACACGGTCGCTTTCTGCGACCCTGTAATTTAGTTGACGGGCAATCAGCGATTTAAATTACAGGGTCGTGGGAAGCGAGCGTGTAATAGCGTTCCAAACATCAACCGACTAGATAAACTTGTCCAAATTAAGTATATTTTTTGCCAGCTAAGTAGTCAATCAATCAGCCGTTTCATATACTCCACCAACAACCGAACGCCATACCCCGTGGCACTTTTCATTTTACTATATTCCGAATCTCCAAAAGCAACGCCCGCTATATCCAAGTGCGCCCACTTAGGATGGTCTTTTATAAAAAACTCCAAAAACTTACCTGCTGCAATGGCACCAGCAATCGGTTTGCCACTAAAATTGCGGACATCTGCAATATCAGATTCAATATCAGACGCATAATCCTCCCACAAAGGAAGCGGCCATAAACGTTCATGCGTCGCTTGTCCAGCGGCCATTAAATCAGCCGCTAGTGCCTCATTCTGTGTAAACAAACCGCCTGTGGCGTACCCAAAGGTTCTGACAGTACTACCTGTTAAAGTGGCAAGATCTAAGACAATATCTGGCTGGTAATTTTTTTGAATATAGGCCAAACCATCCGCTAAAATCAGCCGACCTTCTGCATCGGTATCTATAATTTCAATTGTTTTCCCAGAATAAGAATTGATTACATCACCAGGTTTCACACTTTTAGCATCCACCGCATTTTCTGCAGATGGAATAAGACCAACCAAATGGATATTTAATTGTAATTTTGCCGCTAATTCTATTGCCCCTAATACAGCAGCTGCCCCTCCCATATCACTTTTCATATAGTGCATATTGTTTGCCCCTTTGATGGACAAACCACCTGTATCAAAAGTGATACCTTTACCAACTAATCCTAATATAGGTGTGTTAGCAGCTACTTTTTTAGGCTTATACTCTAGTTTAATTAAAACCGATTCGTGTTGACTACCATTTCCTACTGCTAGTACGGCATGTAAGCCTTCTTTTTTCAATGCCTTTTCTCCTAAAACTTTGACACTAAACCCATTTTCTTTGCCTGATTGGATGGCATAATTGGCGATAAATCTAGGTATTTTCTCATTACCTGGGCTATTTACCAATTTTATCATTTCGATTTGCGTATTGGCAGTTAACAAGCCTTCGGTTGCCAATATCTTCGCTTTTTTATCAGCGTGAATTAGGCTTAGACTACCCGTAGCTAAAACAGTACTTTTTTTAGGTTTTTGTTTAAAAATACCTCTCGAATAAGTGGCTAATTGGAGTCCCAGAACTGCATGATAAACCATATCCACAGGCAATTCAGATATATCGACCGTAATGGCTTTAGTCCATTTTTGTTGCTGTTTAAAGGCAAGACTTCTAAAAGCATCCGAACATTTAGCCATTTCTTTTGGCGTACCTAATCCGAGTAAAAATATTTTTAATTTTTTTTCTGGATGATACAATACCAATGATTCTTTGAAGTTTCCTTCAAAATCAATGGGCGTTTGAATACCTGAAAGCGTCGCTATTTTAGCCGCATTTATCTCGCCTTTTCTAAAAGGTAGGATAAGCGTAGTAATTTTAGCTGGTAATTTATGGACACAATTAATTTTCATTATTTTAAGTATTAAACGAAATTCTTCTGAAAAATTTGGCAAAACTAGTATTAATTCAATTGATATGTTTGTTTGTTTTCCTCTTATTTATTTTAATAACGATGAAAAAACAAATCCGCATTTTTGAAATGAGTATTTTTTGTACGATTTGAAAAATCATAGAAAAAATGGTCAATTCAAAAATCTAAAAGCGGATTTATTTTTTAATCAATACTTAACGCCCTATTTTAGGAAAAATCAAGCGGACACCAGTATAAAGCAGTATTTTTGGGGTTTTCTTATTTTGTTCCATCAAACAATCCAACCATCAAGCCATCGAACAATTTCTTAGAAGCACTTATAAACTAAAATCACATGGACATTTGTTCAATATGCCAGAGTAGTCAAAATCCTTTAGTTCATAATTTTCAAGGGCGACAAAATCAACCCTTACTTGAAATATTAAAGGAAAGGATAGACAATTGGGACAAATCCGTGGGCGTGTGTACAAAATGCTTGGATGGTATCCACCAAGAGTTACTAGGTACTTTATTAAATGTGCAAAATTACTCTTATGGAGGGATACAAGTGCTACCAACCCCCATTCGACTCAACGCCAATCCTAAATATACGGGTCGAGGTGTAACGATTTGTTTAATTGATAGTGGTTTTTATCCACATCCTGACTTAGTTACGCCTAGAAATAGAATTAAAAAAATATTGGATATCACGCATCCAGATAGAGCAGCCAGTTATTTTCAACAACCTCATAATACCTCTTGGCATGGTACGATGACTTCTGTTGTTTGTGCAGGCAATGGGCATTTGTCCAATGGCTTATATAAAGGAATTGCTAGTGATGCGGAATTAGTGCTAGTTAAAGTAGCAAACGATAAAGGGAGTATTCCCGGGGTAATGATTGCGAAAGCGCTACAATGGGTTTGTGAGCATCATGCCGAATATGATATTAGAATCGTTAATTTATCCGTAGCGGATGATTATGATATTTCTTTTCATGAGAGTGAAGTAGACAAGGCGATTAAAATATTGACCGAAAAAGGAATTATTGTCGTTGCTGCGGTTGGCAATGACCCTAACGCACCTATCATCCCACCAGCCAATGCCCCAGAAGTAATTGCAGTCGGCGGTTTAAATGACCAGAATTCAGTCGAACCCCTGCAACAGACATTATATCATTCCAGTTATGGGTGGACCGTAGATGGTCTGCTAAAACCAGAATTGATTGCACCTGCTATTTGGTTAGCGGCACCTATACTGCCAAAAACAGATAGCTTTAAAGAAGCCGAAGCCTTATTTGAGAAATTTTATACCGCCTTTGGTGCAGAAAAAGACCAAATTCTGCAAGAAATAAGAAAAAGAAAACTGATTTCTGAATATTATTTACATGCAGACGGTACTTCCTTTGCTGCTCCAATTGTTTGTTCTGTAATCGCCCAAATGTTAGAAGCTAACCCCAATCTAACGCTAGAAATGATTCGAGAAAATTTACTCACTACCGCCCATCCTTTACCTTATGAAGACCGAAAACGACAAGGGTATGGCGTTATCCAACCTGCCAATGCAGTTGCGAAAGCTAGTGAAGAAACCCACTATCAATGGATAAAAATCAGTCCTGTTATTGATTATGATAATAAAACAATCAGTTTTCACTTTCATTACCATAATGCCCATCATATTGCTTTAAGCGGAGACTTTGTCAACTGGTCCGCTCATGCCATTCCGATGCAGCAAACAGAAGACGGGATTTGGGAAAAAACGATGCCTTTATTATCGGAAGGACATTATCAGTACAAATTTGTCATTGATGGTTGGATATGGAAAAGCGACCCTATGAATTTTTATCGAATGCCCGATGGATTTAATGGATTTAATAGTCGGTTTTTTGTTTAAGGCAAACTAAAATAATAAATTAGCCACTTTAGACTATCCTTTTTCCTTCTAAGAAATTCTAAAAAATGAACCGTAGCCCTGCTATGCTTAATTTTTTAGAATCTCTTACAAGAAAAAATGACTAGCCTAAAATCGACTACTTTATTAATTTAATTTGCCTAAAAAAAACGAAATGTCAACCGACTGGATAAACTTGACTTCAACTTTTTGACAAATTTTTGGTTATTGATTGAACAATTTTAATAGTTTTACTATTATACAAAATAGTTAAACTATAAAACACTAATTAATGAAGAAAGAATTAGGCTGGAGGCCACTCAAACGGCTATATGGATTACTAGCATTGGACCGCAAAGATATAAGCTATATTTACTTGTATGCTATTTTTGGAGGGATCATTACTCTAAGTTTGCCATTAGGTGTACAAGCCATTATTGGGTTTATTGCAGGAGGTACAATGTCTAATTCCTTGTATATTTTGGTGGGCATAGTCACTTTAGGAACAGCATTAACGGGGATCTTAAAAATTATGCAATTAGTGGTAGCAGAAACCCTTCAAAGAAGAATTTTTGTGCGCTCTGCTTTTGAGTTTTCCTTGCGCTTGCCTCATCTACGGATGGAAAATTTACAAAATACCTATGCTCCAGAATTGGTGAATCGTTTTTTTGACACTTTAACCATTCAAAAAGGATTGCCTAAGATTTTAATGGATTTTTCCACAGCGGTACTCAACATTCTTTTCGGACTAATTCTAATTGCCTTTTACCATCCTTTCTTTGCATTTTTTGGTATTTTTTTAGTTGTGGTCATTGGCTTAATTTTTTGGGTAACAGCGTCTGGTGGTTTGCAAAGCAGCCTTAAAGAGAGTAAATATAAATATGCGGTAGCCCATTGGTTAGAAGAAATTGCAAGAGCGAATACTACTTTTAAATTATCCAATGGTGCTCGTTTTTCTATGCAAAAGACAGATGGTTTGGTCGTGAATTATCTGGATGCTAGAAAATCGCATTTTAGAATATTGATGATTCAGTTTGCAAGCATGATTGGTTTTAAAACTTTGATAACGGCCGCTTTGCTTTTATTAGGTAGTTTATTGGTGGTAGAAAACCAGATAAATATTGGTCAATTTGTAGCCGCAGAAATCGTCGTTTTATTAGTGATAGCAGCCGTCGAAAAACTCATCTTGAGCATGGAAACAATCTATGATATGCTAACCGCTTTGGAAAAAATTGGAGCAGTCATGGATATACCATTAGACAAAGAAGGAGGCATTCCTTTTAAAGAAGTAGATACGGGCAAAGGAATCGCTATTGAGTTAAACAATGTAAGTTTTAATTTTAATGACAAAGAGAACTACACCTTGAAGAATATCTCTATGGAGATAGCACCCAATGAAAAAATTTGTATAGCAGGATATAATCGGGCAGGAAAAAGCACTTTGGTTCGCTTGATTACGGGTTTTTACCATAAGTATGAAGGGAGTATTACGTTTAACGGCATTCCTGTAGCTAACCTGAATATTAGAGATTTACATAATCGAATTGGAGAATTTTCTTCTGACCTAGATATTTTCGAGGGGACGATTTTGGAAAATATAAAATTAGGCTACCCAGATGTTTCTTTAAAGGAAATTATCAAAATAGCAGAAATGCTTAGGATGGAAAAATTTATTAGTCAATTACCTAAAGGCTATCAAACCCCTTTATTACCTGGTGGTAAAAATGTGCCTGGTAGTGTACGAAATAAAATCATCTTAGCTCGGGGTTTAGTTACCCAACCTCAATTATTTACGCTAGAAGATATTTTTGGAAATATGGAAACAGAAGATAAAACGCAAATGATTGATTTACTGACGGGCAAACAAAATAATTGGACGCTCATTGGGGTAAGTGATGACTTAGAGTTTGCTAAAAAATGTGATCACATCCTGATTATGAAAGAGGGAGAAATTATTGAGTCGGGTACTTTTCAAGAGATTCAGAAAAGTGCGCATTTTAAAAAAGTATTTAAGTAAAAGAAGTCATGCTAAATATATCACCCAATTCTGTTAAGCAGCGGATTAATGAAAAAGACTATCAGTCTTTTCAAGAAACAGACTTGCCTGCTTCCAATCGAATGTTCAAGTATTGGCTAATTAGCTCGTTCATTATCTTGTTTCTATCGCTTTTTCTTCCTTGGACGCAGAATATCCAAACAAAAGGAAAATTGACAACCCTTAACCCAGGGCAGCGACCTCAAAGTATTGAGGCAACGATAGCAGGGCGAATAGACAAATGGTTTGTGAGAGAAGGGCAGTTTGTAAAAAAAGGAGATACGATTGCGCATTTGTCTGAAATAAAAGTGGATTACTTTGATGAGGGTTTGGTCAGTAGGACTCAAATGCAGGTAGCTGCTAAATCGAGTTCTATCCAAGCGTACAGCCAAAAAACCAATGCCCTAGAACAGCAAATAGCAGCTATGCAAAAAGAACTAGGCTTCAAAAAAGAGCAATTAGAAAACAAGGTGCAGCAAGCTTCCTTTAAAATAAAAAGTGCAGAAGCCAATTTGAAACAAGCAGCTATTGACTTCCAAATTGCAGAGTATCAGTATCGACGAACAGATACTTTATTCCAAAAAGGGATTAAATCGCTCACCGACTTGGAAGGGAAGCGATTAAAAATGCAGGAAACAGAGGCAAAAGTAGTAGCTGCCACGAATAAATTAGCAGAAGCTAAAAATAACGAACAAATTGCTCAACTAGATTTTAGTACGATTGAAAATGAATATGCTAATAAAATCGCTAAGGCACAAAGTGAAAAATTTAGTACGCTTTCTGCCCAATTCGATGCCACGGGTAGCGTTAATAAATTAGAAAATCAATACCAAAATTACTTAAAGAGGGCTGATTTCTATTACGTAACGGCACCACAAGATTGTTATATCAATCAAGCTTTGAAAAAAGGAATCGGAGAAACCGTAAAAGAGGGCGAAGCACTTGTAACAATTATGCCTGCTGATTTTGATTTAGCTGTGGAATTATTTGTATTGCCAATGGATTTACCTTTGGTACAATTGGGGCAAGAGGTACGCTTTATTTTTGATGGTTGGCCTGCTTTTGTGTTCAGCGGTTGGCCGGGGCTTTCTTTTGGGACTTACCACGGACACATCACCGCAATTGAAAATAATATTAGTAAAAATGGAAAGTATCGAGTCTTGGTTCGCTCTCATAAAGAGAAACCGTGGCCAGATGCTCTTAGAGTTGGGTCGGGGGCACAAGGTATTGCTTTACTCAATAATGTTCCTATTTGGTACGAATTGTGGCGACAGTTAAATGGCTTTCCGCCTGATTTTTATGAGGAAGAAAATGGGAAAAGCGAGCAACCAAAATTAAAAGCCCCTGTGAAGTCTTTGAAGTAAGATAAAATGGGGTTTAAAATTCAATCCGTTTTACAATAACAAAAATGAGTACTATATTAAAATATATATTTTCTATTAGTGGCTTTCTTTTATTGTCGCTATCCGTTATTGCACAAAATCTAGAAACGACCAAAATATTTACAGAAGAAGCATACTTAGAATGGGTGCGCCAATACCACCCCATTATCCAGCAAGCAAACTTATTGAGTCGTATGGGAGAAGCCTATGAACTCAAGGCGAGAGGCGGTTTTGAACCAAAATTTGCTGGTGCAATTCAACAGAAGTCTTTTGATGGTAAAACGTATTATACCGTGGGTGATACAGGTTTGAAAATTCCTAGTTGGTTAGGGGCTGAATTTAAAGCGGGGTATAATTGGACGAATGGTATTTTCCTCAATCCTGAAAATAATTTACCTGCTGCTGGACAAGCTTATGCTGGCGTGAAGTGGTCTTTGGGCAGAGGCTTACTGATAGATGAGCGTAGAGCGACTTTAGAAAAAGCGAAACTTTTACAAGCAGCAAATGAAGCAGAGCGAAAAGAAATTGTCAATGATTTATTATTAGCCGCAGGGAAAGCCTATTGGGAATGGGTAAATAGTTATAATGATGTACAGATTTATAAAGAAGCACTTCGCTTAGCTAATATTCGTTTGGAGGGCGTTAAAAGTAGTTTTTTGCAAGGGGATAAACCTGCAATAGATACCTTAGAAAGCACCATACAAGTACAAACTAGACAAATAGGCTTGAATGATGCGCAGGTTGTTTATGAAAATAATCGCCGTTATTTATCCAATTTTTTATGGTATGAAAATGAATTGCCCATAGAGGTAAGCGATTTATTACGGCCTCCTTTTTATAAAGATATTCTGCTAACAGATAGCGAAGTTGCTATTAATGAGTTATTAGGAACACTTGCTGAAGTACATCCAACGCTCCAGCAGTACCGTCTAAAATTGCAGCAATTAGAAATAGATAGGCGTTTAAAAAAGGAGCAAATGAAACCCCAAGTGGATGTGGAATTTAATTTTTTAGCAGATGGCTTGGATTTTGTCAATCGTCCCAAAGATGTCGATATTAATGGGCTAAATGCTTTATTAACCGAAAACTATAAAGCAGGTATAAAAGTAGCCATGCCCTTATTTAGACGCAAAGAAAGAGGAGATTTAGAATTAGCAGATTTAAAATTACTAGATACGAATTATAAAATTCGGCAAAAAGAGCAGGAGCTTAAAAATAAGATTTTAAATTATCAAGAACAGTTGTATAACTCTCGCCAACAAGTAATTATTAATGAATCGGCTGTTAATAATTATCAATTGCTACTGACGGCGGAGAATGAAAAATTTCGTTTTGGAGAAAGCTCTATTTTTTTATTGAATAGTCGGGAACAGAAATTGATTGGCGCACAATTGAAGTTGGTGAAGTTATTGGTGTTATATCAAAAAAATCGTTTGGGCTTGGCTTGGGCTGCGGGGCAATTGCAGTAAGTTAGCATATAAAAGCCATTCCTTAAATAAAAGAAAACCGTTTTCAGAAGTTACTTACTCCCTTAATTCAAATTTTCTTCTTATCTTGTCCACCTCTTTTAATTTACTAGGCAAATACCGAAGAAAAAACGAAATATACCTTTTATACACAAAATAATACCGTTCCTTAAAATAACGGAAAATATTTGTATCCGCTCAATAAGCATTGGTAGGGCAGATGTAACACAACTCTCTGAGTTGTGCCACGTCTAGCTCATGCACAACTCAGAGAGTTGTGTTACATCTGCCCTACCAGTGCCTATTAAGCGGATACAAATATTTTAGCTTTTCTTTCTACCCAATCTACATGGAAATGAGATAGCCATAAATGTGCGAAATTGGACCGTTATTTTGTATCATTCCTTAAATAGAATAGATGTTTTTTTTTAATAGAAAAAAAGATATACATCAGCTCTCCGATGAAGAATTAATAGCGCTTTACAAAAAGCGAGGGGAAGAGGAATGCATGGGAGAATTGTATAATCGCCATTACGATAAACTATATGTAGTTGCCCGCAATATGCTGAATGACCGAGAGGCAGCAAAGGATATTGTTATGACTGTGTTTGAGAAAGTATTAAACAATATAGAAGACACAGACGTTCAATCTTTCAGTAATTGGGTTTTTATTATTACCAAAAATGAATGTAATCAATACTTACGTAAGGATAGCACTTCTGCAAGAAAAATGACAGAATGGGGCGATATTCAAAAAAATGATGGAAATTTTGTGGAAAAAGATGCGCTCGATCATCTTTTAAGGGAAGAGCAGGATACACAAACTCGAAATAGAGTAGAATCTGCTGTCGAACAACTCAATGAAGAGCAGAGAACTTGCATCTTATTATATTATTTCCAAGATAAAAGCTATAAGCAAATAGCTACATCTACAGGATTCACCGACAAAGAAGTGAAAAGTTACCTTCAAAATGGGAAAAAGAATCTTGCTAAACTACTTACTCCAAACAGATAAATGTAATCCATAATGGAACACGTTGTGTCAAAAAATAAATGTATTCCCCTAAAGACACTCCAACAATATAAAAAAGGAAGTGTCAACAAACAACAGAGAAGTGCTGTAGAAGCACACCTGCCAACTTGTGAACTTTGTTCCTATACGGTAGCGAGTACCACCAAAATTAATGATGAAGAATTAGCAGAAGATTTACCTACGCTACGTCACTCTATTACGGATACTTTGATGGAGCGAAAAAAAGCAAAACGACAGCAGGCAGGAAATCAAGGGAATCGACGTACGTTGTATAGTATTGCAGCTGCCCTTGCTTTTTTGCTAACATTAGGCGTTGCCGCACAACTATTCTTACAATCAAATACGCCTGATAATCTTTATGCTCAATACTATCAATCTTATGAAATACCTGATGATTTAGTCAGAAGTATTAAAGCTCGTTCAGTACCATCAAAAGATGCCGATAATATTGCTATTAATTCGGAAGACCCAGTTCCTAATAATAATCCTAGCGTGTCAGAACCACTAGCACAGGCTATTGCTACGTATAAAAATATACCTTACGAGGCAAGCGATATCCCATCTAGTTTCAATCAAGACCCACACGAGGCGGCACTTACTCAATTATTAAAAGGTTTAACGCTATTAGAAAAAGGCAACACGACTGCGGCTATCCCTCTATTGGAAAAAGTCCAAAAAAGTAAAACGAAATATGCGGAAGATGCCACTTGGTATCTAGCATTAAGCCATCTAAAAACAGCAGATAATACAACTACGATTAGTTTATTGGATCAACTATTGGCACTTAATAATGGGTTTTATTATAAAAAGGCACAAGCATTGAAGAAGCAATTGCAGTAAGGAACGAAGGAAAAATAAAATGACATTTTATTTTTAAAAACCCAAGTCCTGCAAGGGTTTGAGTATCAGAAAATGTAAATTTATTTTATTTTTGTTCCTAAGACGGATTCGTAATCCGCTCTGTACTTTTCTATTTTCAACCTTATGCGGATTGCGAATCCGTCTTACATTCATGAGTGACACACCTGTTGATAAAATCAAAAAATGGCGATTAATTCTAGGGCAAACAGCAGACCCTGAGAAACAGGTAGATTTAGGCAAAGCCCTAGAAGGAAAAGATGGCGTATTGGAATCGCTATACAATGAGGAAGCGGGGGATCGCAAAGGAGGATTGGGCAGTTCTACCCCCAAAGTAAATCGGTGGCTAGGAGACATTCGCAAATACTTTCCTAAATCGGTGGTACAAATTATGCAGAAAGATGCCTTTGAACGCCTGAATATTGAAAAAATGCTCTTTGAGCCCGAATTTTTAGAATCTATAGAACCAGATGTTTCTTTGATCGGAACTTTACTTTCTCTTAATAAAGTAATGCCTGAAAAAACAAAAGACACGGCTCGCAAGGTCATTCGGAAAGTAGTAGAAGCATTAGAAAAGAAACTCACCAATCCATTAAGAGAAGCCGTCAATGGCAGTCTAAATAGAAGCGTCAGAAATCGCCGACCTAAATTAAAAGAAATCAACTGGCATAAAACTATCCAAGCCAACCTCAAACATTATCAAAAAGATTTAGAAACCATTATACCAGAAACCCTTATCGGCTATGGAAAAAAAGGACAAGCTTTAAAAAAAGTCATCCTTTTAGTAGACCAAAGTGGATCTATGGCTTCCTCGGTGGTCTATGCTAGTGTTTTTGGGGCTATTCTCGCCTCTCTAAAATCTATTAAAACCCACATCGTCGTTTTTGATACCGCTGTAGTAGACTTATCTGATGAATTGGAAGATCCCGTAGAATTACTCTTCGGCACTCAATTAGGAGGCGGCACAGATATTAATAAGGCATTAGCCTATGCCGAAAACCTTATCCAAAATCCTGCAGATACCATTCTTTTTTTAATTAGCGATTTATTTGAAGGCGGGAATGAACAGGCGCTATTAAAACGAGCAACCGCTATACGAAGAGGCGGCTCGCAGTTAATTACCCTCTTAGCTTTGAGTGATGAAGGTGCGCCCATTTACGATAAACATATAGCGACTCAATTGGCTAGTGTAGATATTCCTTCTTTTGCTTGTACGCCTGACCAGTTTCCGCCACTCATGGCTGCAGTTATTAAAAAAGAAAATATTCAAAATTGGGCTGCTCGGGAAGGCGTAGTGGTAGGATAAAGAAGAGAAGTCAGAAGTCAGACCGCTTCGCTGTGAGAAGTGAGACTTATGACGTGTTCTTAGACGTACCGCTAACGTAAAATGACTGCAACGCAACTCTCCGAGTTGCAGTACTATTCATTGCGCAACTCAGAGTTGCGTTACAGTCATCTTACGTTAGCGGTACGTCTAAGAACACGTCATAGGTCTCACTTCTCACAGCGAAGCGGTCTCACCTCTCACTTCTTTTAAGAGATCAGCACCTTCCCATCCATATCCGCAGGAATATCCACGCCCATTAAAGACAAGATAGTTGGCGCAATATCTCCCAACTTACCCGATTTAACGGTCCGACCATTTACCTGATTGCTGACAAAGATGCAAGGCACAGGATTAGTCGTATGTGCCGTATGGGGCGACCCATCTGCATTAATCATAAAATCCGAATTACCGTGATCGGCAATAATAATGGCATCGTACCCTTGCTTTAGCGCAACCCCTAATAATTTTTCCACACATTTATCCACCGTTTCTGCTGCTATTTGCGCTGCTTTGAAATCACCTGTATGCCCTACCATGTCCGTATTAGCATAATTTAAACAGATAAAACTAGGTTGTTTGGCAGCTATATGTTCAATCAAAGCAGTAGTTAATTCTACTGCACTCATTTCTGGTTGCAAATCATAGGTTGCTACTTTGGGAGAAGGAATCACGATACGCGTTTCGCCCTCAAATTCTGCTTCTCTGCCTCCATTAAAAAAGAAGGTAACGTGCGGATATTTTTCTGTCTCTGCCATACGGACTTGCGTTTTACCAGCTTTCGATAAAATTTCCCCTAAGGTATTTTTAATATCGTCTTTGGTAAATAAAACATCAATATTTTTAAACTGCTCATCATAACGGTTCATCGTTACAAAGCGCAAGTTTAATTTCTTCATATTATGCGCTGCATTATCCGATTGCGTTAATACCTCTGTAATTTCTCTAGGTCGGTCGGTACGGAAGTTAAAAAAGATAACCACATCCTCGTCTGCAATCGTAGCCATCGGTCCACCAATACTTGATTTGGCAACAATAGGTTTTAGAAATTCATCCGTTTCTCCAGCGGCATAGCGTTTTTGGATAGTCGCTAAAATATCATCCGTTTGCTCTCCTTTTCCATGCACCAATAAATCATAAGCCAACTTAATTCTTTCCCAACGCTTATCTCTATCCATCGCATAATACCGCCCAATCACAGAGGCAATTTCTACAGGCTGTGTCCAAATATGCTCTTCTAATTCCTTTAAATACGCCTGTCCACCATTAGGCGCAGTATCTCTCCCATCCATAAAGGCATGAATAAATACTTGCTTCAAACCATAAGCAGTAGTAATATTACACAATGCTTTTAGGTGATTGATATGCGAGTGTACGCCCCCATCAGATACCAAGCCCATTAAGTGTACTTTTTTACCCTTCGTTTTGGCATATTTCAAAGCAGCTAATAAGGTCTCATTTTTCTGCAGCGTTTTCTCTCGAATCTCTTTATTAATTCTGGCTAGCTCTTGGTACACAACCCTACCTGCCCCAATATTCAAATGCCCTACTTCTGAATTCCCCATTTGACCATCTGGTAATCCCACCTCTTCTCCATAAGTTATTAACTCTGAATTTGGGTATTTTTTGTAGAGGCTATCTACAAAAGGCGTATTGGCTTGGGCAATCGCACTTACTTTAGCATCCGATCCATGTCCCCATCCATCTAATATAATTAAAGCAACTTTATCTGTTTTCATAAACAATAGCTTGATTTTTTTTTAATGAAGATGCAAACATACTATTTGTTAAAGGATTGGCGAGGATTTTCCTGTGTAAAAAGTAAAAATTTGAATGAAATTCAAATTTATACTTTTTACACAATCCCTACCACTTTCCTAAGATTTTCTCTATCTTTCCGACCATGAAATTTGGAAAACTTCAAGATATTAGTTCGGTTGATTTTCAACTACCACCAAATGCAGCGGAGACGACAAGGGTACTCTCAAAATTAGCCCCTAGCGCATCCCCTACCCTATATGTAGGTTGCACAGGTTGGGGGATGAAAGAATGGGTCGGAACGACCTATCCTAAAGGAAGCAAGCCCGGCGATTTTCTACGGCACTACACCCAACAGTTCAATACCATTGAGATGAACACCACCCATTATCGCATTCCTACCTTGGAGACCGTTGCTAAATGGAAAAAGGCGGCTAAAGAAGATTTTCATTTTTGTCCTAAAATACCACAGAGCATCAGCCACAGCAAAGATTTAGGGTTGTCGGAAGGTCGAATTGTTACTTTTTGCGAAGCGATACAAGGTTTGGGGCAACATTTAGGTTGTTGTTTTATGCAACTACCTCCTTATTTTGGGGTAGACAGACTACCGATATTAGAAAAATTTCTAGCCCATTTCCCCAATCATATTCCTCTAGCCATAGAAGTAAGGCATGAAAGTTGGTTCTCCACCGAGACGAAATTGGAGCAATTAGCTGCTATTCTAGAAAAGCATAAAAAAGCTTTTGTTATAACGGATGTAGCGGGAAGACGAGATGTGCTACATCAACGATTGACCAATGAAATAGCAGTCATTCGATTTGTTGGCAATGATTTACATCCAAGCGATTACAGTCGCATAGACGAGTGGATACTCCGATTAAAAGAATGGTTTGAACAAGGGCTTCAAGCCGCCTATTTTTTTACCCATGAACCCGATAATATTAAAGCTCCAGATTTAGCAAAATATTTAGTAGATAAAGCACAGGCAATTATGCCTACTGTTCAGACGAGAGGGCCGCAAGCCAATCCGACTTTGGATGGACAAATGAGTCTATTTTAGAATAGAGAACAGAGAAGCGAGATTAGATTTCGTTATTTTTAAAAACGAAATCTAATCTCGCTTCTCTGCTCTCTATTCTCTGTTCTAAAAGAAGAAAATATATGGAAAAACCACCATTCAGACATAGAGACATTAGTTGGTTAGCGTTCAACTATCGAGTCTTGCAAGAAGCCAAAGACCCTACCGTACCTTTATTTGAGCGCATCAAATTTTTAGCTATTTATTCTAGTAATTTAGGCGAATATTTTGCGGTTCGGGTAGCGCAGCACATCAATCTGTTGCGAGTCAGCAAAAAAACTAAGAAAAAATTAGATTATGATCCCAAACAAATTTTAAAAGAAATAAGAGATATACTAAAAAAACACCTGCAAGAACTCAGTGATATATTTGAGCATCAAATTGTTCCAGAGCTTAGAAAATACAATATTTATTTATTAAGACGCTTGGATTTATCCCCAGAACAAGAAGAATTTGTAGAGACTTACTTTAAGGATAACTTAATGCCCTTTGTGCAACCGGTGCTACTTATCAAGCATAAGATTCGCCCCTTTTTAAATAACGCTGCCTTGTATTTAACGATAGAATTGAAGGACAAGGATAAGAGCGCAAATAATCGGCGACAAACTGCTATTGTTAAAATTCCTTCTGATCACTTGCCTCGTTTTATTTCCCTGCCTAGTTCCAAACCTGACAGACATGAATTGATTATGTTGGATGATATTATTCGGCATAATGTAAAATATTTATTCCCCGGTTATGAAATACTCGATACCTATTCTATAAAATTAACTAGAGATGCAGAATTGTACATAGATGATGAATTTTCGGGGAATTTGCTATCTAAAATAAAACATAGCTTAAACAAACGAGATGTAGGTCCACCTTCTAGATTGGTGATTGATAGAAAAATGCCTGCTAAATTACTAGAATTCTTAGGCGATACTTTTCATATCGAAAAATATGGTGTCTTTCCAGAAGGTCGTTACCACAATAATTTTGATTTTTTTAAATTCCCTTCTTTTGGGCTAGATCATTTAAAAAACGTCCCTTTTCCACCTTTGCCATATATCCCCTTAGAGGAGGCAAAAGACTTCTTTAGAGCCATTCGAGATAGAGAACATTTAGTGCATTTCCCGTATCATTCCTACGAATCCGTTATTCGTTTTTTTGAAGAGGCATCCGTAGATCCAACAGTCACCCACATTAAAATTATACAGTACCGAGTGGCCAAGCACTCTCGTATTATGAATGCGTTGATAAAAGCCGTCAAAAATGGGAAGCAAGTCTCTGCTTTCATTGAAGTAAAGGCGCGTTTTGATGAAGAAGCCAACCTTCGTTGGGGAGAGATATTAGAAAAAGCAGGCGTGGAGGTACATTATAGTTTCCCGGGATTAAAAGTACACTCTAAATCGACCCTAGTTAGAAGAATAGAAAAAGGCAGAACGAAGTTGTATGCCTATCTAAGTACTGGTAATTTCCACGAAGACACCGCAAAAATATATAGTGATTTCGGTTTCTTTACCGCAGATAGAAACCTCACAAGTGAAATAGCTAGAGTGTTTTCCTATTTAGAAACCGTCAAACGTCCTAGCACCACATTCAAACATTTATTAGTCGGGCAATTTAATCTACGCTCTCGCTTAATAGAGGCCATTGAAAGAGAAATAGATAATAAAAAAGCGGGCAAAACCGCCAAGATACTCTTGAAAATGAACAGCCTGCAAGACCCCGAAATGATTGGAAAATTATATGAGGCCAGTCGAGCGGGGGTGGAGATTAGATTAATTATTAGGGGCATCTGTTGCTTAATACCTGGCGTAAAGGGTTGGAGTGAAAATATTAAAGTGATCAGTATTGTAGACCGTTTCTTAGAACATGCCAGGGTTTTTATATTTCACAATAATGGAGAAGAAGCGATGTACCTCTCTTCTGCCGATTGGATGACTAGAAATCTAAGTTATCGCATCGAAACGGTTTTTCCTATCTATAATGAACTACTGCGCCAAGAAATTAGGGATGTCATGCGAATTCAATGGGCAGATAATGTAAAAGCTCGAATTATTGATAAGGACGATAAGAATAAATTTCAATTTAGCAATGAGGATATGGCGATTCGTTCGCAGTATGAATTGTATTATTATTATAAACGGAAGGGGGAATTGGAGAAGAATCGGAAGTAAAGTTCAATTACCTTTACTTTTTTACCTTTCTTGACCTATTTCAATTTACGCTCTACTTAGACTCGAAGCACTTGTAAAGGCTTTAAATAATCCTTACTTTCGTATTAAAAGAAGGCTTATGATAAAAATTCCTTATGGGGAAAGTGATTTCCAAAAACTAAGAACAGAAAAATATTTCTATCAAGATCGGACTCAGTTTATAGAAAAATTGGAAAAGTGGTATTCTAACTACCCTGTTTTTCTACGCCCACGACGGTTTGGAAAAAGTCTATTTATTAGCACCTTGCACCATTATTATGGTTTGGAATATAAAGCAGCATTTCAAAGTCTTTTTGGAAATTTATATATCGGCGAACATCCTACCGACTATGCAAACAAGTATCTGGTCTTGCGTTTTGAATTTAGCCGTATTGATACAGCTACGCATGAAAGCACTTATCAAAGTTTTTTGAGAAATGTAATTTCGGGCGCACGTACTTTTTTAGGGGCGTATAGTTCCTTTTTTACCTCAGAGCAAGAAAGGATTATTGAAAATGAAAAAAGCCCAGAAGCAGTTATTAAAGCTATTTTCGATTTTACAAAAAAGAATAAAGTACCCCATAAGATTTATTTATTGGTAGACGAGTACGATCATTTTGCCAATGAATTACTCTCTTTTGATATGGACCGTTTTAAATCCGATGTGAGTGCAAATGGTTTTGTTCAGAAGTTTTATGAAAGCCTTAAAACTGCCA